>Ga0209825_1000128_pt1 | contig 77587 bp, 73 predicted proteins | sample EN8Hudsemesocosm_FD_184631 | JGI IMG/M metagenome (GOLD analysis project Ga0209825, IMG submission 184631) | Methane-oxidizing microbial communities from mesocosms in the Hudson Canyon - EN8B Hudson Canyon (SPAdes) (version 2) | ecosystem: Environmental > Aquatic > Marine > Cold seeps | place... | reverse complement strand
CATGAACACCCATTCGCAATCCACACAAAAAGTGTTCACGATCAGGTGCGGTTAGGTGTTCACGTTCGATAAGAATCCGTGTTCACGATGCTTGCGAATGGGTGTTCATGATGGGTGCGAATATGCAGTTTCTCCGCTCCCTTTCCCCTGGTATGCTCCCATGGCATAAGAAGCAACTGAGCCGACACTTAATGAAATCAGACCCACAATTCGTGCAATAGGAAAACCCAAGCCAGGTTTTTGATTGGACTGCTGAGGGTAATCGATCTGATTTTCCTGTGTATCAGGCATCAGCACAGTGGTTCCATCGGTGAGTAAAGTATTATGTCCTTTCCATAGCCATGATTTATGCGCTTGTTGATGCAATGCTTGCCCAGACGACTCAACGGCCTGTTTTAACTGCTTTTGAGGCAACCTCTGTCTAGCTTTACAATAGGCACCTGTCTGAATTGAATTAGCGAGTTTGCCTTCGTATAGCCGTTCAGAAAGAACATGATTAACCGCCTGCCTGCAGGAGCCGTCAGTACTGAGTACTTGAAAAATAAACGCTTTGAGTGTGACTAAAGGAGTAAAAATACGTTCCCTGCTACCCTCTGAATGTTCAATGATTAGACCCAGTGCATCCGTGGATAAAATATCAGAAAAAGGAAGGTGGGAGAATTGAAAAATTGAATTTTTAAATTGACGGATTTGATGTAGTACGTTTTTTTTTGTAATATGAGACAAGGTTAAGCTCTTCAATCAGGTTGGTTTTATTTGGTAATTTAATTTTACCTGATTTTAGAGGGGGGAGCTTAACCGTCATAAAATGGCGTATCTATCTGAAATATATAAACAATCACCTCTTAAGTAAGCAGTATTAGCAGTATTAGGGTCAGACTCGATTGATCCTGTAGAGATATGCACTCAGTCAAATACCTAAGTGCGAAATAAGCTATTTACAGCTCAATCAATCGATTGAGCCCCCATTGGTTCAGTTATTCAAGCTGCTAAAAGAAAAGCGAGAGGATATAAAGTAAAACACTTCAACAGTATTAGGGTCAGACTCGATTGATCCTGTAGAGATATGCACTCAGTCAAATACCTAAGTGCGAAATAAGCTATTTACAGCTCAATCAATCGATTGAGCCCCCATTGGTTCAGTTATTCAAGCTGCTAAAAGAAAAGCGAGAGGATATAAAGTAAAACACTTCAACAGTATTAGGGTCAGACTCGATTGATCCTGTAGAGATATGCACTCAGTCAAATACCTAAGTGCGAAATAAGCTATTTACAGCTCAATCAATCGATTGAGCCCCCATTGGTTCAGTTATTCAAGCTGCTAAAAGAAAAGCGAGAGGATATAAAGTAAAACACTTCAAAACCATTGCCTATTTACTCACTGGAAAACTAGATTTTTCTAAGGTGAATGCTATCTGCTTACCCACTTGAAATTTATAAGAGCTAAAAAGAATGTGTTATTGCTCTTGACCAACTTCAATAGTCTTTAAATTCTTTTTTACTAAATCAATATGCAATAACAAGTTATAAACTTGATCCGCATAAGATAACGGGGTTTTAACTTTATTCACTTCATTTTGTATTTGTAGTAAGTCACTCTTCAAACTGTCAATTTGTTGGGAGGAAAGAGGTAGTTGATGCATCGTGTCATCTACTTCCTGAAGCTCTTTATACCAACGATAAATTTTAGAGCGGATACGCCAGCGATATAAAGGAGGCGTTATTTTTCCAAGCGGAATAATTAAAGCTAATAAAGGGATTAGCATTACAATCATACGGTCAAGAAAAACAGCCGGCCAAAAAGGTAAATAACGCATTAAAAATGGAGAGCCTACTTTATAGAAGCGTTCAGCAACTTCATTAATAGGGTAGGCAGTTGAGTTATTGGAAGGAAATGAATTTTCTGCTGAAAAAAGACTCGCTTTATGATGGATCTTATCTGCCGCTCTTAGTAATAAAACTATCAGGGCAGAATTAAAATCCTCGTTAACGACTAAATTAGCGCTCGGGGATAATAGATTAACTGACTCAGGTGGAAAATTTTGTTCTAGGTCAACAATCCCTTCTGGTAAGGTGATTTCTGATAAATAAGGCAGTAGGCGGGTATAAGCATCAGTACGCGCTAACTGTAAAAGTTTTACCTGTTCATTACGGAGTAATTGTTGAACTATCTCTGAACTTTCGGAGGCAACAATTAATGCAACATCGCATTGGCCTTGAATAATGGCAGATGTAGCGTTAAGAGATGATAATGGTAATAATTGAGCTGATTGATTATTTAACTTATTTAATGAAAATAATTCAGTTGCCAACACGCGCGTACCACTTCCTTCCTCACCAATTGCAATACGTAAGCCTGTTAAATCAGTTATTTTTTCGGCGTTTATTTCTTTTCTAACAAAAATCCATAAGGGTTCGTAATAAAGGCTGCCGAGTGATTGGAGAGTTTTTTCTTTATTGCCCGTTCCACCCTGAATAAAAGCAACATCAGCTTGATTGCTGAGTAAACGATCAATATTTTGTTTAGAACCAGATGAAGTGAATATCTCTAATTCTATGCCTTCTTTAGCGAGTTCGGTTTGGTATTGTAGGGCTAATTTATAATACGTACCTGTTTTAGAGCCAGTGGTAATTGATATTTTTTTAGGGGGTGGTGGTGCGACAAATTGATAGGCAATCCAGAACCCCGCAATAATGAGCAATATAGCAGGCCCTACAGTGATGAGTAATTCTTTATATGATCGATCTGGTTTGCTTGTAGACATTATTTAATCTTCCCTAAATATATGATGTAACAGATTATAATAAGTTAACGAGTATTTATCACTATAAATTAAGAATCAAAATAATCAAAAAGGTCGGATCGATTGCCCCCTCAGAGATACGCACTCAGTCAAATATCTGAGTGTGGAAAAATCATGGGGTCAGCCAGTAATGCCGCTACCAGTCATGAATTAAGCTATTGAATAATAAGAATAAAACCAAATTACTATCATGTTTTCTAAAATGATAGTAACTTTAAAAACAACAACTTGAACAATTGTATTTTAATTTTGTGGTTCAATTTTCAATAAACAAAGTTCGTAAGCTATTGTTTATTACAGCAGCGTTCATTTTTAATCATGTATAAAATCCGTAACCAATTGATTTATTAAGACTTAAAATGATTGGTAGCGGCATTACTGGCTGACCCCTTGATATTCCTCATTTTTCCTTGTTACCCCAACCCTTCATTTTATAACTCCTACAAATAATTAGTGTACCCGTGACCACGTGAGCAAGGTAAGCATCAATTCATTACTGCTTCTGATGCCCCCAGATGTTCAAATAGAATACGCCTGATTTCTTCAATAACTTCGGGCTGCCCCTGACAAGAGTGGCCCCAGCGAACCACCAACTCGGAAACAGCTTCTTCGATATGGGCGCTTTTATAGGCAACCACGCCATCATCACCCTCTTCTACTGGTCCGGCACCTTCGACAGCGATAATCGAGTGTGCAGGAATATTTGCTGGAACAGGAATGGATGCCAGAATTTGCAGCATCGGGTTGTTTGGGTTCATATGATCAATCGACGTTTCCGGTTTGCGTAGATGAGCCTTTAATTTTACATCACCCGTGACTGTCGCAAGTTGAGTGACTCTCGTTAGTAAAGTCAAAGGCAAACTGAGCACTCTGGAAGCAAGTCCTCTTATCACCTGGTTTGCCGCTAACATGGCGCCGTGTTGTGGTGTCGCAATAAACACGACGCGGTTGACGAAAGGTAAAGGCGTAAAAAATGCAGCTTGTTGTATGAGTTCGCGGGTTTCAGCATCTGCCTTGATCTGATTGAATGGTTTGCTACTGGCTTCATCCCAAAAGCGCGTCCCACTGTCTATTGCCGTGAGCTTGGTCAACAACCCCCCCTGACTGTGACCTATGACCACCATCTGCTGTAAAGCAGGATCTTTTCCTTCGGGGTCTAGTTCATGCAAAGTGTTGGTCAGTGCCTTGCGTAACCGACCGGCCGAATAGCCAATGGAATTGCCGCTGTCGTATCCAAATAGCCATATTTGAAAATGTTTACGAATTTTAGGGTCGCCATTAAGTTCGTTCGCTAATTCAGCCCAGCGTGCGGGACTCGATGCGGTTCCATGCACTAGCACGATAGGAATTTCCCCTGCCTTGTAAGGTCGCATAAAAAAAATACCATCCTGTGCCCGGTCTTTTGGAACCAGGCCACTAGTGAAGCCCCCTCCATTAAAAAACATGGTGAGCTCCATAGAGTAGATCAGGTTATCATTAAGTTGATAAGCAAGTGCTGCTGTTGTGTCGGACTCGATAGGTAGCTTTTTTCCATCTATCATTACTGTAGAGGTCTGATCCGCTGCATACACTTCAATTCGCCCCTGTATATTGCCATTGTTGAGATTGCTACGCGCGTTTTCAAAACGCAACAAAGCAGTAACGGGAACTTTTATGTCCTTTCCAAGGCGATCTGAACCAGCAACCGCCATTTCTTTCACCCTTTTCTTTGCAAGACTCGCTGCTAATGGCACACCGATCCCAGGTTTAAGATAGCGGTTTCTAAGACCATCCACTTCCAGGGCATTCGTCGCTATAAAACGGTCCAGCGGATATCCACCCCACGACATTCCAGTCTCGTCCAAGCTTACTTGTAGTATGCCGAATGGGAGTTTGTAATTTCCGGCTGTCAGACTTACTTCGTTTTCTTTCGCCTCATCATCTGCTGCCAGACCTTGAGCAACGGCTTGATTGTAAATATCATAGATAAGTCGAAACCTGGGATCCGATGGCTGTATCTGTATATCCATCCCATTTTCTGGAAACAGCAGCGACCAGGCATACACGGCTGATGCCAGAAAATAGGCGCGGTCATTGGAATTCCTGGCGTGTAGCATAGAAAGTTCTGCCAGCGCAAACAAGTGATCCTCATCGCCCACTGCTGCAAGACTCTGATGCAGTTCCGCCAAAACCACAGCGGGCTCCGTTTCGAACCGGTCCAGCAAGCCTTGTCGTCTGAGTACAATACTTGATGCATCTGATGGCTTACTTGTTGAAAGTGCACTTGCCGTGTTATTTCGATAAGCGCTCTGAATGTCCACATGTTTTACGTTGACAGGTGTCGAGCAGCCAGAGAGCATAAACGCGATACCGGTAAGCAGAAGCATCGCGGTGAGAAATCGCCATTTTTTTGCGTACTCTGAATTAAACCTATAACCTTTTAGTCTTCGAATGCTTAAGTTGCTGTTTGTCACTGCTAAAACAAGCCTTGTTGTCTGTTTCATTGGTTGATTTATCAAAACCATAAAAGAGTCATTAAGGACTGCGCATTATAGCCGCTGCAAAAAATATAAAATTTCCCTAAATTAAAGCGGGACAGCTCTTCATGCAAAAAGTAGGGTGGGCAGAAAAGCATTGCCCACCCTACGAGTTATAAGCTGGCCCCTCTTAAGTTCATAGCCATCATTTGCAATTGTAAACACTCTCTGAAATCCCGAAAACAACGCTAGTGTCAGAAATAAAACACCTTTATTAATGCTGACAAGTCATCATCGAGTATTACGCCTTCTCTGGTTCAACTTTATACAGGATTGCATAAAGCACGGGTACAATCACCATAGTCAGAATATAACTGAATGACAACCCAAACATGATCGTCACAGACAGCCCCACCCAGAATACATCTTGTAGCAACGGAGCCAAACCAAGGACCGTTGTTGCTGCCGCTAAAAACACAGGTTGCAGTCGAGATACCGAAGCGTCTTGCAAGGCTTTATATTGAGTCTTACCTTCGGCCAGCTCAACATTAACCTGATCGAGCAATACAATCGAATTTTTAATCAACATACCAATCAGACTCAAGGTTCCAAGCAGAGCCATAAAACCGAATGCTGCACCCGTTAGCAAAAAACCTGCTGTAATACCGATTAAAGCAAACGGCAAGACAATTAGAATGACAGCGGGGGTACGTAGCGCATTGAATAAGGCCACAATAATAAGCAGTAACAAGGCGATAGCGGGAACCATGCCAGGAAGTAAGCTTTGCTGTGATTTTATCGTGTCATAGTACTCCCCGCCCCATTCCATGGTATAGCCAGGTGGTAGCTCAATCGCCTCAAATTGTTCCAGAACTGCACTACGCAGTGTAGGCAGGGTTTCCCCAGAAGCAGGATTAGCCTGAATAGTCATGGCACGACGCCGGTCACGACGCCAAATCATTGACTCTTCCCATTGCAGTGGCTGACCATCGGTAACCTGTGCTAAAGGCACTGGCTCTATCGCGAGTGGTGAACGTACCTGCAATAAACCCAGACCACCAATATTCTTGCGTTCCTGCTCCGTTAACCGGACAATAATCGGTATCAAATCTTCATTTTCCCTATAAAGCCCTACGACCTGGCCGTCATGGTTAAGTTTCGTAGCATTGGCAATATCCACACGACTAATCGCTGCCCATCGCCCCCGCCCCAGATTATATTCAGGTGTTACTTTTTGCACTCTTTGTCGCCAGTTCAAGCGCGCTTGGCCCGCCAGTGGGTTAGAAGCAAGTATCGCCATACCCTGTTCACCCAGTTCCCGCAACAGTGCAGGATCAGCATCAGCTGGACCGCTGAAACGCACCTCAAACTGCCAGGTATAACCTGGCCCCACCGTATATTTTCTGATTGATGCCACAGCATCCGGTAGAGTTTCTTCAAACCAGGGATTAAGTTTCTCCACAAGATCATCTATTTCATGAAAGTCATGCACATTAACAATCAACTGGGCATAAGTAGAATAGGGATATTCTGGTTCTACTGGTAGATAGAATCGAGGGGGTCCCTGCCCAATAAAGGTCGTGACACTTTCCACACGATCATCAGCAAGCAGTTCTTTTTCCGCTAGTTTTATATCATCAGAAACGTTCTGGATACGTGTTCCTTCTGGTGCCCAGTAATTAACCATGAACTTGGTCATTGATGAATCAGAGAAGAAAAGCTGCTTGACATGACCAAAACCAATGCCAGAAATAATAAGCAGTATGACCATCCCCCCCATAGTAAGCCAACGCATGCGAATAGCCATAGTCAAAATCTTGCGATAAGCGGTAAAGAAAAAACCGCCATACGGGTCTTTATTATCTCCACCCTTTTCAGGCGGCAACATATCGAGACATTGCAGCGGCGTAACCACCATGGAAATCACCCAGCTTGTCATTAAGGAAATAGCAACAACAGTAAACAAAGTACGACAATATTCACCTGTAGATTCAACCGAACCGAAAATAGGGTAAAAAGCCATAACAGCGATCACCGTGGCTCCAAGTAATGGCCAGGCAGGCAAAGATGCAGCCTGAATAGCGGCCTCTGTACGCTCAATACCTTGTTTCACACGGACAGCATAGCCATCCGCTACAACAATGGCATTGTCCACCATCATTCCTAAAGCAATAATCAAAGCCCCCAGTGACATGCGCTGCAAACTAATGTCCAATATAGCCATGATTATAAAAGTGGCAAGTATCGTTACCGTTAGTGCAGTACCGATAATGACACTCATGCGCCAGCCCATCGTCAAAGTCAACACCACAAGAACAATGGCAACTGCCTCGGCAAAATTGATCAGAAATCCATTAACGGCATCGGAAATCACATCAGATTGCCAGTGCATTTTGTTTATCTTCATTCCCACTGGTAGCGTTGCCTTAAGTTCAGCAAGGCGCTCATCCAGGGCACTACCAATATCGACCACATTAGAGCCTTCAACAGGCATCACTGAGATACCGATAGCAGGCTGTTGGTTATAACGCATCATCCAATGTGGCGGAGTCAGGTGGCCACGCTCTACAGTAGCAATATCACCGATACGAATCATTTCTCCAGTACGCTTAGGTCCAGCACCGCCGGTATCTAACGGGTTCAGCATAATATCGGCTAAACTAGTCCGTATAGGCAGCTGTGCAATCATCTCAGGCGATGTAAACTTTCCAGTAGGCTCAACACGATAGCGTTTACCATGTAGCTCAAGACTACCCGCGTCAACAACCATATTCTGCTGATTAAGGGTTACCAGAATGCTAGCGTCAGTGATACCCAACTGCGCAATCTGCGCCTGAGATACATTAACAAAAAGGGTCTTTTCCTGAACACCCCAGAGATCCACTCTAGCGACTCCCTTAACTAAACTCAGTTCTTTCTTTATCTGTTTTGAATAGCTTTCCAAATCCTCATCACTGAACCCCTCACCAATGAGTGCCAGCTGAAAACCAAATACATCACTAACGGTATCGAAAATATCGGGGCGACCCGCACCAGGAGGTAACTGATTTTCAGTATTCCTGATTTTTCGTCGCAAGGTATCCCATATCTGCGGTAAACGGTCGGACCAAAATTCCTGCTTAAGCTCCACTTTAATCATGGAGAATCCAGCCCGGGAGAATGATTCAACATAATCCAGTTCACTTATCTCTTGTATTGCCAATTCCAAGCGATCAGTCACCTCATGTTCAACCTCTTCTGGACTAGCGCCGGGGTAAGGTGTCATGATTATTGCTGTTTTTACACTGAAAGCGGGATCCTCCAACTGTCCTAAGCTGAAAAAGCTGGCAATCCCACCCATTATTATCAAGAAAGTAGTAAAATAAGTCAGTACTCGATGTTCAACCGCTATACGTGGAAGACTCATTATAAGCGCTCCTCTTGCAATATTTTGACCTGCTGTCCTTCCTGTAAATAGCTTACGCCTGCGGTAACAATCCATTCGCCAGACTTGACTCCATTAGTAACAGGAATCCCTGTATTGGTCAGCTCTCCCAAGATAACAGCACGGCGGCTGACCGTTTTGTTATCAGGATTAACCACCCAAACATAACTTTTACCATCAGGTGTTGGTGAAAATACGGCTGTTGCCGGAATAATCAACGTTACCGCAGTTTCGATTGCTACTTGTTCGGAGATTTCGGGGGAGGCATTACCTGCCATACCGGGAAGAATAGTAATATCTGTCGGTTGATCCATAATCAGGGTGACAGGATAAGTGCGGGTAGTTTGTGATGCTTCGAAACCGACTTCCTTTATAGTCGCGATAATGTCACGTTCAGGAAAAGCGTCAAAACGTACTTTGATTGATTCAACATAGTGAACAAGAGAAATCTTGGTTTCCGGAACGTTAACCACCATTTTTATTGCTGACGAATCCAGAATCCTAATGATGGGTAGCCTGGCATTGACATATTCATAGTTTTCAACATATTTAGCACCAACGGTTCCGTCAAAAGTAGCCTTTAAATGGGTGTCGATTAAGCGATCTTCAGCTGTTTTTACAGCTGCCATTAAGGACTGGGAGTTCGCTTTAGCCTCATCGCGCATGGCTTTAGCCATATCCATTTTGCTTTGACTGATAAAACCAGGGTCACTGGTCTGGATATCTAAAAAACGCTTATATTCCTTATCTGCTCTGATAAGTGCTACTCTGGAGCGGGACAACTGTCCTTTTGCCTTTTGTAATGCGACCTCAAAATCACGCGGGTCTATGCGCGCTAAAACGTCGCCTTTCTTTACTTTATCACCTATATCAACGGAGAGTGCGATCAACGGACCCGAGACACGAAAGGAAAGGTTAGCTTCCTGTGTGGCTTTGGCTCGGCCGGGATAGACGTCATTGATTACAATACCGGTATTAATGAGCTTAATGGCTCGAACGGGTTGAATAATCTCTTGTTTCTCTGCCTGCTCTTTTTGACAAGCATTTAAAAACAATAAGGGAATAATTGCAGCAAATAACAAGTTTAGTTTTAGATTCATCTTTAGTTCCAGTTTCTGTGAAACAGCTTATTTAAAAAAAATTTTAACGATCAATTATATTGACAGCTAACGTCTCGGTGCTTTACTTTAAAAAACCATTGATTGCCGCTAAATCATCAATACTTAATTTGCTAGTCACTTGTTTTAGACGAAAATTATTTATGATGTACTCGTAACGTACTCTAGAATATCTGGATTCAGCACTGAATAGATTTTCAGTTGCAGCGAGTACATCAATCATCGTTCGGGTACCTACTTTAAATCCGGTTTCGGTCGCCCTAAGAGACATCTTTCCAGACTTAACAGCCGATTCTAGGGCTTTAACACGAGCGATACTAGCCATGACACCACGATAAGAATCTTTGAGCCTACGATTTACAGATCGTTTCGTCGCTTTTAATAATTCATTTTGCCGAGTATATTCAGATTTTGCCTGACGAGTTCTGGAATTGACAGCACCACCTTGAAATATAGGAATATTTAATTGTAAGCCGATATTTGTTACATCGCCTCGCAAAGCAAAGTCGGCACTATTATCGACTAACCCATATGCCCCAACGACATCTAGTGTTGGAAAATGTCCGCTACGTTGCAGATTAATTGACTTCTTAACAACTTCAACAGCATTGATTCCCGCGATGATATTTAGATTATTGAGCGCTGCATTCTGCTTCCATTCCTCAATATCAGCTGGCTGTGGAGCCTGCAAAGGCAACGTCTCACCTAAAATGGAAAGTTCTACCGGATTATCTTCTCCGATAATCTCTCTAAGTTGCTCCTTGGCACTATCAACATTATTTTCCGCTGCGATTACGTCGGCTCGCGCCTGATCAAAACCCGCCTGAGCTTCATAAACATCAGTGATGGCAATCAAGCCTGTTTTATAGCGCTTATTAGCCCGTTCGATTTGAAAGCCAATAGATTTTTCTTTAGCCAAAATAAAACTTAATTCATCTTGGGCAGAAAGTACATTGAAATACGCCTCCGAGGTTCTTAGCATAAGTTCTTGCAAGTCAGCATGATATTGTGCTTCAGCTTGAGCAGCAAGATTGTCCGATTGATCCAGTTGTACCCAATGGTCGTAATGAAAAATAGGCTGAACTAAAGCCAATGTAAAAGTATTGCGACTAAAATCTATAGATCCTTCACCGGTAACAATCGTACTTGGACCAGAATCTTTGTTATTGGTTAACCAGAATTTATCGGTACCGAGATTAGCTGAGACGGTTGGCAGCATTCTAGCAATGCTCTGGTCTTTACTTTCAGTGGCTATCTCAATATTAGCATGTGCTGCCTTTATAAGTGGGTCATTTTGCAACGCTAATTGATATGTTGCTAGTAAATTCTGGGCTATTGCAGGCTTAGTCAAACTACATAGTATGACTAAGATCGTAAGAAATTTGTTACTTGTATAAGGCATTTTTATCTCAACCTAACGATTGATGTTAAAGGAATTGTTAGCGCATACCTGGCAGGCTTTCTAACCGTACCAGAGCATTATCCCACAAAACTAAAGTGTTAGATAAAATTAAGGCATTATTGCCGTGGAATATAGAAATCAAAAAAATAGTGAAACCTAGAGGCGCAAGTACGCGATTCATTGATCGCTTACGGTTTGAGGCAATGCTGATTAATTATTTCACTCGTATTAGCGGTGGCAGCTTCCAGCTAGCGTCCAGTGCCTCTGGCTTTGGCCAGTAAAGGCGCATACTCATAAAGAATGGTCCCTTAGCTGCGGGCAACCAGTTAGCCTCTTTGTCCTTACCCGGCGAGTCATGCTGGATATAGAGCGTAATTCCATCATCTGCATCACGGACAAAATCCGATAACATTGCAGAGTTAAGTAAGTAACGGTTGATCGGATTGGTCACCAACAGGCTGGCCGGCATCTCATACATCGTTAGCGACCAGAAGGCATGGACAGGTGGCAGTTCATCTGCGCCAAAATGTAACGTATATCGATTAGCACCATCCAGCTTCTCTCCATCAGAATCGGCGTAATAGCTTGGATAAATAGCTTCAGCAGTTGAATTACCCCAAATACCAAGTACCGCGGCAGCCATACGGTAAGCATAGTTATTTTTTAGGTACGCTCTAGTACCAAAGGCATCACCAGAACTTACTTCTCCCGCCTCGATGTGTTTGTTTAATGCATCAAAGTCAATCCACGCATCAGCAATACCCTGCTTGATAGCTTTCTGCACTTCCGGTGAAAACTTGTTCATATCAAATGTCTTGCCAGCACCAATATCGATTTTCGCAAAACGCGCCATTAACTCATCCTCTGATGAGTGCGTGGGGCAGAATTGCAGCACAAAATTCAATTGTTCGAACACCTTGGGTGACTTTTTTATTTCATCACGTGTGAGTGGTTCGATGAAAGTGATTTTCGCTGCAACCTTCGGTGCTGGTTGACCAAGAAATGAGGAAAGGGGCTGTACAATATAATCTTTCTGGATCTCCTTTACTTTCTCGATATCATCCGGGCTGAACAGTTGTGTGCGGTAGAGCGCTACAACCAACTCGGTTTCAGCAAGAATAACCTTTTTTATACCCTTTGGTGTTTTGCCCTTCCAATCTGGACCGGCAATGAGGTAACTTCCCCCATCATTGCCGGTTGCCCGGCTGCCCAGATAGTCGAAATTGTGTGTATACAGATCGATAAGCTGGACACTGAAATAACGACGCTTTTCTATTGACGGCAAGGTCAACACCATGGGTTCATTGCGTAGATCTAGACCCAAAAAGCTATAAGGTGTATCAGAATTTGGGGTTTGTATCTCTTTATCATTCGGCGTGTAGACACGGGATACATTCGCAATTTGATTCCATGGTGCCTTGAACTCAGGGTTTTTGCTATCCACAAAATGGGAGTACAAGATACGGTAGTTGTCCACCGTCGGGTTGGCGTAAGTATAAGCCTCTTTTGCAATCTGTTGTGCTTCTTTTGGAGTCAGTTTTGAATCAAGAGCGAAAGCTGAACTGACAAGTAGTAAACTCATCATAAGTGTTAAGTAGATTTTTTGCATTTTATTTCACTTTCACTGGTGTTGGTAATTTATATGCTTCGAGTTGGTCTAATTTTGGCTCGTATACACGCATTATAAAGTTCCAACCTTTGGTGATAGGTAAGTTATTTTTAGCGTTGTTACCACATTCACCAAAATTAGCATCGAAACTGCCATCTTCATTAAAGGTAATGTTGTTTTTGTTTAAAATGGCCTTTTCACTAAACATCCAGCCCTCAGCATCATACATAGTGATTGAGAAGAAGCCAGGGTCATTAAATGGAGGTATTTTATAGTTTGCTCTATAACATCCTGTGTCATCACCACCTTCTAGAACATATCCGATGTATCTAGCATTTGCATCGGGTAACAACCCCCACCCTGCAGCAGTACCGAGTAAGTGCAAATGCTCGTCAACCGTACCACGAGCTCCTTGCATATTATTTAGCGAATCCAAGGCTAAAGCTTCATTCGCAAGTTTGACTCTAAGCTTCACTAGTTGATCCATGTCATAATTAGGTTGATTAAAGACTTTATCACCTTTAACGTCTAGCTTTATGGCTTGTTGTAAGGCGACTACCTTTTCAGCATCTGCTGGATCATTCAGATCAATCTCTGTTCGTACACTAACCATAACAAAATCACTGTCTGAATCGCTTTCAACCTTGTAAGTACCCGCACCAATAAAAACGTCATTAACATAGTGGTCGTTTTGTGTGATCTGTGCAGACATATAGCGACCATCCGCTTCTGGCAAAGTGATGGTTGCACCTTTTGATACATCAACTACAGCACCACTGTAAACGGTATCTTGATTCATGCGCACAACCACTTGCTTACTCAAATCAAATTCATTTACAGGAAGGTGGGCGAACTTATTTACCCCACCTAGTTTAACGGTACCACCAAAAGCGAAATCTGATTCTGCTACTTTATAGTTTTCAAACGTCACAGGAACTGTATCAGTTGCATAAGCGATAGATGCTACCGTAGTCAATAAAACTGAAATGAATGTTTTCTTAATCATAATGACTCCTCAATTAAATTGTTTATTTCACATTAACAGTTAAAATAAAAGGGACCAAACTCGATTAATTCTCACAGAGACTACGCACTCAGTCAAACAACTGAGTGCGAAATAATGTTATCTACAACTCAAACTCAGCCGCAGTCAAACCTAACTCTATCGCGATTCGACGCGCCATCGCTTTTTCATGATCATCAAAATCACCATCAGCAGCACCAATAGAAATCACTAAACGCATAATTAAACGTGCGGCTTGGCTATTGTTTTTCATTTTCCCAATGGCTTCAAAAGCTTTAGCTTCACCTAAGTCATTATCAAATTCTAATTGATTAACAAAGTCGCCAAATGCTCCAATAATATCGGTTGTTTTGAAAACTGATAATGGCTCATAGTTTTCGATAAACTTAACCATTTTGCGTTTTTCTTCGGGTGAGATTTCACCGTCTGCTAACGCTAATAAAGCAGAACCTGCCATTGCCGCTTGTAAAAAGTCTTTATTCTTAAATTTTAAAGCCTCTGTTTTTAACTCATTTGCTTTTTCTTTTAAGCCATCCATTAAATCTCTTAAACTCATATTATTATCCTCTGTTGGTTATTATTAAATTTAACTTACATCTTTAATTAAAGACACCGCCCGGTAAGGTAGGTCGGCTTGATACAGTACTGTTACTTGTTTTTCTTTTGCCAGTATACTTAAATGTACCACGGCCGCATCGTCTTTATCACGCAATAGCACTAAATCTGGCACACGGCGCAATAAAACTCGTGTTGCTTCTCCTATCCCTGGTTTAATTCTATTTTCATCACTGACCTTATATTGCTGTTTTATGCGGGCAATAAATGCTTTTGATTGCTGTTGCAAGGCAATACAATCAATCTCTGCCTGTTCGTCATGCCCAACGCCTAATCGCAACTGTTCAATACAGCCCAATAATTCGGCCACAAACCATTGAGATAAATCAGCTTCTGCAAACTGTTGATAATACACACAGCCATGAAAATCCTGCGCATCAATATAATCCGCATTTAAAACCGAGCGACTAATTAAGCCTGATAAGGTCGCATTTAAAATCGACGAGGGAATTAAATAATCCTCCGCACTTGCCGCCACCGCCGCTACACCTGCTAAATCGACCAATACATATAAGCCGGAATCAATATGGCATTGATGGCGTTGATTAAAATCCTCAACACTCTGTTTTAGCTCACGGGCAATAACACCCTTGCCTGTCCAGCCATCGACAAAAACAATACTACTGTCCGCATGGCGCGCCAAAATATAATTTAAGGCATTTTCGTCGATACCCCGATCACGAATAATCGAAATGGAATAATGACTGACCTCACGCTGAAAATAGTTACTCAAAGTATGCTTTAACACCACACCCACCGGCGTTCCTGCCCGCGCTAAAGAGATCAGAACAATCTCACCTGTACGGCGTTCGGAAATTTTCTGCGCCAAACAAAAGCAATCTCTTGCCATTTGCGTTTTATTATCCAGCATAGCTTGGTGGAATAGCTGCATGTATTGCGCTGATGGCAAACTTTCATGGCTCAGCATCTCACTATAATGGCGCCGTTCCTGCTGAATGCGACGTTCTTTTTCCTGAACAGAAGTATCAGGCACATCAATCACTTTCAGTAAAATATGCACATCATCCGCACTGTAACTACCAGTAAATATAGCAGTACTCATACTAAACAGCCGTGTAGTTGCGTGTGTTTCGGGGTCATTACATAGTCACATAAAGCCATAAAAGGCGCATCGCTCAAACTATCGCCCATGCCCATTGTGACAATTTCACCATATTCTTGTTCTAAAGCTTTAATACGGTACTCAACTGCATGCGATTTATTCACGCACCGTGGCAAAATGGTTAAAGAATTATTGTTTAAATAAACTTGGAAGTCGCTATAGCCTAGCAATAAAGGCTGAATATAATCCTGCAATAAGCCTTGCAATGCGAAAGCATCAGCGCTGTGATGGCGCACTTCCACATAATAATCTAGGGAAGATTCTGTGGTAATACGCACTAATATGTCGAGAGCCTGCTGTTCGGCATAACATTCAATAGCCTGCTTGATGGCGAGCAATGCAGCCGATAAGGCACTTAAAGGTGCATCTATTTGAGCGCGCCATTGACTATCTTCCATGCCATCGACATCTAAAATAGTAGCGCCATGATTCAAAATAGCCCCATCAAGACAAGCCACGCCTAAATCAACCCGCGCATAAGAGGCTTGAGTTCTGGCGGTCGTGGGAATAATACGCCATTGCTCTGCTAAGGTTTGCAATAATGCCCGTTGCTTAGGCAAAAAATAAGAACTGGGTTCACCAGCAAGGTTATAACTCGCTGGTATCGCCCGATCAAGGCTCGTGCATTTTCTGGCGGTTTGAAACACCGTGTCGTCTAAATCAAGAAAGAGAAATTTTTCCATCGGAATAATAAAGTAAATCTGCATTCAAGCGCTGTGCAAATTGAGTTAAAGACGCACACAAAGGCGTTTCATGGCAAATAATGATGTGATCATATTGCCCTTCACGCACGTTATATAAATAATTGGGAATATTGTCGGCATAATTATCCTGCAAGACTATTTTTTCCTGAATAGCCTCGCCTTTTAATAACGGAGAACGTGCGGTTGACTGTACTTTGACGTCCCATTCCTGTTGCTCTAAATAATAAGCGATTAAAAAAGCCAAGTGCATAAATTCACCCGTGCCTAACACTAAAACTTTCGCGCCAGATTGCCACGTTTGCATTAATCCCTTTAATGCGGTTTTATCCCATGCCATTTTCCCATGAATACCTAAACGCCCTGCTTTTAACGATAGGTTTTGACGTTTGCATTCTGCCTTGCTGTTTACATTAGGTACTTGTGTATATTGATAATGCGCATCGCGCTTAAAATCAATCTGTGCTGATAAGGCATTGATAAACTGCACTTCTATGCCCACTAATTGCTGAATCTGTGCTTGGCGTTGTACATCGACAAAACTCAGAATACTGACCACTAACACGCGCTGTAACTGTGGGTTTACTTTTTGGTAAGCGGCAATTAAATTAACAAAAGTCGTACCTGTTGTGACTTCATCATCAATTAGCACTAAAGTTTGCGCCTGTAAAAAGGTATTTTTTAAATCAGTTTCATGCGGTACATAGAGATAAAACTGACTGGCATGACTGTGTTGTTCTTGAAAGTCTAAGGCCTGAATCGCGTTTAAAAAATAACGCGAGGTATGAATAAAAAGATGTTCTGACTGATCTGTCTGCTCTAAATAAGCCTCATAAACGCCTTGTCCTAAACCCGCCGCCGCTTCAGCCATGCCAATAAACACACAAGAACCGACCAAGGATTGGGCTAATGCTTGCGCTAAATACTGATGCATACGCAGCATTTCTGCTGGCTGAGAAGGCCAATATTTAGCTAATAACTTACTGACAAACATAAAACCACGCTTAGGATTTTGCCGAGCAGCATAGTCTGTTAGCTCATTGAGTTCAAAATCACTGGCCGCTAAGGTTAAGTTTAACTCTCCCGTGGGTAGCGAAACACTTATAGTAGACAAAATTATGCCTTATGGTTATATTCGTATAATCTCATGACATGAAAAAGGCCTCAGGCACGATCCTTACAATCGCGACTAAAGCCTCTATCAGCAAAAAATGAAAATTCGCTTAATTAAACACTCACACCAAAACTAGCAGCTAATGGACCTAAACCACCTGCAAAACCTTGACCAACAGCTTTAAATTTCCAGTCACCATTATGACGGTACATCTCACCAAAAATCATTGCAGTTTCAATGCTGGCATCTTCAGATAAATCATAACGTGCAATTTCATTAGTATTGTCGGCATTAACCACACGAATAAACGCATTGCTCACTTGACCAAAATTTTGCTTACGTGTTTCAGCTTCATGAATAGTGACAGCAATAATGACACGTTGGATAGCCGCCGACACACTTGCTAAGGTGATTTCTACTACCTCATCATCACCGTCACCTTCACCAGTGGTATTATCGCCCATATGCTGTACTGAACCACATGTTGATTTTAGGTTGTTATAAAAAATAAAATCAGCATCCGCTGTGACTTTACCATCAGCTCCAACCAAAAATGCAACAGCATCTAAGTCAAAATCCGCGCCATCTGTCGCACGATTATCCCAACCTAAACCTAGTGCAACTTTCGTTAATCCAGGTGCTTCTTTACTTAAGTTAACATTACCGCCTTTACTTAATGATACTGCCATCGTTATATCCTCGTTGTTATGTAAATAATGTTATAAATATTGCTGTTGAACTGCTTTCACAATCTGCTCTAACTTACTATCTTTAGTCGAATCACCAATGGCTGAAAATTTCCAAGCGCCATTATGTCGGTACATTTTACCCATAATCATTGCTACCGATCCGGCAAACTTCTCATCATTGGCAATATCATAAGTCGCAAAAATTTCATCCACTCGACTCGGAGTTCCTTCATAGATACGTACACTCGCAAAAGGAATCTCTTTGAAATCTTGGTTTTTATAAGAATTTAGAATAAACACCACTTGATCAGCATTGCTATCAATAGCTGATAGGTCAATGCTAACCACTTCATTATCTAAACCGTCATCACCACCAACATCACCTTCAGTATCATCGCCTGAATGCTTAATGCCACCTTTCTTAGATTGCAGCTGACCAAAATAAACCAAATCCACCAGAGTTTTATTGCTATCAAACAAAGCTACAGACAGATCTAAATCCACTGCAACCATTTTTTTACCACCGAGCAGACCTTTTTTCTCAATCGCGCCCCAGTTCGCACCCACACATAACTTTTGTAATGCACCACCGCTTGATTTTTCAAGGCTAATACGTTGCCCTTTTTGCAATGAAATTGCCATTGTTTATTCCTATTTAAATAAAAAATTAGGCTACGCACTTAACACGAAACATTAATAATATAGTAGGGCGGACTTTAGTCCGCATTTTTAGCAATGGCGGACTAAAGTCCGCCCTACCATTTTTAGCTGTCCCGCTTTAAACTCGTAGCCCTAGTTTGAAAATAACTAAAGCCATTTAACTTCTATTGTATGTCCCGTTTTAAAATAGTAGTCCGCATTCTTAATTACACCATATATTTTTTTATTTAAACTTATTTGCCTTAAAAATATCAGTGTTTTCAGCTTCATTTTCCTTTTTATACTGAATAGATGAATATACCGACAGCGCAATTAATATCGCGCCCGCTAACCCAGTAATCACCTCAGACACATGCACTGTCATACTGATCAACATAATCGCAGCTAATACGCCAATGGCATAATGCGCACCATGCTCCAAAAAGATATATTCGTCCAATGTACCTTGACGCACTAGATAAACGGTTAAGCTTCGTACAAACATAGCTCCCATAGCCAAACCCAGCATAATAATAACGACATCTTGGGTAATAGCAAAAGCACCAATCACACCATCAAAAGAGAAGGAGGCATCTAATACTTCTAAATAAATAAAACTCATCATGCCAGCTTTTTTAACCAATCCACTGACAGCTTCACCTTCTTCTCCATCTTCAAATAGCGCAGCTAAACTATCCACCGCAACGAACAAGATAACACCAAAAACACCAGAAACAAGCGCTTCTAAACGAACTTCCTCAGGTAATAAGCCTTGTACAATCAACAAAAGACTTAAGGCGACTATCACTTCAATAGCCTCTAATTTACCCCATGAAGCTAATTTTTCTTCAATATACCCTAGCCAATGAAGGTCTTTCCCTTCATCAAAAATAAAAGAGAAAAAAACCATCAACAAAAACATACCGCCAAACGCAGCAATTTGTATATGTGATGCCATTAAATGCTGAGCGTAAGTGTCAGTGTCATTTAAGGCCATCTCTGTCACGCCCGCAAAACTAATGCCGGTTGCCACCGCAACAATGGCAATAGGAAACAGTAATCGCATGCCAAATACCGCGACCAAAATACCCCATGTTAGGAAGTATTGCTGCCACTTCTCATCCATACGTTTTAAAATTGAAGCATTGACGACCGCATTATCAAAGGACAGGCTCACCTCTAGTACGCCGAGTATAACCGTAATAAAAGCGCCATAAAGTCCTGCCCACATATAAGACAGTACGACACAAATAAAAGTAACCAAAAAAGAAAGACGAAAATGTTGCATAAAATTATTCTCTTAAAAAGATAACTGTTTAACGCCTGTTAAACAACTGCGGTGACTTAGGTTGCTCTTTTTCTTGCAGGCAATGATAAGCAGCATTTTCAAAGCGAATTCTCAATGATTGTGTGCTTTTATTTTCTTTAATAAATTTCTCAGCTTCAATTGCTGTTAAATCTTTCAACATAAACTGAGCTATACACATACAAGGCTTCGCGTAGCGCTTCTTGTCATATTCTTTATTATTTGATTGAGCGACTTCTCTAGCAACACACTCCTCAGCAAAATCATGTTCAAAAACATGTTTTTGTATATCAGTTACTGTCGCATCATGACTATGATCAAAGGGATTATGAACTTTGGCTTTGCCTACTTGCTGTTTGGGCTCATCATCAGAACAAGCACTCAATATAAACACCAACCCTAAACAGAGAGCCAACGAACCTAATTTATGTATGTTTTTCTTTTGCATAAGAATCAACTAGAAAATAAATAATATGCTCACTTATATAGTGAGCTATAAAAATTAAACCTGAATAATATCATACATCAGGCCCTTAAAAATGGCTCCCTAAGAAAACCCTTATTTAATCATCGCTAAAAACAGCGCCTTACTTTTTAGTAAAAAATAAACTAAAAGTAACAGGCACAGCGACATTAATACTTTGTAACTTTGCAATATCGCGCAGCTTATTAAGCCCTTCCAGCAAATTAAAACTCTTTAAATTTACAATAAGTGGCTGCTTAGAGAAAACTAATAATTTACCTTCTTTTAGACGTGTCACTTGTACGACTACCGGCAAAGTTTGTTTTACACCATATATGTCAATAACAGCATCTAATGCCATTTCTTCGCTATAGCCTAACTTGATTGCTTTTATATCAGCTGGAGCTATTTTTAAGCTGGCAGTTGCTTCTGGAAATTTGGCAATATTAAAAAATAGTGTACGCAGGCGGTCATCTCTAATATCAATCCCTGTATCAACGCTGCTCAGGTCAACCCTTAAAGTCGCCTGATTTCCCTTAATACGCCCTTGCATAACCTCAAAACTTTGAATTTCAGTTTTGCTAGCATTTTTAGTGGTAATAAAATTTAATATCGATTGATCCTTATCCAACACCCAGTCAGCCAAGGCAGCCTGAGATACTATCAATAAACTAAAGAAGAAGATTATTTTTTTCATGTGTTATATCCCTACGTTTTAAAAAAATTATTTTTGAGCGGTAAATATACCGTATTCAACCAATTTATTATGAAATAAATGATGTTGCGCTAAACCCACTTTGAAATTAGCTGTCTGAGTTTTACTGCGCATACCTAACCACTGGCTTATTTTTTGTACGGGCTGTAAGCGTTTAGCCACTTTATACATATAATCTGCAGAAGGCATAGTTTGCTCGGTAATATCATCATACTTAACCTGCTCAAACTTACTATCAATTAATAGCTGCTCAAATTCAGCACGCAAACATAAATTAGGCACCGCCCAGCCATTCAGACAGTCAACCACGAATGGCCAGTCTTGATCAGAAATTTCACTTTTCGTCAGAAAGCCATCACAAACTACCACCCGCCCCCCTTTACGCAATAAGCGATAAGCTTCACGCAAAAAGTCACCCTTATCCAAGGCATGACAGACACTTTCTAAACCCCAAACCACATCAAAGCTCTCATCAGGATAAGGAGTATTACAAAAGTCTGACACATCGAACTCAACCAGTTCAGCCACACCATGGCGTTTTGCGTGCAAGCCTGCATAGCGCGCCTGTTTAGCACTAATTGTAATAGCCTTCATGGTATTGCCATGATTTTTAGCCATCCAGATAGAACTACCACCAATACCACACCCTGCATCAAGCACTTTATCTTCTGGTTTTATGCCAGCAGCATCATACAACCTCTGATTTTTATTGAGTAAAGACTGAGTATGTGACTGGGTATTTTCATCCCAATAACCATAGTGCAACGCGAGGTCATTACGATTACTCCAAGCAAATAAATAATCCCAATAGCAAGCATCATAATGCCTGACGGCATCTGCTCTTAATGCTTCTGGCGAGGCATTAGCATCACTTTGCAAAGGACCATCACGGTAATCTTGGTTTGGTTTAATTATGTGCATGTTTAATTTTTATTATTTTCTAATGTTCTATAAGATAAGACGTATGTTTATACGGTTTGCTTAACAAACCAAAATTTAGCTTTTACTTTAGAGGCCAGTATTAAGGCAGGGCCAGCTCCAGCCATTGCCACGGCATCGACCAAACAGTACCACGCTGCCACACCGCTAGGCGGATTACCCTGCGTCAAACCAGAAGCGGGATCAATAGGAGCCCACGCCCATGTGCCCGCCCCTGTGCCGATTAATTCTAGCCAGGTGGTAATAAAAAAAGCACCCAAATAAATCATCGGCGATTTACCTTTAAATAGATAGATTAAAAACACTACAAATAAAATAGCCCCGATTTGATCGCTACGCCCCGCATAAGCCGTTAACCCCCAGACCGACCAAGTACCGCAAGTGATAATAATAAAAGCAGCGATAGCACGAGCATAGCGCAAGAAAAAGCCAGAACGCGCCAAAATAACTGCCGTTAAATAGACCATGCCATGCCCAGCGGGAACATATAAGGGGACACCACCAAATCGATAAATATAGCCCTGCATATAAGGCGATGCAAACAACTCACCTATTGTTGCAAAAAGTAAAGCCACACAAACCTGAGCGCGAACTAATTTCGATTCACGCGACAATAACGCTGCTAAAAAAATATAGCCAAAAAACGCCAATACCCACTGAAGCTTTTGTGGTGCAAAACCATCTAAAGTCAAACAAATCGCCGTACAACTAAAGGTAAAAGCAACAATTTTATAATCGAGAGTATTATGAGCATAAGCCACCCCAGGCTCAGGAAAATGGCGAAACATATAAGGCTAGCCCCTGTTAATTAATTTATATTTTGTTAGCTATTTTAACATAGCATTCCAGTAAGGTATTTATACAAACCAATAGGCAACAAAAAGATAGCGCACCGATTTCCCAAAAAAAATAAATATCGTAGCAACTAACAACGGTAATTTCAGCCAACCACCCGCAAAACACAAACCATCACCGACAACTGGTAGCCATGATAGCAGCAAACTCCAGTTACCCCAGCGCCTGACCCAAGCCAATGATTTTTGTTTTTTTGCATCCAACACATGTTCGGCAGGATATTTCTTGGCAGCTAAAGTGCCTAACCACCAAGTTGTTAATGCCCCTAAAGTATTTCCAACAGTAGCAACCGCCACCAGTAACATCACAGGCTGTAATTGCTCCGACACCAAATAAGCTAATACCGCTTCCGAACCACCCGGAGCAATCGTTGATGAAATAAACGCACTAACAAATAATCCCCAAACTTCTAACACAAAACTATTTCCTCTAATTAACAGTCATAAAAAAACCCCTACTGATAAACATCAATAGGGGTTTTTTAAACTCAAAAAATCAAGATCGAATTATTTTTTCTTTACTAAATTAATTAACCAGCTAATCACTTTTACTGTGATATCAACACCCTGCTTAACTAACTCAACTAGGTATGCAAACACTTCACCAGCACTCATACCTTTAAATTTACGAGCTAACAGTGGAGCAAGAATTAGACCGATAGCCAAACCAATAATAGTAAGACCTGAAAAAAACGAGTCATTACCAATGACTTTATCTTTCATTTCAGTAAGTTCTTCAACGACCACATCAGACAAACTTTCATCAGGCTTTTTATCTGAGTAATCATCCTGAATGACATAAGCTGTTACCCCAGGAATACTGGGTAAGTCACCATCGCCTTTACCAATTTTTAACTGGCCTTTCATACCTTTTTCCATATGCTGTGCGATATCGCAATGCACTAGATAAGTTTTATCACCTGGTGGAAAAATTAATGTCCCTGATACTTTACCTGGGCCAGTCACCTCTAGATGAAACATACCTTTAGGATATAAGTATTTTGGCAAGCCATGCATCATCCATTGATGACGCACATTATCATCATTAACAAAATTAACGGTTAATTTAGTACAAGGCTCAAATTGATACTCCTGCACATCAAAAGCATACATACGTCCCGGGAACTTTTCCGCGTATTTATGTCCTGCATGTACAGTAATTTCCTTAGTTGCAGCGAGACTACTACACCCACCAGGCAAAACATCTGTGTTTTGCCCCATGACCATACCACCTGTCATGTCCATTAAGTGGCCATCACCGTGATCCATCATCGACGTGTGATCTTCAAACTCTTTCTCAGCAAACACGGGAGCTGATAACACTATGGTCAGCGCAGCGATTGATAAATGCTTAATCATTATCATTTCCCCCCTTTTAATGAAGAGATAAAAGCTATCACCTTAACTCTATTAACCACTAAAGCATAAGCTAACAAGCCCAAAAACAAACCAAAGATCAGATTTCTAAATGAGTTATCTGTCGGTGCTTGAATATCTGCAGATCCAGGTGTTACATCAGGTGCCGCCATTTTACTTGCAGGCGGTGCAACATAACCCTCAGCATCAATTTCACCCAAACTATTCCAGTCATCAATATTTTGCCAAACTGGCAGCTTACGATCATGAAACTTTTTAGTGAATAATGGCGCAACACTTTCACCAATACCCATAGGCATACCCACTTCATTCAGGTATTTTTTATACACTAAAGCACTAACATTACCACCAGGATTCATACCATTAGTCGTAATACCTTTTTCACGATGATCGTGAAAAATCCAAATACCTTCACCATAACTATGAAAACCATCATCAGTGGTATTGATTTTTAAATCATTACGTTGTGCTGGCGCAATATCATAAACATCACGTGTAATTTGCGCGACAGGGTTATGCTCGACACCATCATAGTGAGTAATTGTCCCTTTATGCCCATGCGTATGCATAGCCAAGGTTTCACCGGTACTATTAAACATACGTAGTTTAATATTTTTATCCGGCTCAGCAACAATGATTGACTCCCTTAAAGTGTACGGAAAAGAACGACCATTTAAAGTATGGTAATCTTCAGTTGAATCCGTCATATCATATTCACGATTCATTTTCTTCGCGATTAAACGCGGGTCATTTGATTCTTGAATAATGCTATGTAATTCTTTATCCATCGCATGATAATGCAAGTCATATTCACTATCATAATCTTCTAAAATCGCTTTCGATGGATGTCTCACCTGCCCAGCACCGACATTGAAAGTTTGCACCCAGTTATTCGGGCGATTTTCTTCGACCACGAACATACCAACCAAACCCATCGCTAAATGCACATGCGTCTGCACGTGACAGTGGTAAACAAAACTACCTGGCACACGCGGGCGTATTTCATAAGTTTTACTTTGGCCTGGCAGGACAAATTTATCACTTGTCTGAGGAACACCGTCGTTCCCTTCACCTGAACTATCCACCCAAGGATGATCTATACCGTGCAAATGAATCGTATGTGGAAAATAATGCGTATTTTCTAGTTGAATCCAAATCGTATCGCCTTGCTCCACACGAATAACAGGGGATGGCGCTCTTAGAAGAGGATTCGCATCAACACCAACAAAACTGTTCGTCGCCATACCGCGCGACTTAGGTGCAAATACCCACATACCCGGCTGTACGCCTGGTGCTATATCAAAAGTAGGTACTAGACCTTTAAAATCAGGTGAATGGCCGTTTAGCTCAGCAACTTCTAATTTAATGATAATTAAATCAGGATCACCATCACCATCCATGTCATTCTTTTTAATAATTCCATCGGCCGCATAATAGGTGTTCATCAATGTTTGCATTGATATATTATTTGTGCCTTTTACTTCGGCGGCAATAGCATATGGATTATCAGGGCTACAACGTAGCGACTCTTGCATATCAACCCCGTCAACGGTCTGGGCGACACGCCATTCAGGGTTATTTTCATTACAAGGCGCTTCAACTTCACCGCTATCTACTTCTACTGTTTTAGGCAAACTGACAACAGCTGATGCCGCGAACGGCATCAACATGACAGCAGCACCTAATAGCAGTCCTAAAGGATTTTTCTGCATTATTTAGTTACCCTAAAATTAAAAAGAAACAAGCCTTTAAGCTTTCTTAATGTTCGCTATAACTTCATCGACTTTCTTTTTAAAGCCGGCATGAGAAAGATATAGTACATATAGCCCTGCTAAACCAAATAGTAGGTACATAAACATACTTTTTGAACTTGTTACTTGTCCTTTACCAGCCACAAATCCCATATGCGCATCTAGTCTTTCGCCGCCATCTTTTAACAAAGTGATATGAATTAAATATTTACCTGCTTCTGGTACACCGTTATCTAATTTTAAGATAACTGAACCTGATTTATGCTTTTTTGCTTCCATAAAAAAGATACGTGTACCTTCGGGCTCTTTAGTTACTTCAAATTCAACAGCCATATTACGAAATCTAATATCTTGATAATCAAATACTAACTGTGTCATGGTTCCTGTATCAGGAAGGTTTCCACAAAAATCTTCCGCAGGATAAGCAAGAGGTTGGTAAGCGGTATAATGAATCCAATGCTCTGGTTCTAATTCAAATTTACACTGATCAGTGTCTGTACCCGCTGCTCCACCATGTGCCCATAAAGTCGCAGAAAAAAACAAACCTGCAAGTGTTAATAAACTTGATTTTATGATACTTTTTCTCATAACTTCTTCCTCTTTAAAAATATTTATTATAATTATTTGACTACTTTTTTCGCAACCAAACTAATAAGGCACGAAATCAGACTGGAACTCTAACATATAGACCTTCACAAAGAAAGGTTACTTCCGTAGCTATCATTAGCTGTTTTTTATTGTATCAGATAACACTTATATTGCTATTGCTATTGCTATCCCGCTCAGCTTTTCGTAAAATTTTAGGAATTATCATTCCGCAACCTAAGGCCCCATAAATGTCTCATCTAACAAACGCTCCAGAATGGTTAGCTCTAAAAACACATCTACAAGATGTTAACCCGTTACATATCAGAGACTTATTTGCAGCCGACCCGACCCGATTTAACACTTATTCAACGTCATTTGATGATCTATTATTTGATTACTCAAAAAACAGAATCACCGAAGAGACGTTACCGTTACTCTTTAAATTAGCTAATGCGAGCCATTTAAAAACACATATTGCCGATATGTTTGCTGGTAAACGCATTAATAAAACAGAAAATCGCGCCGTCTTGCATACTGCACTACGTAATCGTAGCAATACGCCAGTTTATGTCGATGATATTGACGTTATGCCGCAAATCAATCATGCCCTACAAAAAATGCGTGATTTTTGCAACGCAGTTCACTCAGGCGAATGGACTGGCTATACAGGTAAGCGCATTACTGATATCGTCAATATCGGTATCGGCGGCTCAGATTTAGGCCCAAAAATGGTTACCAAGGCACTAACACCTTATGCTATTGAAGGCATGAGTGTACATTTTGTGTCTAATATTGACCAAGCAGACTTAGTTGAAACGCTAAACCAAGTACCACCAGAAACGACTTTATTTTTAGTCGCATCGAAAACATTCAGTACCCACGAAACCATGACTAACGCTTCTTCAGCGCGCTCTTGGCTTCTAAAACATGCGAATAACGACAAATCAGCCGTAGCAAAACATTTTGTTGCCCTCTCTACGCACAAAACGAATGTCGCAGAATTTGGCATAGATCCACATAATATGTTTGAATTTTGGGATTGGGTTGGCGGCCGCTACTCCCTCTGGTCTTCCATCGGCCTATCGATTGCACTTTACCTAGGCATGGATAACTTTGAAGAACTATTAACCGGTGCGCACGAAGCAGACAAGCATTTCCAAACAACACCATTTGAAGAAAATATTCCTGTGATTATGGGTTTATTAGGTGTGTGGTATAACAACTTCTTTGATGCAGAATCGCACGCAATGCTGCCTTACGATCATACGATGCAATTTTTTGCAGACTATTTTCAACAAGGTGATATGGAAAGTAACGGCAAGAGTGTTGATTTAGAAGGCGAGCCCACTGACTATAGTACCGGCCCTATTATTTGGGGACAACCAGGCACTAACGGCCAACATGCTTTTTATCAGTTAATTCATCAAGGCACCAAATTAATTCCTTGTGATTTTCTAGCACCCGCTCAAAGTCATTACGACTTAGCAGAGCACCACGATATTCTTATTTCCAACTTTTTAGCGCAAACCGAAGCACTAATGAAAGGCAAAACAGCCGACGAAGTTAAAACTGCGCTAGGTAGTGATGCCAGTGAAAACCTCATTGCCTCAAAAGTATTTTCAGGCAACAGGCCGACTAACTCATTTCTATTTAAAAAACTAACGCCACATACTCTCGGTAAATTAATTGCCCTGTACGAACATAAAATATTCGTACAAGGAAAAATTTGGAATATCAATAGTTATGACCAAATGGGCGTAGAGCTAGGTAAAATTCTAGCGGTAGAAATCTTACCGCAGCTTGAAGGTGATACGCCGGTGACTTCGCACGACAGCTCTACCAACGGCTTAATTAATTACTACAAGAAAATACGCTAAGTCCGACCTTGCTGCTACAACGCCTTTTTCTAATACTGCTGTTTCCTTTATTAAACGCATGCGATGCGCCTCAAAGTGAACCAGCAGTTGAGAAAGCGACACCAGCCCCAGCTATTCAATACAACCAACTTGAGCGCATCAAAAAAACAGGTCTATTAACCGTATTAACTCGTTACGACCCCACCACTTACTATGAAAGCGCTGATGGATTTACTGGCTTGGAGTATGATTTAGTACAATTATTTGCCCAACATTTAAAAGTTCAGACCAAGTTCATTATTCCTGACACTTTCACACAAATCTTGCAAAAAACCCAAACAGGTGACGCTGATTTTGCCGCGGCTGGTATAACTATCACTCCAGATCGCCAACAACAATTCTTATTCACCCCGCCCTACCAAGAGATTACCGAGCAAATCATCTATCGCTCCGGAACAAAATCGCCAAAAACAGTAGCCGATTTAAACGGTGGAATTTTAGAAGTCGTACAAGACACTAGCCATATCGAAACGCTACTGCAATTACAAGAAAGTAACCCAAACTTACAATGGTTTACCAATAAAAACTTAGATACTGACGGACTACTCTATCTAATTAACGCAAGACTTATTGATTACACCATTGCTGACTCCAATCAAGTCATATTAATTCGACGCTTTTACCCTAAATTAAACGTCGCTTTCGATATCAGCCCTCCCCGGCAACTCGCGTGGGCTTTCCAAAAATCAACAGATACCAGCCTTTACGATGAGGCAACTCAGTTTTTCAATAAAATCGCCAAAAACAAAGTACTAGAGCAACTACTTGAGCGCCATTATGGTCATACCCGAAATATTAAGTATGTAGGTAATTGCACTTTCCGCTTACATTTTGAAAGCCGGCTACCTCAATACCAAGCGTTATTCCAAGAAGCCGCTGAAAAATACGCTTTTGACTGGCGGATATTAGCAGCTATTAGCTATCAGGAATCGCACTGGAATAAAGATGCGGTCTCACCAACCGGCGTAAAAGGCCTAATGATGCTAACTAGAGCAACCGCCAAACAAGTCGGCGTAAAAGACAGGGTCAACGCCAAAGAAAGTATTTTTGGTGGTGCCCGCTACCTAAAACAGCGTATCAAAAAAATCCCCAAACGAATTCCCGAACCAGATCGCACTTGGTTTGCCTTAGCATCTTACAATATAGGTTTTGGCCATTTAGAAGACGCACGCATTATTACCCAAAAATTAGGCAAAAACCCTGACAAATGGATCGATGTTAAACAAGTACTGCCTTTACTAACAAAAAAGAAATGGTACTCACAAACTAAACATGGCTACGCTAGAGGCAAGGAACCCGTATTATACGTGGCCAATATTCGCAGCTATATAGACTTACTACTCTGGTACACCAACAACAAAGAAATTGAAGAAATAACAGCGATGCCTCCAATAACACTTAAACCTCATTAAAATTTTATATAAGTCGCACAAACCTTTTATTCTCCTGCTAAAATTTTATTTTTCTATTACAACTAAAGCCCCCCAATATGCTAACTAAAACTTTAACCCTGCTCGCACTCAGCTCTACATTAATAGGCTGTGGGTCATATATCTGGCGGAATTGCACCATCAAACATTCCTCTTGAGCCAGGAAGCTATCGTGAACTTGGTAAGGTAGTCGGGGGTGATTGCCAATATGAGCTCATTCCGATATCAGGCGGAAACCGGACTCACTCAGCATTAGAAGATGCTTTAGATGACATTCCCAACACATCAGCATTAGTGCAAATAACATCAGATACATATTCGCAATACTGGATTTTGTGGAGCAATGCTTGTACGCAAGTTTATGGCACGGCAGTGACAACAACTGAAGTTTCCCAATAATTGAAAAGCCAACTGTAGTAGCAAATTAGACTGTACATTTATTCATTGAGATTGAGTGTAATGTGGAAAACCAATCCCCCCCCCTGTAGAGCTCCTTCTAAAAACTGGGGAAGCCTCAGACAACAAAATAAGTGGCGCGTAAATAACAACCCTAGTAAAATAAGTGCATCAGAAAGCAGTGTTTGAACTTAAAGGCATTAAACCTTGTTATCAGTTGTTGTTCTGTTATCGCCATACATTTTTATATTTTAAGGAGTTTTCTAATGGCAACAGGTAAAGTAAAGTGGTTTAACAACACAAAAGGTTTTGGTTTTATTGAACAAGCTGAGGGCGGTGATGATGTATTTGTTCACCATTCAGTTATACAGGGAGATGGGTTCAAAACACTAGAACCTGATCAAGTTGTCACTTACGATGTGGAAAATGGCGAAAAAGGTTTATCTGCAATTAACGTAACTGCTCAATAAACATACGCAATACTAAAAAGGCTCCTTTATGGAGCCTTTTTTTTGTCCGTAATAAACTTTAGACACATACCTTCCAGTAATGGCATATTCATATATTGATCTACCGTGTCAGCCATTAAATCAATCCCTTGCTCCCGTAGTGCAATAAAATCCACTACTTGTATTTTCTGCACGCCCGCCCAGTGCAACAGAGCAGTACAAGTCCCTGACTGATCAAAAATACCATGTAAATAAGTACCTAAAACCTGCTGATCGCTTGATATAGCCCCTTCTTTCACGCCACCTTCCAGCTCAATTACTGGCGCTAACAAGGCTGGCCCTTCAGAAATTCCTGCATGAATTTCATAGCCGTGCACAATGGCATCAGCCATTAATAATCTCCCTGTGACTTGATTTAAAATTTTATCTTCATTTAAGGTCGTTTGCATATCCAACAAACCTAAGCCCTTGCTAGAGCCTGGCTTCCCTTCAATACCTAAAGGGTCATGCAACAGATTGCCAAGCATTTGATAACCACCGCAGATCCCTATCACTTTGCCACCGTAGCGCAAATGCTGAAAAATAAATTTCTCCCAGCCCTGCTCTCTAAGCCATGCTAAATCAGCTCGAACCGACTTACTTCCCGGCAAAATAATTAACTCTGCTTTTGCCACTAAATCAGGATTACTACTAAACTGAATATTCAACCCTTTATTTAAACGCAAGGCATCAAAATCAGTATGGTTGCTCATGCGCGGCAGACGAGGAATGACAATATTAAAAGCCCCTGCCCCGACTTCCGTCTGCTTTACTTCGACACTATCTTCAGATTCTAAATACAAATCATGCAAATAAGGCAGAACGCCAAATACTGGCTTCCCCGTGCGTTGCTCCAACCAATCAACACCAGGCTGCAAAATATCAATATCACCGCGAAAACGATTAATGACAAAACCCAACACTCGTTGCTGCTCAGACTCGCTTAATAAATCTAAAGTACCCACTAAATGCGCGAATACCCCACCTCGATCTATATCAGCCACAATAATAACGGGGCAATCAACCGCTTCTGCAAAGCCCATATTCGCGACATCTCTATCGCGCAGATTAATCTCTGCCGGACTCCCCGCACCTTCGACCACCACACGCTGATAGCTTTCTTCTAAACGCGCAAAAGAATCCAAAATAACCGGCATCGCTTGTGCTTTATAGGCATGATAAGCTTTCGCATCCAAATTTTTTACCGCTTTCCCTTGGAAAATAATCTGCGCGGTCTTATCTGAATTAGGCTTAAGCAAGACAGGATTCATATCTGTATGCGGCGGTAAACCACAAGCCATCGCTTGCACCGCTTGAGCACGACCAATTTCGCCCCCCTCCGCAGTAACTGCACTATTTAATGCCATGTTTTGCGGTTTAAAAGGCGCAACTGAATACCCTTGGCGCTTAAAATAGCGACACAAACCTGTGACTAATGCACTTTTTCCCGCATCAGAAGTCGTCCCTTGCACCATCAACGTTATTGCTGGCATTGATTTCCTTTTATGTTAAGAATAGCGCCTCTAGCGCTGTGAAATAGTTTGTAAGGCAGCCGCCAAACACACCCACTCAGATTCATTAGCAGGCAAGCCAAACCGTAAACTTGCAGGCTGCACAAAAAGTCGCGTAAAAACAGCCTGCTTAGCAAGTAAGTCATGAATTTCTGCGGCATTTTCCACGACTACCCACTGAAATAGCGGCGTAGAACCTGCTGGCATTAATTGATAATCACGTAGCAAACAAGCCAAGCGTTCACTATCTTGCTGTAGCTGCATTTGCGTATCGCCTTGCCACTGCTTATCTTGTAGTGCACAAGTCGTAACAAAGCGCGTAGGATTGCTTAAAGCCCAAGGGCCAAGCAACTCATCCAGCTGCTCTAAAATATCAGCTTCAGCTAAAACAAACCCTGCTCGAATTCCAGCCAAACCAAAAAACTTACCGATAGAGCGCAAAATAATTAAACCCTTTAAAGGCGCATAAGCACTCAAACTTAACTCAGGCACACAATCAATAAAAGCCTCATCAACAATCAACCAGCCATTTTTTTTCTGTAACACATCCAACCAAGCAAAACACTGCTCTTTACTAAACTGGCAAGCACTGGGATTATTTGGATTAACCAATACCAAGCAATCTAACTGATCAATATGCAGATCAATATCGTTAGCCGACAAGCTCACTATTGTATGTCCTGCTTTCTGCCAAGCATGCGCATGCTCAGCATACGATGGCGCCACAAGACCCACCACGCTCGATTTACGTAACCGCGGCAAAGCCTGAATAGCCGCTTGTGAACCCGCAACAGCGAGTAAAGAATCACATTGATAATAATGTTGGGCTGCATCAATAAGCCCATCCAAATTCTCCGGCAAGCGCAACCAGACGGCATCAGGAATTTTTGGAATAGGATAACCATTCGGGTTAATACCAGTGGACAAGTCGAGCCAGTCACTCACTGGAATTTGATATTTTTGCGCCGCCTCCAGCAAACGCCCTCCATGTTTAAGCAACAACTTCCCCTAGAAAAATAACCCACAACCATAATAGCGTCGTTAAAACGACCAATAAATTAGCACGCTTTATATCATCATTAACCGCGATATAACCAACACCCAAAATAGGCTTATTTTTTAACAATCCGTGATATATAGCAGCCCCACCTAATTGCACATTTAAACAACCTGCACCAGCACTCATCACTACACCCGCATTGGGACTCTCGCAAAAAGGGCTTTGTGTTCGCCAACAAAACCAAGCCTTTTTGCTATCGCCCAGCAATAAATAACTAAAAGCAGTCAACCGAGCCGGCAGCCAGTTCAATACATCATCCAAACGCGCAGCAGCAAACCCAAAATGTAAATAGCGCGCATTTTTATAACCCCACATAGCATCCAAAGTATTACTTAAACGATAAAATAGCGCACCAACAGGCCCAGCAATAATAAACCAAAAAATCGGTGCAAAAACTGCATCCGCGCCATTTTCCAATGTTGTCTCTATGGTTGCTTTACGAATTTGTAACTCATCCATTTGCTCAGTCTCGCGACTTACAATCATAGAAATAGCTAACCGAGCCTGCGCCAAATCACCTTGCTGCAAAGGCTGGTAAACCACCAAAGTATGCTGCAATAAACTTCTAGGAGCAATACAGAAATAAAGAATAATAGGACTTAGCCATTGATTTAAAATTTCTGGCTGCGTCAACATAAAAACAACAATATTTATCGGCAAAACAGCAAAGGCCAAAGCGAGGAAACCATAGGCTTTTTGCTTTACATTAGATTCATGATTCGATTGAATAAATTGCCTTTCTAAATAACTCGCCCACTGACCAAAAAACACCAAAGGATGCCATTTTTTTGGCTCCCCCAATAAAATATCAAGTAACAAGGCAAGAAAAAGCGCAAGAGCAATAGACATCTAGTAAACCATCCTAGCTTGAGAAAATTTAAAAGATAAAAAAGAGACGTGCAGACAGATAGATATTTTGCACCTACTACATATCAACAGGTACAAACTAGAAGATATAAAAAGAATAATTAAGGTCAAATTTTAGGCATAAAAAAACCAGCTAAAAGCTGGCGTTTTTTATATCATCTTCTATGGTGGGCTCTCCGGGATTCGAACCTGGGACAATCACATCAAAAGAAACATACTCACCCTTATTTATTCCAGCACTATTCATTATAGGCCATTTCAAATTGAAATTATACATAAGATAGCAAGGAATCATCCCGCAAACCAGCACTCTAAAGCTCATCAGGAAGCGTGTCTCCGTATTTTACAAAATAGAGGCCGCCAGCGATGAGAAGGTGAAGGTTAAAGCCGGTTTCCAACAACAGACTTTGATGGACCTACCATCATCTTCCAATGAGCTTATACACATCTAATTCAATATAGAGCCAGATGCGTGCCTGTGCCACACTACCTGATTTTCAGCGTATGTTAGCTTAGCAATACGGTGGCTTTTTTAGTTACGCTGGTTTTTGGCGTAGCCGACAGACCACCAAGCAAGAAGCAAGCATTATCAATGCAAATCATTTACCTGATGCAAAAATTCTTGATACAGATCACCAGTAACTGCAAAAGCATGCTTAATGCAGGTATTTAATATAGACCACTACCTTATGGCGTTCTTAATTTTGGGTAAGGGGCTTGCAAAATAGATAGTAAATCTTTTTATGTAGATTAATAAGCCATAAATTCGTATAATTGCACCATTAAAGGCGCTGTGTTTAAGGTCGAGGGATAAGTAATTTGTAGTGTTGTTATTAATATAAACACTTAAAATAATGTAGTAACTTTTGCAATAACTACAATTTCGGATAATCTAAACAGCTTTAAAATAAGGATTTATGATTCCGGCTCTCACCATTTGAAGCTATTAAAAAATCCAGCCTCGACTGGATTTTTTTTGTTTCTGCCGTTCCTATTACACAAAACATGAATAATATAGTAGGGTGGACTTTAGTCCGCTTTTTTAGCACTAACAGACTAAAGTCCACCTTACCATGCTCAGCTGTCTCGCCTGAAACTCGTAGCCAAATTTATCAAATTACGTAATCATTAAATTAGTGGAGAAACAAACTCATGGGTAGAGCCTACGCAAACCGTAAAGATTCCATGGCAAAAACATCAGACGCCAAAGCCAAAGTCTACAGTAAATATGGTCGTGAAATTTATGTTTGCGCCAAAGCTGGTGGGTTCGATCCAGATGGCAACTTAGCATTACGCGGCTTGATTGAGCGCGCAAAAAAAGACCAAGTACCTAGCCATGTCATTGAAAAAGCGATAGATAAAGCTAAAGGCGGTGGTGGTGAAGATTTTGCACCCGCTCGCTATGAAGGTTTTGGCCCTGGCAGTAGCATGGTTATTATTGAGTGCTTGACCGACAACCCTAATCGTACTTTTGGCGATGTGCGTCAGTGCTTTACTAAATCAAAATGCAAAATTGGTACTCAAGGCGTTGCTAGTCACATGTTTGATCATGCCGCTATCTTTTCCTTTAAGCATGATGACGAAGAAGTAATCCTTGAAGCATTATTGATGGCTGATGTTGATGTTTCAGATATTGAAAGCGAAGACGGTAAAATCACAGTATTTGCACCTCAAGCTGAATATTTCAAAGCTAAGCAAGCGTTAATTGATACTTTAGGAGAAATTGACTTTGAAGTGGATGAGATTCAATTTTTACCGCAAATCACGAAACCTATTAGCGGCGAAGACTTAGAAATGTTTGAGAAGTTTTTAGATATGCTTAATGACTTAGATGATGTACAAAATATATATTATGACGTAGAGTTTTAATACTGTATTTTTCTAAAATTAACAAAAACTTCTCATTACCAAAGTCTTGCACCGATAATCTATGCCTTAGTCTCTGGCTTGCGACTAAAATATGCGGAATGACTCCCTGAGAACTAATATCCACAGACTTTAAATATTTACAGCATACGACTAAAAATGGAAAGAACATCCCTACTCTTTCCATTTTTAATGACAGTCTTATTGTGCCTTTTCTACTTTACATCTCCCCGTTACTACACCGCCTTGACTTACAGTAAAGCCGCCAGTACCTTCTGTTGGACCTTTTCCTGGTATACCAATACGACATGAACCTTCTCTGCCCTGAATATCTATAGGCAACTCTTCATCAACGTCATACTCAGCTTTACATGTTGCTATCATAAAGTTTCTATTCTCCGTGAACTTGACCTCAGCAGGCCCCATATAAGAAAATTCACCGCCTGTAGCTTCGATATGACAATGCCCTTTAACAGGGTTGATACCAATAAAAGGTACATCAGGGGGCGAAGGCATCGCATTAACATTCATAGCAGAAACAAGTAACCCAGCACCCAAAAGAAGTAATTTTTTCATATTTTATTTAGCCTAATTAATTTAACGTTAGAAAAGCCGAACATTTCAATATTCGGATACGATAATCAATGCAACTTATAGGCCATATAAAAATATCAAACAAATCAAACCCCTAGATAAAAGCGATAATTAAACTATGTTATCTAACGCTAATACACCAATCAAAACCCTCATCCAAAATATTACTTTCATTTAGGTCCTTCATTATTTAAAAAGCGCTTTATCTGCGGTGCGAAATACCATAGTAAAAATAGAATGGTGGCAGTTCCGAGCACAGGAGCAGCAATATCTGGGTTGGTGCGCAAAGTAACTTTTGCAATACCCAAAATAAATAATACAACGATTACTTTTAACAACGCCAGCAACCAACCCAGTGCAGATTTCACAATCTTTTGTCCTAACTTCATATTGATCTTCTTATTCCATAATTAATTATTATTTAAAATAAACCAGCTTAAGCCCTAATAGTTTTAATAGTTTTAATAGTTTTAATAGAATAGACAGCAGCTCTTAGCTAAAACCTCACGGATAGAACCTACGCCATGTGCTACCCTGCTCAGCCCGCTAATATTTTATATTGTAGATGATACACAGGAAAACCTTCAGTTTCTGTCAAATATACTTAAATAAGCCGGTTATAAAGTTCGCCCCACCTCAAGTGGTAAATTAGCTTTAAAAGCAGTTGAACGCCAATTATCTTATTTTATTGGATACTAAAAAGCAGCATACGACCAAAAATATTCCGGTACTTTTTATCAATGCTTTAAAGAGCTCAAAGCCCGAGTCTCGACTCACATTCAATTAAAAGCCTATCAGGACGATATGAAAGCTATAACATTGCATTAGGTATGAAAAAGTAGAAACACCAGCCCCAAAAATCATCGAAACACAACGTGAAGCCATTAAGTACTCACGCATAATTAATTTAAAGTTTTTTTGGAAGTGTAAAAAACACATTTTATGCTAGAAAAACTATTTTTCGGTGTAATTTCACCCAAACTTTGTTTAGTTCATGATGATTCTATTGGAAATTAATCTCCGACTAAAAAGGTTAATTTAATTTTACCTTGGTACTTAGCATTTTTGCCTTAACTAAAGCGTTAGACTATACTCAGAGTGTTACTAATTAAATACACTGAGATATATTGAATTCATATTTTTTGCGTCTAATCGCGCTACTCCTAATTCTTCTACCTGTCTCAGCTATTCCACAGAGCATTACTCAACAAAATAGAGCCGCCGCAGACAGGACTCAATCTGTTGAACTAACAACAGAGGAACGCTTATGGCTAGATACGCACCAGCCTATTCGTATTGCTTTCGACGGTGATTTCCCTCCTTATAGCTTTACAGACAATGGGGAATTGACAGGGGTCGCTTACGACACACTGCAATTAATCAGTCAGAAACTCGATATTCAGTTCAAAATAGATGCCCGTACTGCTTGGAAAGAGGTTTATATAGCTGCCATCAACAAAGAAGTTGATATCGTTGCTACGATGGTTAACAGACCAGAACGCCTTCAATTCTTTGCCTTTACCCAGCCTTATGTATTTAAATCATTAGCCATTATTACCAATAAAAATGGCCAACAAATCACTAATCGCAACCAGCTTCCGGGGAAAATCGTGGCGCTAGTGAAAGACTATCAATATTCAACCCGTATCCTGAACGAATTCCCCAGCATCACGCCTTTTTATGTTGATAGCATGCATGATGCTTTAGAAGCTGTCGAAAGTGAACAAGCCGATGCGGCTATCAGCTTTTTTGCCGCTAGCGCTTATTTGCAAGATAAATACCTACTAACACAACTTAAATTTGGTGCTTTTTATGACCGTAATAGTGCTAATGACAGCATTGCAGTACGTAATGATTGGCCTATTTTGGCCACGATTTTACAAAAAGGCTTAAACTCATTAACACCTGAAGAAAAACAAACGATTAATAAAAGGTGGCATACTCAACTGGAGTTGCCTATTGATTACGCAACTATTAGTAAGTTTATTATCCCTTTGCTATTCATTGTTATTGCATTACTACTATGGATTAGACAAATACGTTATCAAAATAAACGCATTAATAGGACCAAAAATAAACTTGTACAATCTAATAACGCACTTGAACACTTAAAAGAAAACTTAGAATCTCAAGTCTTGCAGCGCACTGAACAACTACACAAAAGTGAGCAACAATATCGTAGTTTAGTAGAAAACTTACATGATGAGTACTTCTTTTATCAACATGACTTAGATGGCGTATTTTCTTATCTAAGCCCTTCAATCACAACAATTTTAGGCTATAGTGTTGCTGAATTTTTACAACATTACAGCACTTATCAAACTAATCACCCAGATAACGCCTTGGTTGATGACTACACAAGGCGCAGTTTGAACGGTGAAAAAGTACCCGCTTATAAGGTTGAACTATTTGATAAAAAAGGTAATAAACGCTGCATTGAGGTCTTAGAAAGCCCAATACTCGATGCCTCAGGGCAATGTGTTGGTCTCGAAGGTATTGCACACGACATCACTACATTAAAACAAGCACAGGAGCGGCTTAACTGGCTCTCTTATTATGATGACTTAACGGAGTTAGCTAATCGCCGCTTATTTTTAGACCGACTTGAACAATCACTTTCCCTTGCTCACCGGCATAAATCCTCAGTCACTTTACTATTTTTAGATGTTGACCGCTTTAAAATCATTAATGATAACTTAGGTCATGCAGCTGGTGATGAAGTGCTTAAGGAAACCGCTAACCGACTACTCTCTGACTTACGTGATTCAGATCTTGCAGCACGTGTTGGCGGGGATGAATTTACGCTGATTTTGCCGGATACAGACGCTACTGCAGCTGAAATCGTAGTTAAAAAAGTATTGGAGCATTTATTACAACCTTATATACTTAATGAACAGCAATTTATTTTAGGCTCTAGTATTGGTATTGCCACTTACCCTACCGATGGCAATAATGTAAAAACATTGCTACAGCAAGCGGATAGTGCTATGTATTTTGCAAAAAAAGCAAAGCAAGGCTACGCATTTTGTTCTTCTGAGCAAATTTACGTTAATAACCGCCGCCTTACATTAGAACAAGACTTGCGTAAGGCACTTGCACAAGATTGTTATACTCAAGACTTTGAATTAAAGATTTTTTATCAAGCGAAGTTTTGCCTAAAAACTAATAAAACCATTGGCTACGAAGCGTTAATGCGCTGGCATCATGCTGAATTAGGTACAATATCCCCTATTGAGTTCATTTCTTTAGCGGAAGAGTCGGGGCTTATTGTCGAGCTTAGCCGCTGGGTAATGACTGCGGTTTGCTTGCAAACAGTCCTTTGGTCAGAGACTGGTTTTGACTTTGGCAAAATAGCTGTCAATATTTCGGCTGTAGAACTTATCAACTTAGACTTGGCAAACAAGATCATAACTCAAATCGATAACACTGGTGCGCAGAGAGAATGGATAGAAATTGAAATTACCGAAAGCGCCTTAATGAAATCAGCGGAAGTAGCGATTAAAGTCATGCGCCAATTAGTCAATGCTGGCATTTTAATTGCAATTGATGATTTTGGTACAGGCTATTCCTCTCTATCTTATATGAAAAATTTACCTGCATCGTTTATCAAAATCGACCGCTCCTTTATCCATAACCTACTCAATAGCAAGGAAGATCAGGCGGTGATTCATGCGATATTGGCCATGTCGCACGCACTGGGCAAACAAGTCATCGCTGAAGGTGTAGAAACACCAGAACAATTACAATTTTTAGCCGAAAGTGGCTGTGATATGGCTCAAGGCTATTGGATTGCAAAACCGCTCGCAGCGAAAGATATAAACTAAACCTTTCTGAATCTGGAACAGCCGTCTATGCGCAAACGTATTAAAAAATATCTATTACTTGTTTCTGGCCTGCTATTTCTGGCTTTAGGCATCATTGGTGCGGTATTGCCTATTTTACCTACCACGCCGTTTCTGATTCTCGCATTGGCTTGTTTTGCTAATAGTTCACCACGTTTCCATCAGATGCTATTAAACAATCGCTGGTTTGGTGCGGCATTACAGCAATGGGAGGAAAGCCGTTCAATTAGCAGAACTTCTAAGATTAAGGCCATGCTTATGGTTGTGCTTACTTTTTCTGTGTCTATCGGAGTACTGCATGGGAAATTGCCATTACAGCTAATGCTACTGACTTTAGGCTGTGTATTGCTAGTTTTTATGTGGCGACTTAAAGAGGCAGAAGCTTTACCTGCTCGGGTTAAGAAATAACCCTATTTATATCATCATCCTGCCTACTTTTAACAGGAACCTATATGCTTAAATAGTAGATTCCCGCCCAAAAACTGCGGGAATGACGAAGTTGTTGTCTAAATTTGTTTATCTCGAAATCAGCCTATTCATGCTCAATTCAAGCGTAAAATCACTCAGCCAACCAACCTTCTAGGGCAACTATAATTTCTTTTGCTTGCTTCTCGCTAGAGATATTAAATTTAGATTTTTGCTGATATTCTCCATCACGCTTTTGATAACGGCGAATAGTGAATTTATCAGCGCTGTATTCTTCTTTTGTTCTATTCCAGTCTTGGTAACGGTAAATAACAGTTGCCCAAGCGCCCTTCGTTAACACTTTTTTATCTAGTTCTTTAACTGTCTCGATTCCGCCATCTTCATAAGTAACGGTTAGCTCTTCTACTGTTTCTGCCATTTTTATTCTCTCAATTAAAATATTATGCTATTACATAGCTGCAAACGAAATTCATATCTTGTCGGTAGCGACAAATATTAAAGGTATGTCATTTTATGCGCAAAAGCTTCTCTTGCGAATAAATTTTTGGATATTGATCTCGATACGGAACGAGGAATATACAAGAAAACTTAGATAATCAATCTTCAGAATTTATAGTACAAAACCGGATCGATTCAACGAATAAAAAGGGAGGGAAAGATAGTTCTTCGACAATTACTTTAAAAACAGGGCTAGTATTTTAAGCCGGTACAATTTATGTAGGGTATGCACCGCATACCTTATTACACCGAGAGGTACGCAATGCGTACCCTACCTTAATGTTTCGCCTTAAGTGTAAGTCCAAAAATAGTAAAGGCGGATTAAAAATATAACCCACCTTTTAGCTAAGCTTACTTAACGGCAGTTAAACCTTTCAAGCTAGTAAAGTACGCCGCAATATCTTTAACTTCATCTTCTGATAGGCCTTGTACCATAGACTGCATCAATGCATTTTTACGTGCACTTGATTGATAGCCTTGCATTGCTTTCTCTAGGTAGTTCTGGTGCTGTCCAGCCAATCTTGGGTTAGTCACGCCAGCATTAGTATCATCGTTATGGCAAGTCATACAAGATTCTGCCAATTTCTTACCTTTTGCGGCATCGCCACCATTAGCACTAGCGCGAGCAGAACCGGTAACCGTTGCTAAATAAGCCGCAATATCTTCGATCGTTTTATCAGATAAATCATAAACATTCGCCATCATTGTGCGGTGAGGGCGCTCTGATTTTTGATAGGCTTTTAAAGCCGCTACCGTATAGCCTGCAACCTGACCACCCACTTTAGGCACATAATACGTGGGGTAAACATTACTTGTACTAGGTGAAGTATGACAGCCACGACATGCTTCAAAAGCATCTCTTCCTGCTTCAACACTACCTGCTTGTGCCATCATCGGTACACTTGAAAAAGCAGTGATACCCAAAGCTAATGTGATCATTTTTTTATTCATAAGAAATATCCTAGCGTGAATTAAATTTTGTGCTTATCTTACTAAAAAGGCGCGATTATTAATAGCATATTCCTAATATGCTTGTGTTTTATTAACAAATGGCGGGGCATAACTTTAGCCTGTTATAACTAAATATTAACGGGCTAAAGCCGCATCCTAGGATTGACTTATTATTTATCCAAGCCTAATACCAATCCCAATAAATAATCACTGTGATAGCCGTCATTCCCGAAATCTTTAACCGGGAATCCATGCATACACTATAGGTTCCTGCTAACAGTATGAGGAATGACAAGCTATCCATAATAGCTCCATCTCCTGCTTGAGAGGGCTGAAAAGAGGAGAATAAAATCAAAGCTTTACCTTATTATTCCCCTCATCCAACCTTCTCCCTCTGGAGAAGGACTTTAGACTTGTGTAGGTACCTATGCTTATTAAGACAAGCGCACTCGCGGATCCACTAGGGTATAAGAAATATCCGTCAATAATAAGCCAATAATATAAAGTACCGACCCCAGAAAAACCATCGCTCTCACTATGGCAAAGTCCTGACTATTAATGGCATCAATCGTATAACTGCCCAACCCGGGAATACTAAAAAATGATTCAGTAATCAGACTACCCATAAATAATAGTGGTAGAACCACGACAACCCCCGTTAAAATCGGAATCATGGCATTTTTTAAGACATGTTTAAAGAGCACTTGAGTTTCCGTCAAACCTTTAGCCCGTGCAGTACGTACATAGTCTTGCTCAATCTCTTCTAAAAATAAGGTGCGATACCAACGCGCGCCAGCTCCCACACCTGATACGACACTGATCAATACCGGTAAAATCAAAAATTTAAAAGCATTCATTCCAGTATCATAGCCAGAAATAGGCACCAACATGAGCAGTTTACCCATGATAAATTGTCCGCCAATAATATAGAACAAAGAGGAAATTGACATAATAATAATGCACAGCACAATCGCGCTAAACTCCAAATAACTCTGGCGAAACAGGACCATCATTAATGCCACACTAATATTAACCAATAAGCCGACTAATAACGAGGGCAAAGCAACCGCTAAGCTCGGCCACATACGTTGCTGTATATCCGCACCGATATGTCGTCCGCTATCTGAAATACCGAAATCAAAGACAAATAAACGTAAAGATTTTTGATAAAAAATCGTCTGCTTTATTTTTTCCAGCCCAGCTACTTCTTGATTGATTAATAACGGCAACTGATAGCCCCGTTGCAATTTCCAGTTATCAATCGCTTGCTCAGTCACATGCTTTTGCCCTAATTGCATGCGCGCCATATCATCAGGGCTATTGACGATAAAAAAGAGCATAAAGGTTAGAATATTTACTCCTAATAGCAAAGGAAAAGCATACAAAATACGACGTAGAATATAATTAAACATTATTTAATCGTCTCCTTAGCACGGTGCTGAAAACTGCGTACAGCTGGAAAAATAAGGGCCACCAATAACAAAACAATCAACACGATTGGCCAAAATACCGGCTGATTCCATTGCAGTCTCAATTTTTCGCGTTTTTGCGCTTCTATGCGCCTATATTTCAAACCATTATTCGCCATCAAATTAGGCTTTAAATTGTGATACCAGCTATGGTAGAGAGAAAAGCTTTTCGGATGTAAGCCAAAAACCCAAGGAGCATCATAACGTATAAGTTCTTGCATTTGTCGAATCACAGCGAGCCGCTCAGGGCCGTTGTTCATATAGCTCATTTTTTTAAATAGTCGATCAAACTCAGGGTTTTGATAATTGCCTGCATTTTCTCCACCATGAACGACTTTCGCATTCGGGCCATATAATAAGAAAAAGAAATTTTCAGGATCAGGATAATCAGCATTCCAGCCCCACATAAAAATCTGCGCATTCCCATCACGCATTTTCTGCTGAAACCGGTTGTAATCCGTCGCTCTAATCACCAGCTGTATGCTTAATTTAGCAAATTGTTTGCGATACCAATTTAAGCGCGCACGGTCATCCGGCCCACTGGCTGCCGTATCTAAATACAAAACTAAAGATTCACTGGTTACGGGGTCTACACCATTCGCATAACCCGCTTCTTGCATAAGTTTTATAGCTGCTGCTAAAGGCTTGCGTTGCATTTGGCCATTATGCCAATCGTAAACGTAGTAATTAACACCCTGCTCCCCTGCACTGTAGCCAAAAATACCTGGCGGTATAACCCCTTGGGCTGCAACGCCACGACCATTATTAAAAATGGAAATATATTCCTCATAATCCACGGCTATAGCAATCGCTTGGCGTAATTTACGTGCTGGCTCGCTGCTACCACCAATAACGGAATCAAGCATATTAAAGCCCATATAAAAGGTTGAGCTATTGACTGCCGTTTGCAATTGTATGCCTTGATTTTGCATACCCGCAGTCAGTGCGACCTCGCCGTCACCGGTAAATTGCACGGCCTGATCAAAACTATCAGAAGCGATGCCCGAGCCATCATAATAACCCTGCAAAAATTTATTCCAGTAAGGAATGGTTTCTTTTTCTAAGAGATAAATCGCTTTGTCGATAAACGGTAAGCGCTTACCAGCATCGTCTAGCATGCCACTCACTTTATCTTCTGGTTCGCCTTCGCTCGGATAAAACTCAGCATGAAAATTGGGGTTTTTAAGCATGACCATACGTAAGTTAGGATTATTTTCCTCTAACATATAAGGTCCTGTCCCTAAAGGCTGCCAATCTAAAGTGATATTCTTATCAATTAAGGCCTTTTGTGAATAAAACTCATCCGCTTCCCAAGGCATAGGCGCAAAAAATGGCATGGCCAACCAAAATATAAATTGCGGATATTTTCCTTTGATACGAATTTTATAACGATATTTATCAAGTACTTCAACACCATTAATATCGTTACCTTTTAGAGCCGTACGTGGTTTATCTTTAATAGCCTGCGCATAATCCCCTAAGCCAACAATATATTGCTTCATTAATTCAGCAATCGGTGAGGAGATTTCTGGATGCACTAGGCGTTTAATTTGCTGCACATAATCAGCTGCCGTTAATTCTCGTGTTCCGGTTTGTTTAAAATCAGCTAACAATTGAATGCCTTCTAATTGCTCGGCACTTAATTGATGATAAAGGTACTGCCTTTGCTGATTAACAGCTAAGGCTGGATGCGGCTGAAATTGAATACCTGGTTTAATCTCAATAATATAATCAGAGTAAGCAACTTCATCACTCGTACTTGTTTCTGATAACGGCTGGCCTGTAACATCAAAATAATGAATTTCAGGCATACTTTTAGCGGTTAACGGCTCTAATTCATAAGGGCGCTTTAAATAATGATACTGAAAAGGAGGCTCATAGATTTGACCAATAAAAGCATATTCATTGGAGCTGTAGGCTTTTGCGGGATCTAAGTGCTTAGGTCGGCCAGAAAAAGAGGAATATAAAATGGACTGCTGACCGACTTGCCTATCAGGATAAGGGTCATTCAACACGCTATCACTACAAGCTAATAACACCAAACTTAGTAGCCATATTGGAAAAAATTTAAATAAATCTCTCATTAGCTCTTTTTAAAAAATATAACTTATGTAAACCTTCTCTTTTCCCATAAAAAAGGGCCTATAAATAGACCCTTAGTTTAGCACTAGTTTTGTGAAGCTTTACTCAGAAATAATGACTTCTCCATTATCATCAGCTGAGAGTGTTATATTTTCCTTTCTAAGCTCTAGCTCTGTCGAACTAGGGTTCATTCTATAAAAATCATAACTCCCATAATGAATAAATGGGAAGGTAACCTTCAAAACGCTATCAACGCCATCAACAAATGCGATCGCTGAACTGACAGAGTGCTCATATACAACCAACGTATCATCACTTTCAGCATCAGATTCTGTATTTTCATTAGAAATATCAAAATCAGCTGGATACAAAAAATAGACCTCTTCAACCGCAACAACCAATGGCTCAATAACAACTATATTTCCTGCCACATCATTAGTAATAAGTTTAAGAGTTGGCTTTAATGAATATGTAGGGTCAGTATTAGGCGTTTTTACAACAATAGATTTCCTCACATCAAAGTCAATTGTTAACGAAGTTGTTACGCCCTCTTTAATTTCAAACCCAGAAACCAACTTTACTCCATTATTCCTAATACCGGAGTTTATATCTAAATTATGTATAGTATCATCTAATAAGGTAATGGTATTTTTCTCAGGATCTTCACTTAAATATAAGCGTATTTGACCATATTCACCCGCATTAAACTCCTGCCCATCAAACAAAAACACTTTACCTTTAGAGTACTCTAATAGGTCAATCTTCTTCTCTTCCTCCCCCTCATTATTAGAATTAAAATACTCCTCCCAGCCCTCACCATCTTTAGATATTTCAATACTTGTGACCGTTATAACCACTGACTTAGCATCATCAATAGGCGCATCCGTAATACCTAATACCAATGTAGTCGCTTCTAGGCTGGGAGGAGGATTCTCAATATCAGGTGAAGAGCTATCACACCCTGCAATAAAAACCAAAAATACTAATGTTGTCAAATAAACACAAAACCGTTTTAAAACCCTCATAAATCACCTTAAAAATTAAAAAAGTATTCTTAATATAGCCTTTCAAGCTCAAACTAATTGTGACTTACCGCTAACTTTATGCAACCATATAAAACTCTATTTAGCTGGAATATTGTTCCATTAATGCATTTTGCACTTGAAAAATGCCTTCGCCCTCTGGCACGATACTTTGCACATAACTACCATCACTCTGCATAATCCACGAGCCAGCATTATCTTTTAGATATAAATCTAAGTCAGCTAATACACGTGCTTTTAACGCTTTATGCTCAATAGGAAAACAAGCTTCCACACGTCTAAACATATTACGATTCATTACATCAGCACTCGCGGCATAGACCTCTTGATTACCGCCATTTTCGAACATATAAACACGCGTATGCTCTAAAAACCGACCGATAACAGAACGTACTTCTATATTATCAGAGACACCTTCAATACCTGGGCGCAAAGAACAAATACCACGCACAATAAGCCTTACCTCCACACCTGCCTGAGAGGCACGATATAAAGCTTGAATAATCTGGCCTTCTACAACTGAATTGACTTTAAAAATGATTTTAGCGGGCACACCTTTTTTAGCAAATTCGATTTCTCGCTCAATTTTTGCTATCAAACCTTTATGCAAAGTAAAAGGAGATTGCAATAACTTATGCAGCTTAGTCACCTTCCCTAAACTGGTCAATTGCCAAAAAACTTTCCTGACATCTTCACACAACTCTTTATTACTAGTGAATAAGCCATAATCGGTATAAAAGCGTGCTGTATTAGGGTGATAATTACCGGTTCCTAAATGTACATAATCGCGAAAGTGTTTACCTTCTTTACGAATCACCAAGCACATCTTCGCGTGAGTTTTATAGCCAACAACACCGTAGACGACATGAACAGCCGCATCTTGTAATTTAGCCGCTAGCGTAATATTAGCTTTTTCATCAAATCGAGCACGTAACTCAATCACAACCGTCACTTCTTTTCCTGCTCTAGCTGCTTTTAGCAAGGCATTAACAATCGGCGAGTCGGCGCTAGTTCGATAAAGCGTTTGTTTAATCGCTAAGACATCTGGATCAGCGGAAGCCTGCCGTATAAAGTCAATCACTGGCGTAAAAGACTCATAAGGGTGGTGCAATAAAATGTCTTGTTTTTTTATCGTATCAAAAAAGTTTTTATTACGCGATAAAGCAGCTGGAATCGATGCTTTATAAGGAATAAACTTTAAATCAGGACGATCTACCAAACTGGATATTTCTTGTACCCGACTCAAATTAACAGGCCCGTCGACTAAAAAGACTTGATCCGCGGCAATTCCAAAACGTGCAGCTAAAAACTGAACAGTACCTTCGGTACAATTCGCATCAATTTCCAAGCGCACTTCATCGCCATAATTACGCATGGCCAATTCGCCTTCCACCGCATTCAGCAAGTCATCAATCGCATCATCATCAACAAAAAGATCACTATTACGTGTTACTCTGAACTGATGGCAACATTTGACCGTCATACCATTAAACAGTTGATCAACAAAAGCATGAATAATCGAAGATAAAAATACAAAATCATATTCACCGCTACCCGTTTCTTCACTAGGTAACTGAATAATTCTAGGTAGCGCTCTAGGAGCTTGAAGAATTGCACGGCCACTATTACGCCCAAATGCATCTTTACCTGTTAAGGAAATAATAAAGTTTAAACTTTTATTTAAAATACGCGGAAATGGGTGCGCAGAATCTAAACCTACTGGCGTTAAAATAGGCAGTAATTCTTCATGAAAAAACGTTTTTAGCCAGTCTCTCTGCTTAGCTGTCCACTCATTACGACGAATAAAACGAATATTCTGCTCGGCTAGCTGAGGAATCAGTAGTTCATTAAGCACCCGATATTGCTCATCAACTAACTTATGCGCCTTAGGTGCAATAGCATCTAACTGCTCTTGCGCATTTAAGCCATCACACACCGTTGCCAATGGATCTAAAGCTGCTAACTGAATAACGCTAGCAACTCTAACCTCATAAAACTCATCTAAATTAGAGCAAGAGATGCATAAATAATTTAAGCGCTCTAATAAAGGTAAGTTTTCATTTTTTGCTTGCGCTAAAACACGATCATTAAACTCTAAAAGGCTGAGTTCACGATTAAAATATAAGGCAGGATCATTAAGATCCACTGTCTCAACAATCTCTGTGGTTTCAGTACTTTCTATATTTGCTTTGTTTTCTGTCATAGTCTTATTCACTGTTTCCCTTGAGCTCAAATATGCCTAAATTTATCAAGAACTAAAACCACGGTTACCCTGCAAACCACCGGTATGAATAGCAATAATTCTTTGTCCTGACTTAAAATAACCCTGGCTAATTAAATCATAAATGCCATACAGCATTTTTCCTGTATAAATCGGCTCTAATTTTATGCGTTGCGTTTCTTCAAACTGCTGTATAAATCGCAATAACTCTGGCTTTATTTTAGCAAAGCCACCAAAGTGGTATTGTAATTGGATAATCCATTCATTATTATGACACGCGGTATTTTTTAATAAAGACTTTACCTCGTCGTCTAAATAAGCAGCACCTTTCAACGCGGCAAATCCAAACACCTGTTTATCATTAGGCGCAGCACTCACTACCCCCGCCAACGTCGTCGCAGTACCGCAAGGCACGCATAAAACATCATAATCTAAATCAATTTCTGCGACCAATTCAGCAACGCCCAACAAAGCCAAGTTCATCGCTCCTCCTTCAGGCAGCCAATATTCGTCTTTTTGTAAACCAGGCAAAGTATCGTATGCTTTATATGCTCTCAACAAACGATAATCACTACGAGAAACAAATTCCAAATGCATTCCCCAAGCCGCCATATCGCTTAAAGTAGGGCTTAATACCTCAGGACGCTCACCGCGAATGCGCGCTTCTGTCTGTATACCTAATAATTTACCGGCATAAGCTAAAGCATGTAGGTGATTAGAGTACGCTCCACCCATAGAAATAATTTTGTGCGTCTTTAACGCTAGTGCGTGCTCCAATATATATTTCAGCTTACGCCATTTATTACCAGAAATAATCGGATGCAATAAATCATCTCGCTTTAAGTAAAGCTCAATGCCCTGCTCTTGTATAAAAGGCTCAATAATTTGAGTTAATGTTGAAATTCCTAAGTTCTTCTCTAGTGCAATCAGTTGTTTATTTAACATAGCAGTAACTTCTTATTATTAAAAAGTACAAACAGTTTTTTCAGTTTGTCATTCCTGCATGTTGTTAGCAGGAATCTATTGTTAAGCATGGATTCCCGATAAAAAGACCTCGGGAATGACGGGACCTTATAGACCTTTGCCCATGAATAATGAGAACTTACACATAGCAAACAAGTATAACCCTTATCTGCAGACAAAAAAAAGCCCCCTGAGTCTCAAAGACAAAGAGGGCACAAAGTAGAGCTGATAAAATAGCTCTTATAACACGAGGAGGTTAAAAATGTTACATCTACTACTGAATAAAACGCTTAGAAATTAGTTTAGCTCTGCTTTGGGCATGATATTACTTAAAACAGTTGCACTAGCAAATAAAACTGTTGAAATAATAAACTGACCAGAAATAAATCCCCAAAGCCCAACAATAAATAAAATTCCGGTTGCAATGTCTCTATTAAGGTTTGTCATGCTAATATCCTGTTAAAATATATTCTAAAAAGGTAGAGACTTTATTTCTCTAATGCTGAGTATTTTACTCTGTTTTTATTAATCAACAATACCCTTGGTATTAAACTAATTGTTTCCAATAAAGAAACAAAAGGCTATTTTATGCACGAAGAAGATCAAGAAAAAAAGACTACGGAAGCCTACGAGAAGCTACTTAAAAACATGCCCAGCATAGGCTTTATCAACCGGAAAAAGAGAATAAAAGCCTATATACAGCTATCTGAAATGGCCGAATATATGATCAAAAACAATGAAATTAACGAAGGTCAAGCTTTATTCATTTTTTCCTTACTGATGCGCAAGTGCTCCAACTTCCAAAAAGCAGCTACCATGACAGCACTAACTCTGGAATCTATAGGTAAAGGAGTAATTTCACCTATAGGCATGAAATTTAGTTTAGATGTCCGTAAAAACTTAAGCTTACCCAGCACTCATCATAGCGATAAGGCAATAGACTCAGATGAAAGCGATGTTTAAATCAATATAATTCTATTTTTCTAACGCCCTTTCTTTGCTTATGCTTACATTGATTAAAAAAATCTTCGCTAAAAAGACAGTTACCGAAGAAGCTGACCCAATTATAGAAAACCACAACCCTAATTTTGTGACCGACCCAGCTAAAATAATACATTTGCTTAGCCAGATTGAAGCTGAAACTGCTTTTTGTAGTATTGAGCTACAGGGATCAGGTGAAACCTACACGTCACATATCATGGAAGTGCAGGCAGATAAACAAAACATTCTACTGGATGAACTAGTCCCTAGTTCAGGTAATACACTGCTGAGGCAATGCAAAGAACTCAAGTTAACGACATTCCTAAACAACATACATTTATCTATATCCCTAACAGACATATCCCCAACCGAATCTCTAGGCCAACACTTCTTTACCGCCCCCTTACCTAAGCGCATTTACTATCCACAACGCCGAACCTCGCCTCGGATAGCTATTAGCGCTTATAACCTAACCTTTCAAGGTACCTCCAATAGAACTCACTTTACCATCGGCGGCATAGTCTGTGATATATCTCGCAGCGGCATAGGACTTATTGTTAATAGCAGTAACTCAAGGCTGATCCGTGGAGATCAATTAAATAACTGCACACTCACTCTGCCCAATGATATTGCTATTCACTTTGACCTAATTATTCGCTCTTCTAAACCCTATAGTAATAGTCGAACTAAACTTCTGGTTGGCGGACACTTTAACCAGCTCAAATCAATTAAAGAACAAAATCAACTAGAACAATTTTTCGCCTTAGTTGAACGCTCACAAATACGTCAAAAGAAAGATTATTAACTAACTCGCCAGCACCTATAAAAGCTGGACTTATGTAAATAGCTCGTAGATACTTAGCGAGTTAAATAAACTTATAACACTTACTGGAGAAATAAAAATGGGTTTTATGCAAGGCAAACGTGTCCTTATTGTTGGCTTAGCCAGTAACCGCTCGATTGCATGGGGTATTGCACAGGCAATGCACCGCGAAGGTGCAGATATCGCTTTTACTTTTCAAAATGAAAAATTACAAGGCCGCGTAGAGAAAATGGCCGCAGAATGTAATTCTAATATCACTATCGAATGCGATGTAAGCAGCGATGAACAAATCGACAACGTCTTCACTGAACTAGGCAAACACTGGGATGGTTTAGACTGTATCGTACATTCTGTTGCATTTGCCCCTAGAGATGCACTTGATGGTGATTTTGTTAACGCCACAACACGTGAAAACTTTAGAATCGCTCATGACATTAGCTCATATAGCTTCACAGCTCTAGCTAAAGCTGGCAGAGAAATGATGGCTGGGCGCAATGGTTCATTACTGACATTAAGCTACCTAGGAGCTGAGCGTGCAATTCCAAACTACAATGTTATGGGGGTTGCTAAAGCTAGCTTAGAAGCTAACGTTCGTTATATGGCGGTTGCTTTAGGCGCTGAAGGTACACGTGTTAATGCCGTTTCTGCAGGCCCAATAAAAACACTCGCCTCAGCAGGTATTAATAACTTCAAATCCATGCTCAGTAAAGCTGCTGATACCGCACCATTAAAGAAAAATGTAACGATTCAAGAAGTAGGTAATGTATCTGCTTTTCTTTGCTCTGATTTAGCATCTGGTGTAACTGGCGAAATCACTTATGTTGATGGCGGTTACAATATTGCAGGAATTGCTTCATCTTAATTTTCAAGGAAAACTGCTTGATCATAGCATAATACGGCAGCAACAAAAAAGGGGCGATCATCGCCCCTTTTTTATGCCTGTTAGTAAGGGAGATTTACTCCTTAACTGTTACCTTAGTCACTGCGCGTATACCTTCAATCACAGCACCGTAATCAGCTTGACCTAAAGCTCTAGCAATATTCGCTTCAGCCAACTTGACCTGTTCAGCCTCATCATCTTTAGCGCCATCAGCGACCGATAATAAACTCACTACCGTTTGATTGCCTTCAATAGAATCAACGACTAATATCGTTGGCTTTCCAGCTACCGGCTTAGCTGCCTTAAATACAGCCTGGTTAACTTGCCACGCTAAATCGCCGCCATTACGCTTTAACTCAGCAATTTCAGCAACGACCAAACCCTGCTCTTTAACTGCGTCACTTAAAGTAACACCTGTAGCTAGCTGCACCTTAATATTCTCAGCAGCTGCACGAGCCTGTGCTTTAGCTTTATCACTTTGAATAGCGCCAACAATTTCTTGCTGCACTGTTGCTAACGACTTAGCTTCAGAAGGTAAGTGCTCTAATAATCGTAAAACGACTAAACGACCATCACCTAGCTCAACCGGCTCACTATTATGTCCTTGTAAAACAGCCTCAGAAAAAGCGATATTCCTGATACTTTCTTCACTAGCAACACCCTCACCTACGCTACGCTCAAAAAACCCACTTTGTTTAATAGTTAAACCTAAATCGTCAGACACAACTTGTAGATTATCTGAGCTCTCAAAACTCACTTCTGTTAGTGACTCACCTAACTGATAAAATTGAGTTTCTGCTTCAACACGTTGCACCGCTTGTTGCACTTCATTTTTAACATCAACAAAGGCTTTAGTTTGCGCAGGAACCAACTCAGTAACAGTAATTAAGTGATAACCGAAAGCAGATTTAACAGGTTTAGACACTTCACCTAAAGTTAATTTCGCCGCTGCTTTTTCAAAAGCAGGTTCCATAACGCCAATCTCAAATAACCCTAAATCACCACCACTTTTGGCCGTTAATGAATCATCAGATAAAGTAGCCGCTAAATCAGAAAATTTTTCATTCGCTAACCGTGCTTGTGCAGCCTCTGCTTTAGCTAGCGCCTGCTCTTCAGTGGTATCTTTCGTTTTAGCAAATAGAATATGACTTATTTTTCTACGTTCTTTTTTCGAATATAACTCTTTATTCTCTTCGTAATAGGTTTTGATTTGATCTTCTGTAGGAGAGATATCCTCCATCAAATCAGCCACCGATAACTCTACATACTCAACGGAAACCTGCTCAGCTGACTGGTATTCATTCACATGTTTCTGGTAATAAGCATTAATCTCATCGCTTGTAGGAAGCTCATTAACTGATTGTACATTAATAGCTACATACTCAATATGCCTGGTTTGGTTTTGAATTTTAAAGAAACTATCAATATCATGCTGAGAAACAAAGCTGCTTTCAGTAACCGCTTTTTGATATTGCTCCATGAGCAATGCTTTACGGATACGGTTAACAAATTGTGCAGACGTCATGCCTTGAGTAGCTAGAAGCGTCTCATATTGCTTCTTATCGAACCGTCCTTCACGCTGAAAATACTGTAACGAAGCTATAAATTTACGCACCGTCTCATCGGTAACTGATAACTTCTCAGCTGTCACATGCTGCAATAAAAGTTCATCACGAATTAACTTTTCAATTGCCTGTTTTTTTAACACTTCTTCAGGTAATTGCATTTCAGCATACTGCTGTTTGAATTGAGCGTAAGCCTGATTTACGTCTCGCTGCACAAACTCTTTATCACCAACAATAACAACAGCGCTTTCTTGGCCGCCCTCAGTGTAATTTTGCAATCCCCATAATGCAAAAGGGACACAAATCAATATCAAGATGACCCAAGCAAAAGTACCTTGTGTTTTTTCTCTTATTTTTGACAGCATTTGATTAGCCTTAACCGATTGATTGAACTATATGACGCCTGTTTGTTATTTATCTAAACAGATCCTTTGAACGAGTTATATCTCATTCCCCTTTTTACAAACACTTAATTTTAAACAAAAAAAAACCTCGAGCCAAAAATGGGTCGAGGTTTCTTAATATGGCGGAGCGGACGGGATTCGAACCCGCGACCTCCGGCGTGACAGGCCAGCATTCTAACCAACTGAACTACCGCTCCAAGTCTGTGGTGGGTGCTGAGGGGTTCGAACCCCCGACCCTCGCCTTGTAAGGGCGATGCTCTCCCAGCTGAGCTAAGCACCCGACTCAAGAAATAGTATTATAATGCTTTTTTATAATTAAGCAACATTTCTTTGAGAAATGTTTTAATTAACCATTCACGCTATCTTTTAAACCTTTACCCGCTTTAAAAGAAGGGATTTTTGCCGCTTTAATAGTAATTTCAGCACCTGTTTGTGGGTTACGTCCTTTACGCTCAGCTCTATCTTTTACAGTAAACGTTCCAAAACCAACTAAAGCGACTGAGTCGTCATTTTGTAAAGCCGCAGTTACTGACGACATAAACGCATCAAGTGCACGCCCAGCATCTGCTTTAGTTAACTCTGAGGCATCAGCCATTGCATCGATAAGTTCAGATTTATTCATTTATTCTTCTCCATAGGTAATTTACACAGCATACAATTATGTCGACCGGCCTAAAATAAAAACCCTCAAACCGTGCGTATTTATATCAACTACACACCAGATATGTCAAGCGATACAGCTTGATACAAAAAAATTAATGCGCAGTGACTGATTTTACTTTGGACTTAAGCCCTTTCTTTTCCGCCTGAGTACTGATTTTTTTTATCGGCTCCGGCTGATACTGTAAAGCAATGTCTAAAACCTCGTCAATCCAGCGCACTGGCTTAATTACTAGGTTTTTCTTCACGTTATCCGGAATATCAACCAAGTCCTTTTCATTTTCATACGGGATTAATACGGTTTTAATTCCACCTCGATGCGCAGCCAGTAATTTCTCTTTCAGGCCGCCAATAGCAAGCACTTCACCACGCAAAGTAATCTCGCCCGTCATCGCTACATCAGCGCGTACCGGAATTGATGTTAATGCTGAAACAATCGCTGTACACATACCGACACCAGCACTAGGCCCATCTTTCGGCGTCGCTCCTTCAGGCACATGTATATGCAAATCCTGCGTCTGAAATGCTTCATCACTAATACCTAAAATACCAGCGCGCGCTCGCACAACAGTCATGGCTGCCGCGATAGATTCTTTCATCACATCGCCAAGCTTACCGGTCGATACTTGCTTGCCTTTTCCTGACATAACAGCCGATTCAATGGTCAACATCTCACCACCAACCTCAGTCCAAGCCAATCCAGTTACTTGACCCACTTGATCCTTATCTTCCGCAAGGCCATAACTAAAACGGCGCACGCCTAAATAATCAGACAAATTATCTGATACAATATTAACAATTCCTTGCTTCTCTTTTAGCAATAACTGCTTAACAACTTTACGACAAATTTTGGAAATTTCCCGCTCTAAACTACGTACACCAGCCTCTCGCGTATAATAGCGAACAATATCCTGAATAACCGCTTCCGTAATCAACACTTCCGAATCTAATAAACCATTCTTTTTTAGTTGCTTAGGCACTAAATAACGCATAGCAATATTGATTTTTTCATCTTCGGTATAGCCGGCCAAGCGAATAACTTCCATTCGATCCAATAAAGGACCTGGAATATTCATAGTATTTGCCGTCGCCACAAACATGACATCAGATAAATCAAAGTCAACTTCTAGATAATGATCAGCAAAGGCTTTATTTTGCTCGGGATCTAGCACCTCTAGTAATGCTGATGCTGGATCACCACGAAAATCGCCTGCCATCTTATCAATCTCATCAAGCAAAAACAAAGGGTTACGCACCTTGATTTTTGACAAGTTCTGTAAAATCTTACCCGGCATTGAACCAATATAGGTGCGACGATGGCCTCTTATTTCCGCCTCATCACGCACACCACCCAAAGCCATTCTTATGTATTTTCTATTGGTTGCTCGCGCTATGGATTGCCCCAAAGACGTCTTACCTACCCCTGGCGGCCCAACCAAACATAAAATAGGCCCATTTAGCGACTTCACTCGCTGCTGTACAGCAAGGTACTCTAAAATACGCTCTTTGACCTTTTCCAAACCATAATGATCTGCATCTAAAATTTCTTCAGCCAGCTTCAAATCATGACGTACTTTGGTTTTCTTTTTCCAAGGCACGTTCAGCATCCAATCTATATAATTACGCACAACAGATGCTTCTGCCGACATCGAAGACATCATCTTAAGCTTATTTAGCTCGGCTTCCGCCTTTTCCTTTGCATCCTTAGACATACCTGCCTGAGCAATCTTTTGCTCTAGCTCTTCAACTTCACTGACCGCATCATCCATGTCACCCAGTTCTTTCTGAATAGCTTTCATTTGCTCATTCAGATAATATTCTCTCTGGTTCTTTTCCATTTGCTGCTTTACGCGAACACGAATATTCTTTTCTAATTCAAATAAGTCTGCTTCGCTCTCCATCAGCAACATCAGCTTTTCAAGGCGCGCCACAACATCAGACAGCTCAAGCAATTCTTGCTTTTCTGACACTTTCAAACTCATGTGAGCAGCCATCGTATCCGCAAGACGACCTGGCTCGTCAATCCCCGCTAAGGCATTTAAAACCTCAGGAGGAATCTTACTATTCAATTTCACGTAGCGACCAAATGAATCCACGGCAGCCCGCACCATGACATCAAGCTCTTTATCAGCAAGCGTGAATATGTCATTAATTTCAGTCAATTCAGCAAAAATACAACCCTCTTGCTCATGATATTTGATCACCTGACTACGCTGCTCACCTTCAACTAAAACCTTTACCGTTCCATCAGGCAGCTTTAATAACTGTAAAATATTAGCCAAAGTCCCGACTTGATGCAACTCTTCAAAGCTAGGATCATCAAGATCAGCTTCTTTTTGAGTCGCAAGCAGAATTTGCTTATCTTCTGCCATCGCCTTATCTAAGGCTTCAATCGACTTTTCACGCCCAACAAACAAAGGAATAACCATATGCGGATAAACCACCACATCTCTTAATGGCAATACTGGAATTAAATTTTCATCAACAATTACATCTCTTATTTCATTCGTTTCCATGCAGGGAACCTTCATTTATTTTTTAAATATATCATTCTAATATAAGGGTACTTATTTTATATAACAAGGCGTAAGACATAAAAAAAGCGGAGGTTTAATAATAAACCCCCGCTTTCAATAATTCTTAAAAAGACTTATACGAACCTATTCAGATGCTGCAACCTTCTTTTCATTCTCATAAACAAAATAAGGATCATTTTCACCATCAATAACCAACTTATCTACGACAACTTTTGAAACATTATCAGCCGACGGAATTTCATACATCGTATCTAACAAAACATTTTCTACAATAGTTCTTAAGCCTCTTGCCCCAGTTTTTCGTTGCATAGACTTTTGCGCGATCGCAGACAACGAATCGTCACGAAACTCCAACTCTGTGCCTTCCATTTCAAACAACTTTTTATATTGCTTAATTAATGCATTTTTAGGCTCGGTCAATACTTGAATCAGCGCTTCTTCACTTAATTCCTCAAGTGTCGCAACAACCGGCAATCGCCCTACAAATTCTGGAATCAAGCCATAGCGAATTAAATCTTCCGCCTCAACCTCAGCAAATAACTCACCAACATTTTTAGCGTCATCTTTAGTTTTCACTTCAGCAGAAAAACCAATACCACCCTTCTCAGAGCGCTGCTTAATGACTTTATCTAATCCAGCAAAAGCACCACCAACAATAAATAAAATATTCGCGGTATTTACCTGAATAAACTCTTGCTGTGGATTCTTTCGGCCACCCTGCGGTGAAACTGATGCAACCGTACCTTCAATTAATTTCAATAAAGCCTGCTGAACACCTTCTCCAGAAACATCGCGCGTAATTGATGGGTTTTCAGATTTACGAGAAATCTTGTCAATCTCATCAATATAAACGATACCAGCTTCAGCTTTCTCTACATCAAAATCACATTTTTGCAGAATCTTTTGAATAATATTTTCAACATCCTCACCAACATAGCCAGCCTCGGTCAAAGTCGTTGCATCAGCAATGGTAAAAGGAACATCAAGAACTTTAGCTAAAGTCTCAGCCAACAAAGTCTTACCTGAGCCAGTTGGACCAATCAGTAAAATATTACTTTTACCCAACTCAACATCATCGCCCTTTTTCGTGTGACTGCGTAGGCGCTTATAGTGATTATAAACCGCAACCGACAGTATTCTCTTAGCTTTATCTTGGCCAATCACATACTCATCTAGCGCTTGTTTAATTTCCTTCGGTTTCGGTAACTTTTGCTCACCTTCCTCAACTAGATCATCATTGGCAAATTCTTCCTTAATGATGTCATTACAAAGATCAACGCACTCATCGCAAACATAAACAGAAGGACCAGCAATAAGCTTTTTTACTTCACTTTGGCTCTTGCCACAAAATGAACAATATAAAATTTTATCGCTATCACTTTTTTTGCTCATTACTTAACCTTAAAATAATTTTGTAGATTTTTTATCAAGATTCTGTTCTGTTAGACAGTACTTTGTCAATCAACCCATACTCAACAGATTCTTGCGCACTTAAAAAGTTATCTCTATCGGTATCCGCCTGAATTTTTTCCATATCCTGACCGGTATGATGCGATAAAATTTTATTTAACTTCTCACGTATCGTTAAAATCTCACGCGCATGAATATCAAAATCAGAAGCTTGACCTTGAAAACCACCTAATGGCTGGTGAATCATTACTCTTGAGTGAGGCAAACAATATCTCTTACCTGCCGCACCACCCGTTAATAGCAATGACCCCATACTAGCCGCCTGACCAATACACATAGTACTGACATCTGGCTTAATAAATTGCATGGTGTCATATATTGCCATCCCAGCAGTCACCGAACCACCCGGCGAATTAATATATAAATGAATATCTTTGTCAGGGTTCTCAGATTCTAAAAACAACAACTGAGCCACAACGAGGTTAGCCATGTAATCTTCGACTTGGCCCACCAAAAAAATTACGCGCTCTTTTAATAGTCGCGAGTAAATATCATAAGATCGCTCACCACGCGCAGTCTGCTCCACAACCATAGGCACTAAGCCGCCAGCTGCTTGAGGCATGATAATATTTCCCATTCCGTTATGGCTATTCATTATTTTCGTCCTTATTACTATGCTGCAGAATCCATCACATCGCTAAATGCTACATTCTCGTCGGTAACTTTAACTTTACCTAACACCCACTCAACAGTTGCATCTTCAAGCACTAATTGCTCAACTTCAGCTAGGCGCGCCTTATCGCCATAATACCAGCTAACAACTTGCTCAGGATCTTCATAGCTTGCTGCCATTTCATCAACAACAGAACGAACCTGGTCAGCATCTACTTTAATTTCATTTTTCTGAATAATTTCAGCCAAAATCAAACCTAGAGCAACTCTACGCTTTGCCTGATCTTCGAAATCAGCATTAGCAGGCTTCACATCATTGATGTCCATATTACGTTTTTTTGCATTTTCGTAATAAGGCTTCATTAAACTTTCGACTTCTTGATCAATCATTACGACAGGCAACGCTACAGGAACAGTTGCATATAATGCATCCATGACTGCGTTTTTAAGTCTTGATTTAAGCGCCTGATCTAATTCACGCTGCATATTTGTTTGCACATCAGCACGAAACTCCTCTTCATCACCACTCTCAATACCATAAGCTTTAATAAACTCAGCATCGATTTCTGGCAAAGCAGATGATTCAATTTTCAGTACTTCTATTTCAAACTCAGCCGCTTTACCCGCTAACTTTTCATTCCCATATTCTTCTGGAAAAGTAATTTCAAAAGTTTTAGTTGCGCCTACAGCAAGACCCGTCACCTGCTCTTCGAAGCCAGGGATCATGTTCTTAGAACCAATTTCTACTTGGAAATCGTCTACCGTACCGTCAGTGAAATTTTCACCATCGCATACACCAGAGAATTTAATAGTTACTTTATCGCCATCTTGAGAATCTTGCTCAGATGCTACCCATACTTTACGCTGCTCTTTAAGCTTTTCAATCATCGCAGCAACATCAGATACCCCAACAGCAGCAACAGGTTTAGTAACAGCAGCCGCATCAACAGCCTCTAAAGAGACCTCAGGGTAAACTTCAAAAGTCGCTGTAAACTGGAAACCTTCATCAGCTTTCACTGATTCGATTTGAGGCATTCCAGCAGGGCGTAAATCATTATCTTGGACTGCTTTAAAATAATTCGTTTGGATCAAGTCACCTGTAATTTCTTCTCTTACACGTGCTCCATACATTTTTTTTACAACATTTTGAGGAACCTTTCCAGGACGAAACCCGTCTATTTTGACCTCACGCGCTAAAGTCTTTAAGCGCTCATTAATCTTTCCCTGAACAATGTCTTCAGGTATGATAACAGTCATTTTTCTGCTTAATTCCGATGTCTTTTCGACAGAGACTTGCATTGATTATCCTCAATTGTATAAATGAATCGCTTACGAATACCCGTGATGGGAAATGTATTTCTGAGAATTAACGATGATTACCGTTAATAAATCTATTTGATAATAAGTGGTGCGAGCGGGGAGACTCGAACTCCCACATCATAGATACTGGTACCTAAAACCAGCGCGTCTACCAATTCCGCCACGCTCGCAAACTTAATTTGAAGAGCAATTATAACCATCTTTTTTAGAAACACAAATAAAATTTTTAAATTTTTATTACACTGAGTCATTTACCAGTAGCGACTCTTTCAAGGGAAGTTAAAAAATCTTTTTAATCAAAAACGTACAATTTCTCACAAAATAAATCCCTTAATTCTTCTATAATTAAAGTCGAAACAGATAATCCGAACGGAGGTCATTAATGAACATTTCACCTGATAGCAGTGCCATCCAATTATTTAGCAGTGCTCAACAAAAATCGAATGATGCAGCCGTACAAATAGCAAAGACTCCTATTCAAAGCAACGAAGTTGGCAGCACCAACTTTAACCAAAAAGATATTCTCAAGCCTATACTGAGCCTAAAAGAAGCGGAGTTTGAAACTTCTGCTGGTGTGAAATTGCTTAATGCAGAAAAGGAAATGCTAGGCGCATTTATAGATGAAAAGGCATAATCCTCACAAATCCACTTGAGTAAAATGGCATTTCATTCTATTCAGGCCCTTTAGCAAACAAGGTATCCATAGACTCTCTCCCTCCTTTTATTACCTAAAACCGCCCTTCTCCTACCTACTTCAAATAGCTTAATCAGGTATACTCTATCTCTTTTTTTAATTTATATAGAGATAAACATGAGACCTAGCGGACGTGCGCCTGAGCAACTTAGAGAAGTTAAATTTACCTGTGGATTCACCAAGCACGCAGAGGGGGCTGTCTTAGTTGAATTCGGAGATACGCGCGTACTATGTACTGCAAGCGTTGAAAGCAGGGTGCCGCGATTCTTAAAAGGGAAAGGCCAAGGCTGGATCACTGCCGAGTACGGCATGCTACCCCGCTCAACACATACACGCATGGGGCGCGAAGCGAGCCAAGGAAAACAAGGCGGCAGAACTCAAGAAATTCAGCGCCTTATCGGCAGGTCACTGCGTGCCGCAGTGGATTTATCGGCTCTAGGCGAACACACTATTACTATCGATTGTGACGTTATTCAAGCTGATGGAGGAACACGTACCGCTTCGATTACTGGTGGCTTTGTCGCACTTTCTATAGCTATAGAAAAAATGCTCAAACAAAAGAAAATCAAAAAAAATCCGATTCACGGACAAATCGCCTCAATTTCAGTAGGCATTTATAACGGCACGCCAGTTCTGGATTTAGACTATAAAGAAGACAGCAATGCAGAAACAGACATGAACGTAGTCATGAATGATGCCGCAGCCTTTATTGAAGTTCAAGGCACTGCGGAAGGGCACGCCTTTCGCCAAGAAGAACTTAACGCCATGCTAGAGCTAGCTAAATCAGGCATTACAGATCTATTAGCTAAACAATCTGCAGCCTTGGCAGATCACCAGTAAAGTAATCCGCAGCGTTTGTAGGTATTGATACTGCAAACGCTGCATCCCCTGCTATCCAGCATACAGAGCAGAAAATTCCACTCATCATCTTTACTTTAAAATAATTAATTATGTTATTTCCTAATTCTCAAAAAATCGTCTTAGCCAGCGGCAACAAAGGGAAAATAAAAGAGATTCAAGCTCTTTTAAATAATTTCACGATAGTTACTCAGCAAGAATTTAATATTCAAGAAGCCGAGGAAACAGGCAGTACATTCGTTGAAAACGCCATCATTAAAGCAAGAAACGCAGCAGTTCACAGCAACTTACCTGCCATTGCGGATGATTCAGGTTTAGTCGTTGACGCATTAAATGGTGCGCCTGGCGTTATTTCCGCTCGCTTTGCAGGCCCACAAGCTAACGACCAAGAAAACCTACAGAAACTAATTAAAGACATGGAAGGCATCCCAGAAGCACAACGAACTGCACGCTTTATTTGCGTTATCGTGTTAATGCGCCATGCGACCGACCCTTTCCCAATCATTACCCAAGCTAGCTGGGAAGGCCTCATATTACCTAAGGCACAAGGTACAAATGGCTTTGGTTACGATCCTATCTTCTGGGTTCCAACTGAAAACTGTAGTTCAGCTGAATTACCGGCAAGCAGAAAAAATCAATTAAGTCATCGCGGGCAAGCATTAAAAGAGTTAAGCAAATTTTTATAAGCAACAAAAACATCCCCTTAAATCCAAGAATTGACTAAGCCCGAATAACAACTAGACTTTATGATTTAGCAACAGTACCTACTTTTTCTACTACATACGCCATATGCTAACCCGCCTAATCCTTTATATTGCCTACAGCTTAAAAAGCTCGGCACACTATCAAAGCGTGAAAGTTTTTTTCTACGACTTATTAAAAAACCCACAGAGCAAAATCAAATCCTACTTTGATATTTTCATGATTATGCTAGTTATCAGCAGCGTATCACTACTACTTTATGAAGTTGAGCATAAAACATCAGCATGGGCGATTTTATTTGAAAACTTTGTAGTCACTGTGTTTATCTGCGAATACCTACTACGCGGCTGGATATACTCTGACATACATAACCTGATTATCAAGCAGCATGAAAAAACCGAGTACTTAGGCACTCCCTTTCATTTACATAAAGTCTTGGGGCTCATTATAGCCAACAAATTCAGCTACTTCTTTTCTCCAAGTTCTATTATTGATCTACTTGCCATTCTGCCAAGTTACAGGCCACTGCGTATTCTGCGAATTTTCCTGATTTTTCGCTTATTCAAGTTGTTTCGCTATTCACAAAGCATGCAAATGTTCACCGGCGTACTAAAAAATAAACGCTTCGAACTGACCACGCTAGCCGTTTTTATGAGTTTTTTAATTTTCATTGCCAGTACAGCCATATACATGTTTGAAAATCAAAATATGGGAGGCAAAGTCAATGACCTTTATGATGCTTTTTATTGGGCTGTTGTCACCGTATCAACCGTAGGCTATGGCGATATAACTCCCGTAACTACAGGCGGGCGCCTAGTAACTAGTGCGCTGATTATCGCTGGCTTAGGGGTTCTTGCCTTTTTCACTTCAATTATAGTCGCGGCTTTCAATGAAAAGATGAGCGAATTTCAGGAAGAAAGGATTAAAGGCCGCATTGAAAAACTGAACGACACAACCATTCTTTGCGGCTTTGGTCGTGTAGGTCAAGATATTGCTATACAACTACGCGCCAATAAACATCATTTTGTCATCATAGACAACAACGAACAACACATCGCCCTAGCTAAACAAAAAGGCTACATCGCATTATTTGATGATGCCAGTAGAAATTTCGCCTTAGAACAGGCAGGTATCAATAATGGCGCTAAAGCCGTTTTATGCACAACAGACAATGATATAACCAACGTTTATATCACTCTAACGAGTCGCTATTTAAATCCAGACATTACCATCATCTCACGCGCCAATCACGAGGAGAACGCCAAGAAAATGCTCCAAGCAGGTGCAACTCATATTGTCCAATCATTTAATATTGCAGGGCTTTTAGCAGCTGAATATATAGGCCACCCGGTAGCATTCGAAGCGATACATGGCATCCTTCATGACCAGAAGGACATACAAATGGAAGCATTAAGTGTATGCGAAGGCTGCTTTCTCACCGGCATATCTCTAGAAGAGGCAAATTTTAATCAATATAAAACTCGCCTAATTGGCGTGATTAGCCAAAACCCAATTCATAGCAAACGCAAAAATCGTTATAAATTGCGCAATCAACACTTTTACTTTAACCCAGACCCTAGCTTTATACTCTATGAAGGCGACATCTTAGTTTTATTAGGTAGGCAGCTAGGTATTGAACACTTACACGATTTAATTATCACCAGTCGCCTACAGAAAGCGTTAGAGAAACCATTATGACCGATAAACTCATTGCCATTTTTGGTTATAACAGCATGACCTATGAGCTGGTGAGCCAGCTTAACGAAAAAGAAAATAACTTGATCATTCTTGATTCGGATCCGGAAAAAATAGAACAAGCTCTGCAAAAAGAGTTACCGGCACAGCTTATGGACTACAGCCAAGACGACGATCTTGTTGCTCTTGGCATAGGCTCTTCAGTAGGAACGCTTTTTTGCTTTTTAGAATCCGACTCAGAAAATGTATTTCTGACACTTTCGGCACGCGTACTCGATAAAAAACTTAAAATCATTTCCGTGGTCAATCACCCAGAATCCGCTGAAAAATTATTGGCCGCTGGAGCCAATAAAATTATTGACCCGTTCGAAATATGTAGTAAAAAAGCTTATCAATTACTCACTAAACCCAGTATTACTTGGATTTTAGATGAAGCTGTTTTTGGACGTGCTGATTTACATATGGCAGAGGTTACAATCCCTGAACATTCGTGCTTAGACAATACACTTATTAGCGAATTACACTTAAATGAGTTATATAATCTCTTTTTAATTGGTGTCGTCGACAAAGAGCTCGGAGAAAAATTATACTTCTCCTTAGGAGAGCAAGACCATGTGCTCGATGCAGGTGACATTTTAGTGGTACTTGGCCCTAGTCGGGATATTAAGAATTTTAAAAAAGAAATAGGAGTTATTGAATGATTCAATTTAAACCCAGAACTTGGTTTTTCCTCGGCTTTATCGCTTGCTTTTCCATGCTTGCTGTAGGCGCATACTTTCAATTCGTCGAAGAGTTAGAGCCCTGCCCTTTATGCATCTCACAGCGTATTGCCATATTAATAACTGGCATTACTTTTCTTATTGCCGCGCTACATAACCCCGCGCAAAAAGGCATCCAGATATATGCAGTTTTCGGTGCTATATTTGCTTTAGCAGGATCAGCCGTTTCCGCGCGTCATGTCTGGCTACAAAATTTACCTCCAGAAGAAGTACCTGAATGTAGCCCTGGACTTTCCTATATTTTTGAAAACTTTCCGTTAACTGATACCCTTAAACTCATGATTAATGGCACCGGTGAATGCGCGGATGTCTTATGGACATTTTTAGGGCTCAGCATACCTGGCTGGACTTTTGTTGCTTTTATCGGTTTGGCATGCGTTAGCTCGTATCAACTCATTAATAAGGCTTAATACCATGTATAAAAAAATCGCTCTACTGGCTTTATTAGCATTCAGCCTTAATAGTTTCGCAGAGACCACTGCCTTTCAAAAAGCAATCAACGGCTCACACCGTTCAGCAGAACATAAGGCACGTGACATTTACAGACACCCAGAAAAAACACTAGAGTTTTTTGATTTGCAGCCCAACATGACTGCGGTCGAAATATGGCCAGGCGGTAAAGCTTGGTATACAGAAATTCTAGCGCCTTACTTAAAAGGTCACGGAAAACTCTATGCTGCGCACTTTGACGAAAATTCCGCTACCCCTTATTTTGTCAAAAGCTTAACACAATTTAAACAAAAGGTAGCTTCAGCCCCTGAAGTCTATGGGAAAGTGATCACCACCACTTTGGAAACATCTGGACAACTAAAAATTGCCCCAGATAATTCAGCTGATCGAATACTTACTTTTCGCAATGTGCATAACTGGATGAAAAGCGACCGAACTGAACAGGTCTTTAAATCTATGTATCAAGCATTGAAGCCAGGCGGAATATTAGGCGTAGTCGAGCATCGCAACCCTGCCAGCACCAAACAAGATCCAGCCGCACTCACGGGTTACGTTACTGAAGCCTATGTTATTCAGTTAGCAGAGCAAGTAGGTTTCAAGTTAATTGCTAAATCTGAGATAAATGCCAACCCAAAAGATACGCATATTCACCCTCAAGGAGTGTGGTCACTACCGCCCTCATTAAGAGGCGGTGAAACAAATAAAACGAAATTTATTGCTATCGGAGAAAGTGATCGCATGACCTTAAAATTCACTAAGCCTGAATAGTTTTTCAAGTACTTACGCACAAATGCCGATTAACGCCCATAAAATACCCAATGCACTTGCTAAAGCGGCGAGAAACTCAACATAACACACTGTTTAATAAGACAATACCTCTCTCTGTTGTTTTTTTAGACAATTTCCGCTGCCCCTCTACAACCAAGCCTTAGATAGTCTTTTCCCAATCTTATTAACAAAGTTATCCACAATATTTGTGGGTAACTTTTTTTATCAACTTTATGAGTCACTTAAGAAATAAAACTATTTTGTCAGGTAGCGTGTTTTTTTTAAACAGCAATGATAGAATCAAACCATTAGTAAGGTAATTTTTTATAAACCATGTCCACTGACTCCCAATCCATTTCTGCAAGTTCACCTGCTTTTGAGTTCAAAAGTGGTGTAATTACTATTCCGGTACTCAACCTATTTAGTACCGATATCAATGTACTTACTCACCAACTTCGCGAAAAAATAAAACAAGCGCCTGAATTCTTTACCAATTCATCGCTATTACTTGATCTCAGTGTCGTACAAGACCAAGAATTGAACCTTGCCTTACTGGTTGACGCCATTCGTAACTCAGGTATGCGCCCTATTGGCGTCCGAGGCGGAACAGCCGACCAACATCAAGACGCAAAAGATTTAATGCTGCCTGTTATGGCCGCACAAAATAGTACGAGCAGCGCTAAACAAGAAGCACCCGCAAAACTAGAAGCAGAAGTATCTAAACAAGAAAACCCTGACCCAGTGGCAAGCACCACGACTGTAAGCACGATCATCAATCAACCTATACGCTCTGGACAACGCATCTATGTTAAAGGTGATTTAATCGTCATTGCCCAAGTAAGCGCTGGCGCTGAAGTCATAGCCGAAGGTAACATACATATTTATGGCACTTTAAGAGGCCGCGCTTTAGCCGGTGTACAAGGCGATGAGAGTGCTCAAATTTTCTGCTCTGATTTACAAGCCGAATTAGTCTCTGTGGCAGGAAATTATCGTATCAGCGAAGACTTAGATGAATCAAACCGCAATAAACCGGTACAAATTTATCTGAACAACCAAGCATTAATTATTAAAAATATTTAGGAGACAATCCATTGGCTAGAATTATCGTTGTAACATCTGGAAAAGGCGGAGTGGGCAAAACCACCACCAGTGCCGCAATTGCCATGGGACTTGCTAAAAAAGGCCACAAAACAGCCGTTATTGATTTCGATGTAGGGCTACGTAACTTAGACCTTATTTTAGGCTGTGAACGTCGCGTTGTTTATGACTTTGTAAATGTTATTAATGGCGAAGCAACTTTAAATCAAGCCTTAATTAAAGATAAACGCTGTAACCAACTGTTTATTCTTCCTGCCTCTCAAACGCGTGACAAAGATGCATTAACTAAAGAAGGCGTAGGCAAAGTACTAGAGGAATTATCAAAAACTTTTAAATACGTCGTCTGTGATTCACCAGCAGGTATTGAGCGTGGCGCGAACTTAGCCATGTATTTTGCTGATGATGCCTTTGTTGTGACTAACCCAGAAGTCTCATCAGTGCGTGACTCAGATCGCATGCTAGGTATTTTATCCAGCAAATCAAAACGCGCAGAACTCGGTGAAGACCCAATAAAAGAATACCTTCTACTCTCTCGTTACGATCCTCAGCGTGTTAAATTAGGTGCTATGTTAAGCGTTGAGGACGTACAAGACATTCTTTCTTTGCATTTACTGGGTGTTATTCCCGAATCACAATCAGTACTCAGCGCATCAAATGCTGGTGAGCCCGTTATTCTTGATGAAAAGAGTAACGCAGGGCAAGCCTACTCAGATATTGTTGACCGTTATTTAGGTGAAGACAAGCCGCACAGATTTATCGATGAAGAAAAGAAAGGCCTCTTTGGACGCCTATTTAGGAGTTAATCATGAGCTTACTTGATTACTTTAAAACCACTAAACCTAACTCTGCTAAAGTTGCAAAGGAACGTTTACAAATCCTCGTCGCACACGAAAGAAATGCACGCAACCAACCTTCTTATCTGCCTGCATTACAGCAAGAGTTATTAAAAGTTATACAAAAATATATCCAAGTTGACCAAGATGCTATATCCGTCAACTTTGATAGCGACGATGAGCAAGAAACATTAGAGCTGAATATTGTTCTTCCTGATAACACGGATTCTTAATTTTTTTATTTTTTATCTTAATAAGGTGTAACTATGAGTGATTCAATTGGAAATGCTGCAGGTGTAATCTGGAAATTTTTAAATGACAACGGCCCGTCAAGTGCAAATAAAATTAGCACCGAAACAGGCCTAAGCAAAAATGATTTACAGCGCGGTATAGGCTGGTTAACTTGCGAAGGTAAACTAAACTTTGAAGTAAAAGGTCGTACAGAAACTATTTCATTAGTATAAAATCAAATTTTGATGGAAGCGGAAAACTTAGTTTCCGCTCCCATCAAAATAAGTATTAACTCGAAAATTTTCAGTAATAGAACAAATAGTACTATGATTCCCCATCATTACTTACTTAAATAATTCCATTACATAAGTCGGCATAGCATTTCACCACCAAAAATCTGTCACCCGTACATCAAGCCGATTTTTCTCAACTATATTTATACTATTCTTTAGGCCATTTTAACGGCCGCTACCACTGAAATTTCCACCAACAACTCAGGTCTCGCCAAACTTGCTTGCACACATGCACGCGCAGGAGAATAGCCTTCAATCACCCAAGCATCCCATACTGCGTTCATTTGCGCAAAATCCAGCATATCTTTAATATAAATAGTCGCTGAAAGAATATGCTGACGATCACTACCAGCCTGCGCTAATAAATCATCAACCTTATCTAGCATGGTCTGAGTTTGCTCTTGAATGCCTTCATTAGCATCTTTAGCCACCTGACCACAGAGGTAAACGGTATTATTATGAATAACAATTTTACTCATGCGCCGTCTGTCTGTACCTATTCGGGTAATACTCATTTTCTCTCCTTTCACACATTGCTATTATTGTAACTACTCATTACTCAGGCCAATACATATAAAAACACCGTCATTCCCGAAATCTTTTATCGGGAATCTAGATATCATAATAGATTCCCGATAAAAGCATAAGATGACGGGAGCAAAAAGATTGCTACCCTACAATAATGAAAAGTTGCCCAATATTAATCAAATCGACTGAGGCTAAACGACTCTATAGGTAGCTCTGATCGCCCATCCAGAATCAATTGCGCCATAATTCGCCCGATTACCGGTGACAATTGGAACCCATGTGCAGAAAAACCAAAGGCATGATAGGCATTTTTCATGCTCTGTGAAGCGCCAATAACCGGAATATTATCTGGCATAAAGCCTTCAATGCCAGCCCAAGCACGAACGATACGCACATCTTCAAGTTGTGGAAAAAAGTGCATGACCGTCTTGGCACTTTCAGACAATTGCAACCAGTCTATATCAGTTTTTTCCTTAGCAAAATCGAGTTTAGCGACTAATGCCCCACCGATAATCAGGGAGCCATTTTGCATTTGCTTAAACGATAATTTACGACTCGCAGCACCCATGACCGGATCAACAAAATGCGGTAAGCGTTCAGTAACCATCAACATTAATGCTTTAGGCGTTAAAGGTACGGAATCATGCAGTAACCCCGCTAATTTTCCTGCCCATGCACCAGCACAGTTCACTAAAATATCACTATTAAAAGTGCCTTTTGAAGTACGCACTTGCCAACCTTCACCCTCTTGTTCAAGCCTGTAAACTTCGGTATCAGAGTGAAAAATGACACCTAACGATTCTGCTTTCCTACGAAAGGCCGTTAAGGCGTGATACGGACGCCCATAACCATCTTCTCGGCACATTAAAGCACCCACACAGTGGGGCGCTAATGCGGGAACTAATTGATAAAGTTCTTTTTTACCAATCATTTCTTCATGCTGATAGCCCAAGCCTCGAACCATTGCCGCGCGCTGCTCTAGCTTATCCATATCCGACTGGTTTTCAGCAATGCGTAATTGCCCCGGAAAGCGCGCATCACAATCTGAATCAACAAGGCTTTCAATGTTACGCCACATGTTAGCGGCTTCCACGGTTAAAGGGATTTCTGCTGGATCTCGATTAAGCTGCCGTAAACCACCGGCATTCGCTCCAGAAGCATGACGCCCTGGACTCGCTTTATCAATCACGATACAACGACATCCACGCATAGCTAATTGCAATGCAATAGAGGAGCCCATCAGACCTGCACCAATAATAAGGACTTCCGTATTCATTGCGCATCCCCCTTAGCTAAACCCGCTAGCTGTTTTAAGGTTAAAGGAGCAACGGGGGGGCGACCTCGAAAATGGCTATTCACAGAAATGGCCTGCCCTCCTGCATCCGCCACAATATGTGCGACCGCATTAGCACATTGCCGTCCCTGACAAGCGCCCATGCCACAACGCGTTAAATACTTCACGTCATTGCCCCCTCCATGACCATTATCAACAGCGGTTCTTATTTGACCTGCGGTAATTTCTTCACAACGACAGACAATGGTATCCTGATCCGCAGTCGCCAATAGCTTTTGGGGAATCGCAAAATAAGCCTCTAAAAAAGGGCGAATACGGCGATCATCATTCATCCATTTACGCTCTTTTACTGATCGCTGATCGCGCTCTGTTTGCGTAATAACGCCAAGTGCAAACAAGGCTTGCAGGCCGACCAAGCGCCCCGCATGTTCAGCTGAGCGGCCACCATTAATGCCCGCACCATCACCCGCCACTAAAATACCCTCAATACTGCTATTACCCCAGTCATCCTGCTTTGGTCGCCAGCATTGCTGACTGCTATCCCACTGATGCTGGCAGCCTGCGGCCTGAGTTAACCAAATATGCGGAATGACACCAAAATGAGTTAATAATAAATCCGTTTCAATACTATGCTCGCGTCCTAAATGGCGATAATGAACTGACTGTAAAGCCCCATCCCCTTTTGCTTTTAGCTGACTTACACCAATTTTGGTCTGCACGCCAGCACGTTTTAGGTCTCTTTGATAAACCAATCCTTTGGTCAGATAATGATGCGCTAGCAAGGCTTTTGGCAACTTAGGTAAAGCCAGGAAATGATTACTCAACGGCGTGACATCTAATATTGCTTTAATATCTACACCAACATTCATATACTGCCAAGCGAGTAACAATAATAGCGGTCCAGACCCTGCCAATACCACGCCATCACTCGGCACGACACCGGATGATTTAAACAAAATTTGTCCTGCGCCTGCTTGCATAACACCAGGTAAAGTCCAGCCCGAAAAAGGTACCGGTCTTTCCATCGCTCCGCTTGCCACCAGAATTTGATCCGCGGTGATTATTTTGCTCTGGTCATTATGCAATACCCCCACTTCGCGCTCATTATTCAGTGACCAGACGCGTGTATTGGGAAAATATTCAGCTTTGCTATCACGAAATTCATCTGCTAATTGCTTGCCGCGTAAGTATTCCGCACCTAATTGCTGTGCGCGCTGTTCCGGCACTGATTCGATAGACCGATAAATTTGCCCCCCAGGAGCGGGCTGTTCATCCAATACCCCACAGGAAACTCCTTGCTCAGAAGCAAGTGTTGCAGCTGCAAGCCCCGCTGGGCCAGCACCGATAATCAGTAATTGATAATGACTATTCATAAACAATACCACCGATTTTTGACCCTACTCCTTGCTGCGTTTCAACTTGCATACCTTGTTGAACATAAGTCATACATGCGCGCTGATTAGGCTTGCCATTAATTACCATCTGACACTCATAGCACACACCCATCATACAGAATGGTGCGCGTTTACTGGCTGATACTGGCGTGGTACGGGTATGACTTAAACCGTGAATTAATGCTATTGCAGCAACGGTTATGCCTTCAGTCACCTGAATTTTCACTCCATTCAAACTGACTTCAACGTTTTTAGGGTCACTACTGGGAAACTGTTTAAACATGTTATAACCTGATTTTACTAATGATATTATGATGTTCAAAAACCATGCTTTCCTGCAAGTCCAATTCCTGACCGATATGCGCTGATTGTGCACGGGTAAACATGGCATGCGCCAATGCAATATCCACATAAGATAAACCGACCGCATTAAAGTAGGTGCGCTCCTCATCCGATTCACGCCCGGGTTTATGCTTAGAAACCAACTCGTGCAAATCGGCATGAATATCATCGTGAGACAATAAGCCTTCGGCATACATCCGGCTCAAAGTTTGCGTGCGATGCGTGACCGTTTCCCAGTCATCACAAACAATCTTATCGCACTGCTGCGCGACCTTATATTCATCTTCCCAGCCGCCAATATGACTGTAAAAAGCACCAGGCTTCATCCATTCGGCTTTCAGTAACGGTGCTTGCGCACTGGTTGCAGTCACTAAAATATCAGCCCCGACCATCGCATTTCTTGCCACTGTATTGGTACGAATAAACTTAATATCTGGCAATATCGGCGACAATTCATCGATAAATTGCTCTTCCTCTATCGCACTTTTAGCAGATACGCGACACTCTTTTAAACTAGGGCGTACCACTTTCATACCGAGTAAATGCATTTTCGCCTGCTCACCCGCACCAATAAAACCAATACTGTGTGCATTCTGGCGTGCAAGATGCTTTGCGGCAATCGCTCCTATCGCCGCCACGCGCATATTAGAAGCCAGCGTACCTTCCATAACAGCAATGGGAAAACCCGTTTCTATTTCTGATAAAAGAAACATAGCCGATAAATTCTGTACATCATACTTTTTGGGGTTACGAGGAAAAACCGAAACCCATTTGATACCGCAAACTTTTTCATCCAGTAACGTGGCGGGTAAACCATTAATTCTATTCTGGCTGATCTGGTCAAAAATTTGCACTATTTTTTCAGGAAACATAATCCGATGATCTTCAAAAGCCAACATGGCTTTTTCGGCCACTTCAATGGCCATACGCAGGTCAAAACAACCCGCATCCAGTAAATCTTCCTGAGAAAGGTAAGTAAAGCCAACCTGATGAGTCGACATAAAATGCTCCTGTGAAATTATTATTCGCCGAGTGTTTAATTCAACTTAGTTATCAATAAACCTAAAAATTAACACTTAACTTATGGGTTATCAACTTCATCGACTGGCTTCCAATTTGGACTTGGGTTAAAAGTAGACATATTTCCAGCAACACTTGCGCTATCCTCACCTAAATCTTGCTCATAGACAACACCCTCATGGCTAACTAGAAAACTAATTACTCCACTTTCGCCATACTCTTCAGGCCATGCGACCAATGCAAATCCTAGCTTCATGTTATTGCCTTGTAGATAACTATAAGCGCCACCTTTAGCATACTCTCCTTGCGCAGTAAGAATTTTGTAATAATATCCGTGATAAGCCTTTTCTGGTATACGTTCTGCAAATAATGGGCCAAGTGGACTCAAGGTATTTTCAGAGTTACTCTCCCAATATAGGCCATCACGCGCTCCGGAAGTGCTAATAAACTTTTGAGCATATTCCAATACACCATCATTATTACGGTCCAGTTCGGCATATTCCTTTTGTGCATCGTAATAGGCTAGTACGGCTTGAATGGCGGAAAGTTCATTTCTGCCAATACGACGAATACGCATACGCTCCAGACCTTCTTGAATATCAAAATACCATCCCGACGCACCCAATACAATAGGAATAGGCATTACCCACTGTTCAACACCAACAGCAATTAACCGTTTTTTATCACCATCAGCTAACAGTACGTGCTCTTTTTCCCAAGCAGCAATATACTTTTTCACATCCTCATTACTGACTGTATCTACTGGCAAAACCTCTTGATAATTAGCACCTAATATTTCTTGAAGCAATTTTATGTCGTTATTTTTAAGAGCTAATTCAAAAGTTTTGTTAGCTTCCTCCGCCGAATTAAATATTGCCTGATTCAGGACAGGAGCCCCTTCTAACTCTGTACGAGACTGGCCTGTTTGCGAGCAAGATACTGAGAACAAAAAAAGTCCGGTAAGAAATGTTCCAGATAAACAGTTTCTTATGGTTTGGGATTGATTAGTCATAGATGCTCGCATGTTTTTAATTATGTATTTCATTTGCTTTTCCATTTACCTACGCCCGCCACTACGTCCACCACCCGAACGACGTCCACCACCACTACGATGATTACTCATTGAACGATTACTAGAATTTCCTCGGTTAATATTTCTCTTAGTTTGACCTGTGTTACCAGCCCCTTTAAACGCACTATTACGTGATTGTCTCGAGGAATTACTTGCCCTATTTGTTTGCTTGGTATTTCCTGTGTTACGACTCGATTTATTATGTGAAAAATCACGGTTAGCTTGATTAACCGATGCTCGTGCTTTGCTCCCACCATCTCCCTTTAATTGTTTACGGCCTTCACTAGGACTGACTGCTCGCTTATCTAAAGTTGTACGTGCTTGGTCACGCTGCGTATCCCGGCCTCGGTAATCTTGGCGCTGTGCTGCTCCAGACCGGTTACTATTAGTTTTCTGAAGATTTTCCTTGTTACGAGAAGTACTATTGCCGCGATTATTGGACTTGTGGTTCCAGTTAGTATTTCTATTCTTGGAATTGATTTTTTTATTAACATTAATATTGTTGTATCTATTGACGTTAATATTAACATTGCCATGACCACGCCCCCACGAACAATTTCCCCAGAGAGCATGAGTGATTCCCACCCCTACAGCGAAGCCTACTCCTCTCATAACTGCAGATCCATATGCATAACCCGGCGGATAATAGTACCAAGGCCTATAATGCGGCCACCACCAAGTACCGTAGACAACTGTCGTATTATAGACCGGCACATAGACAACTTGCGGATTAGCAGGCTCTATAACAATAATTGTTTCAGTCGCCTTCTCTTCTACAACAACCTTTTGCTGTTCAGTCGTTTCCAGGTTACCTTCGTCTTTAGCTTTCTTGCGCAATTTCTGCACAGTATCCATAACATCTTCTGGCTTCGCCAAAAAAGCATCGCCTACATTTTTCACCCAATCGGGTTGCGTGCCCATCATAGTTAATACTTGCGGGAAGGCAACTAAAGACATTACGCTAGGATCCCAAGTTTTATCTTGAACTGCTTTAACAGCAGCATCTCCTTCTTGTTTAGGATTATCTTTTGACCATTTTACTGCTTCAGTGACATCCGCTGGATAAGTAGTTGCCATCAAGATTTGGGATAGCAATGAATCTGGGTATAACGCTATAGGAGCCATCATCTGATCAAGTTCTGCTTCACTAAATTTTTTATCCTCAGCATAAGACACTCCAAAGGGTAAAAAAATCATAGTGAGCAACAATATATTGCCAAAAATGGCTAGCAACCTTTTCATAAATAGTTTTCCTTGTATTTATTTTTGTCCGAAAATATTAAACATTGCACCTTTAGTCTCAAATTTATTCTTTAAAGTGATCCGAATTTGGCTGATCATCAAAGGGAAGGTGCGTATATTAAAGAAAATAGTACCATATTCAATAAGCATATAAAAACACACTTAACATAGACGTTTAGAAAAAGAAGAATACACAATTAAGTTACTCTTAAAAGAGCCATATATCGTAAATTCTTCTCCTAAACAAAACTAACGCTCAATATCAGTCGAATAATTTTAGGCAAAAAAAAACCCAACCTATTGCTAGATTGGGTTTGATTTAAGAGCTTGGCAATTCCCTACTTTCACATGGATAAATCCACACTATCATCGGCACTAAACGGTTTCACTTCCGAGTTCGAAATGGGATCGGGTGGTTCACGCTCGCTATGGTCACCAAGCAAACTGGTTTGATTGTCTCCTTTCTTTCTGATCTTGCTTTCGCTCGATTAGATTTTTGGATCAATCGTCTCACCTTTAGCCTGCTATAAATTACTTTATATGGGTCTAAAGGATTGGAAATCTGTTGTGTTTCGAGTGTGTTCGTTCTCTCGCAGTGAAAGCGATTGTCTGCTTCACATAACACCAGCGTTTAAAACGCATTTGGTGTTATATGGTCAAGCCTCACGGGCAATTAGTACAAGTTAGCTTCACACATTACTGCGCGTC
>Ga0209825_1000126_pt1 | contig 78498 bp, 67 predicted proteins | sample EN8Hudsemesocosm_FD_184631 | JGI IMG/M metagenome (GOLD analysis project Ga0209825, IMG submission 184631) | Methane-oxidizing microbial communities from mesocosms in the Hudson Canyon - EN8B Hudson Canyon (SPAdes) (version 2) | ecosystem: Environmental > Aquatic > Marine > Cold seeps | place... | reverse complement strand
TTTATCAGCAAAAAATGAAAAAGGCTAAATTTATGCAACTTTTATCGGTTAATACGTCACTATCAACTGAAGTTGAGTATCAAGGCAAAACTATTTCCACTGGGATTTTTAAGCAACCCACTTCAAATCCTATATTCATTAGCAAAATGGGATTGCAAGATGATCAGCAAGTCGATTTGAAAAGTCATGGCGGTGAACATAAAGCCGTCTATGCTTTTTCCTCGGATCATTACCCGTATTGGCGTCAGACTCGAAAATTACGATATTTGTAATTATTACGGTTTATTTTTTTAGAACGCTAACATTAGCTGTTGCAGCCACTGATTACTTATTGGTAATCCCCCAGTAAGTCACTATCCCAACTAGGTAAACTCATTTTTGTTTGTATTTTACCATTTTGAATCGCTGCAACTTGCTGCAAGGGTTTATCGAAACTCGAGTTATCTAAAATATAAACCCGATCACACAGCAGTAATGTCTTTTTAATATTGACTAGCAAGCGAGGAATCCTAGCAGCCACTTTACCCAACGCTTTCGCTTGAGCAACAAAATCTATTTTTGAAGGGTGAGAGAACACTGCTTCAAAACAAAAACGCCTGCCTTCCTGCAATAATCGAAAATGCATTTCCGTGGCTAATTTAGCGGCTTCATAACTATGCTCCTCAGGTGATTGAGGGTATAGCTCTTTTGCTAACACATACGCATTAATAAAAGCTAAGCCTAAAAATTCTAACTGTGTTCGGTAAAAGGTACTCTTCCCTGCCCCATTCCCTCCCGCTAAAATCCATAATTGCTTATTATTCAAGATACTGACTCACTAATAGCAACAAACTCACCCTGATTAAACTGCCCTATTACTACGCAAGGAAAATAAATAATTCCCGAGGACGTTTGCCCAAACGTAAGGATTTGATATTAGTGCCCTATAGCCATTATAAAACCGAGTATCTAGCTATTGCTTACCTGCTCTCGAAAAATTGTATAAATTTTGTACGATTTAAACTTCAGCCTTTGAATACGCTGGGCTGAAGCAGTTACTCAAAAATTACACACAAACTTATCCACAGAAAATGTGTGTAACTAGTGGTGTAGAGAGGATTCACCTTAAGTTATCCTCAAATAACACAATGGAAAATAACAGGGTTATTTCTGCCTCTTCTCCTTGATTAACCAAGGATATTTAGGCTTATCCAGAGAAATGTAAGCCACTAATAATAATTATAAGGCTGAATACTCTACTGAAAGTGCTTTGATAAAAGCACTCATTACTTAAATATGCGATTTTAAACATTCACCGCACCCCGTAAGATAAATAGCTTACAATCATGATTCTAGCTCAATTGCGGATGCTACCTACATGCAAACTATCCCGTAGCGTGATTTCCTTATGAAGCGTTACTTTATTTCATAATGCGCACTTAAACTTTATGTCAAAACCTTTAACCCGCGGTAAATTTATGTCAGTTAATTTGTCAGAAACTTTAGTCATTGGCGTATCAGCCACCGCTTTGTTTGATTTAAAAGAAGCGGATCAGTTTTTCCGTGAAAAATTTGCTGAGGATAAAAGTACCGCTATCTCTGAGTATAGAAAATACATGCTTGAGCGTGAAGATGCCGCACTAGAAAATGGTACAGGTATGCCCTTAGTTAAAGCCTTACTTGAGCTTAATAAATACCAACCTGAAGGTGAATCACCCTTAGTTGAAGTCGTGGTTATGTCGCGTAATAGTCCAGAAACAGGCATTCGCGTTTTACAAAATATCAGAAACCAAGCGATTAAAATCTCTCGTCATGCTTTTACTGGTGGTGAATCTGTTGTGGGTTATTTAGATGCGTTTGAGGTCGATCTGTTTCTAACCACCACCGTTAAAGATGCACAAAAAGTGATTGATGCTAAAACTTGCGCAGCGGCTATCTTAAAAAACCCACCTAAGAATCCCAAGAAAATTCCTGCTGGCCAAGTGCGCATCGCGTTTGATGGAGATGCTGTTTTATTTGATGAAAGCTCTGAACTAGTCTATAAAGCAGAAGGATTGGACAAGTTCATTCAAATTGAAGATGAACAACAAAATGAGCCGATGCAGGAAGGCCCGTATGCCGCGTTACTTAAAAAGTTAGCCAAACTGCAGGAGCGATTACCTTTTAGTGTTGAATCCTCACCTGTGCGAATTTCGATTGTTACAGCGAGAAGCGCCCCAGCAGAAATGCGTGTTATTAAAACGCTCAGGCATTGGGGTGTGTATGTGGATGAAGTGTTCTTTTTAGGTGGGCTAGAAAAAACTAAAGTACTGGAAGCATTTAATCCACATATTTACTTTGATGATCAAGACTTACATCTGGAAAATGCATCAAAAATAGTTCCTTCGGGCAAAGTGCCTTATTTGAGTTCGTCGCTGTTGAATTCAATTGAGAAATAAACTCAAATAATAGTAAACATTAATTTCCTTAACGTAAGCGGCAGCGCTGAGAAGTATTACCATTACTTAATTTTCATAATGCGAGTCACCGATTGACGGCTTACGATCCTAATCAGACATTCATTCATTACGTGAATCTATATCAAATTCGACCCAAAATGTTAACCCTTTATCTGGGTTTGTGAATACACTTATTGCACCACCCATCTGTTCAACCAGTTGTTTACAAATAGTCAAACCAATCCCTGTTCCTTGAATATTGGAACTGGCTTTATCTAAACGGTCAAACGGTTCAAATAAGTTTGGGAACAACTCTTCAGGAACACCTTTACCCGTATCACTTACATTGAACCTTATTTTATTTTCATTTACTTCATTACATGAAATAGTAAGCATCCCATTCTCGCTATTGTATTTAATAGCATTTGAGCACAGGTTGAGTAAGACTTGTTTTAGTTTCTTCTGATCTGCTCGTATTTTAAAAGAGCTATTATTAGATACTTTGTTTTCTAAAGTAATTCCATTCTGTTCAGCTTGAGGCTGTATGAGTAAAAGTACCTGTGATACCAATGTATTAGTATCTATTGTTTCAATAGATACCTCATTATTACCTGATTCAATCTTTGATAAATCAAGAACATCATCAATAAGGCTTAATAAATGCTTGCCGCTTTCGATTATTTGCTCTACAGATTCTAATTGATCTTCTGTTAGAGGTGCTTGAATATCTGTCGCTAATAACTCTGAAAAACCAAGTACCGCGTTCATCGGTGTTCTTAACTCATGACTCATTGAAGAAAGAAAATCTGATTTGGCTTGATTAGCCTTCTCTGCCTCTTCTTTTGCAGTCGTTAGTTGCGCTTGTTGCAATTTAGCTTCTGTTATATCACGCCACACACAAAACAATGCTTCAGCACCTTCGTAAGGAATACGGGTTAAAGTAACCTCAACAGGAAAATTTTGTCCATTTTTCTTTGTATGTAGCCACTCAAAACGGTGATAGCCATTACCATATGCCTTAGTCATCATTTCATTTGCTTTTATAAATGACAGTTGCCCATCATCTTGGTATTCAGGCGATAATAATGAAGGCGAGATATTAATTAGTTCATCAGTACTTTTATAGCCAAGTATCTGTGCTGCTGCTTTATTAGCGAGCATAAAATTATCACCAACAATTAACCACATAGGGTCTTCTGATAATTCAAATAAACGTCTGTATTTTTCCTCACTTTCTCTTAATGACTCTTCAGTTAATTTACGATGATGAATATCTTCTACAACACCAATCATTTTTAACGCAATACCTTTTTTATCGCGAACAACATTTCCTGTCTCTTGTACCCACTTAATTTGACCATCGGGCCAAACCACACGATGTTCTATATTGTAAGTTTCTCCCTCTTCAATACAGCTATTTATAGCTGATAATACTGACGCTCTATCATCAGCATGTATTGCTGCGACAAAATTATCATAACTAGTTTCTAAATAAACATCGGTATACCCAAATAATGGCGCTATTCGATCAGACCAATAAAGCTCACCCGTCGTAATATTCCATTCCCATAACCCAAGTTGTGCACCTTCTATTGCAAATTCAAGGCGTTCACCTATTTGCAGTAACTTTGATGTTTGTTGTTCGACTAATTGCTTTATTCTATGTTCTTCATGCATGCGTTTATAAAAAACATAGCTGAAAATGCAAGTTAAAAGTATCCCCAAAAACATAACCAATAATGGAAAATAAGTTTTATACTTGTTTTTGTAGAGTGCTGATGGGACACAAGTAATACGCCAAATTCTTCCTAAAAAATCAATATCTTTATTATAGGAAGCGTATTTAATTTCTGAGGAATTCAATGTCTGAGCATTAATATCGCTTTCAATGGTGTCCTCAGGAATATTATTAAACAATAACTGCTTGTCTTTTAAATCACTTATATCTAAAAGCTGATAATAAAATTCATTACCCTCAAAAATTTTGACAGCTCCGTTAATAATTTCGTTAAATTCAAAAACACCTAATGCAAAGCCTTTAATTGAATTTTGTCTGTCTGAAATAGAGCTATTATCAGACATAATCGTGCTATACACGGGGGAAAAAATAAGAAAGCCGTAATTATCTTGCTTCACCTGAACAAGGTTAATCCTTTCTGTTGCTATGCTTTCTCCTGTATCCCTAGCCTTTGAAAGTGCATCAAGCCTTGCCGGATTAGATGCCAAATCAAAGCCATGTGCTTTTTCATTACTTACATAGGGCTCTATATAATAAACAGGATAATATTCTTGACGACTGAGTACATCAATCAACGCCCCATTAGCACTTTTTTCAGTCAATCTAAAATCCGAAAAACTCTCGCCTTGAATTTTAGAAAGGTACTTATTAACGTCTGACTGTTTTATGCGAGGGATCCACTCTATCGCATGGATGCCAGGGGATTTAGCAATTAGGGGCGAAGAAAATCTTTTGAATTTTGAGTAGTCAATATCATCAATAGAAGAAAAAAAGGACTGACTGGCTTCTATCGCTAATTGACTTAAAGCAAAAGCGCGTTGGATAGTTAAAATTCGCTCAGAGGACTCATGTTTAATTAGGGAAAAAGAACGTTCAGTATTAATTCGCTCAAGAATTATATATGAACTGATAGAGGCTACTAGTCCCAATAAAATAAAGAAGCTTAGTGTTAGGCATGACTTTAAGGAAAATTTTAATTGCATAGGGAGTCAGTAATCAAGTTTTTTGCCTTCAACTAGGCTTAGATGTACCTTAACTACTAAGCTAAATGAATACAACCCCAAACTTAATAACTGATGTTACGCAAAATAGCTACGCAATAGAGAGGCTCTTATCTGAAAATGCAGAGCTTTAGTCTATTTTTGAAAAGACGGACTAAGGTCAGCGCTCCAATATTTGGGGCGAAGGCTTTAGCCTTCACGTAAAGCAGACTAAAGAGGCTGTGCCCCACTCTTGATAGGCTTAACTTAATGAGAATTTAAGTAAGCTTGCGTAACATCAGTTAATAAAATGGAAATTGAGTTACAAGTAAATTATAGGTCGCTGCTTTTGGCAGACAAGCGGCCATTCAAAATCGTAGCTTTGTAACAACTTATAAGTCTAGACTCAATAGTCAGTACTCGACCCAAAGGCGACGTTCGATCAATTATTTTTGCATGAAATAACGCTCGATTTAGCCATCTGCAACCGCTTATTAGGAATTTGGGGCTTATCTTTTCGGTGCATTTAATAATAAACTCTCATTAATTGGAATATATTTTGATGCTGAATTAATGAGTGATGTAGATGTAAGCTTAGGTACACCGTAGACTTCTACTATCGCATTTAGATCGTTACGAATCTTATCAACCAGCAAATCAAAATCTCCATCACCTGATGCTAACACGACTACATCTGCCTCTTTGGCATACTCTATCGCGTCGATAGTTATACCTACATCCCAATCGCCTTTTGCTGAGCCATCAACCCTTTGGATAAATGGCTTGAGTTTTACCTCAAAACCGATCGCTCTCAGTATATTTTGAAATTGCCTTTGTTTTTCATCATCGCGATCTACCGCATAAGCAATCGCTTTTATTACCTGCCTATTTGAAGTGGCTTTCGCCCAAAATTTATTGTAATCAAAATTACAATGATAAGTTTGCTTGGTGGTGTAATAAATATTCTGCACATCAACCAGTACAACTAATTTTTCCATAAATTGGGGCGCTGCCTTAAAGGTTATTGAACTCATCTAGCCATTCGATGAAAGAATTAGAAACTTGTTTAACGGTACGCAAATCATGATCAAAAAACCATACCGGTAAATCTATTTGCTTACTTACACAATCCGTCAATTTGAAACAAAACATGTTGCCCTTACAGTCAGACGCAAACAAAATATGGCCTTTCGGCATACCACTCATTTCATATAGCTTTGATAGTGAATATACATCTTCTAGGCTTAAGAAATCTTGTACTTCAGAAATATCGGAATCTAAATCACAAATTTTAGTTAATACATTGGGTGAGTGCACCAAACCATAGGTAGATATTAAATACTTATACGAATCGGGTAAAAAAGCATTAAATTTTGATTCAAGCTCGGCAATATCATTGCTATTTATTGGAGCCATATGATTTTTACTGCTCCAGTTCTTTACGAATAGGTCGATGCTATTCATTTAGCGATACTCCAAGATAGCTAATGAGGCTGTAGGAAAACCTCTTTCCCCATAAAATATCAATTTTTTGAAAATTTTATAATTAATATCAATAAGATAAAAACAGTAATTTTTAATACATTGATGGCTTTGAGGTCTTCCTACAATTTGAACGCCTAATTCACTTGACGCTTTTCATGTCAAGTGATTTGATTTCTATATGTTTTCATCAAATAAAGATAGGTTTTCTTTTTCCATTTCTAATGGCTCAATGTGTGAAAAAATTATTTTAGGCCTTTTTGAATTTAGATAACCTTTTTCATCCAGTCTTGTAATTTTTCCATGTATACGACATTGCAAAAAAAGTGAAGGCTTAAACTTAACTATGCTTCCTGATTCAGGACAGCATGTAAGAATATGACCTTGATACCCAAAACCTATTGTATTTGACATCTCATTTCCTCTTGTTACTTCTCCCTGTAACACCACATTTTCTCCATGCTCTAGCTCTGGAAATAACACTTCTTCTTTATCTTCATCTTCCTGTGTAAAAATAACCCTATCTTTTCTTGTAATTTTTTCTTCTGTTAATTTTCCACTCTGATATACCCCAATTGAAAGAACTCGTTCATCTTCAACTAATTCAGATATTTTTGATAAGAATTTAGGCGCTGTACCCACATAAAAATCTAAAAAATTTTTTGGGACATATAAAAATTCACCTTCAGCATTCTGAATACCAATTAATTCATTATTTTCTTTAAACTTGACATCAGAAAACTCTTTTATAGTTAAGTCGCCTAAATGTTTACCAATTTTAATTACCCATTGAATTGCTTGAAGTGATTTAGAAAACACATCTTTAAGGCCAATATTTTCAAAATCCCGCTCTGCCATTTTTTGAGATGCCTTCACCCCATATGCAGTTATAACTACACCGCCTGACAACCTGATTAACTCAACCAATTCGGGGATTACTATTTCCCACGAACCTTTTTTAATCCTTACAGGGAGTTCAAAATCTGTAGATCTTAATGCTGGGGCCTCTTTGTATACAAAAAAACGAATTGCCTCATCAAGCCCTAATAGAGCCTGAGCTGATTTTCTAGCATCTAAGAACCCACCATCAACCATATCACCAGTATATTTAAGATAACCTAAATATTGCTCTTCATTTTCCATTATTCACTCCATGATTGAGTATTAAGGGTACATAACAAGTTATTATCCAACCCCAGGTATCATACATGCTAACACGCAGAGTTTGTCAACAATACAGTTTAAAGCCAATAGCTGCAAACGGGATAACCTGTATTTAAAATATGATTAACAGATAGTGATAACACTCAGCTCTTAGGTTTCACATAAGAAACCATCCTTCTTTACGAATGCATTTTACTGGCTGAAAGTCGCCATACAGTTTTGTGTGAACAGCAAGTACGCTGAATGATCACTAACCAACCATAACGGGCACTGAATGTTTCAAACAATACCCCCTTTTGGTTTTAATCCGGCAGTTGCTCTGATTCGATTACGTGAAACCCAGCCGGATTACTAACCCCTGCCTTTAGCAATGCCCTTGCAACCTGTTGGGTTGGTACCGCCCGATATCGACGCGGAAGTAGTGCAGCCATGTGCTTGCCAATAAATAGCCCAATGCCTTCGAGGGGACGCTCAGATCTTGGACCAGCGATCAATAACGAGGGTCTTGCAATGGTAAGCGAATCAAACCCCAAAACGGCGATGTCCTGTTCAGTCTCGCCCTTAACTCTGAGATAAAAAATTCGAGATGCTGGATTTGCGCCTAGCGAAGAAACTAGTCCGAATGTTGGCGTTCCTGCTCGATGCGTCAATTGAGCAATAGTAAGTACATAGTCATGATCCACGCGGTAAAATCCGGCCTTGGATTTAGCCTGCCGTAGCGTCGTTCCCAACGCACACAAAGCAAAATCGGCCTTCCACCAGGCTGCATCTTCCGGCAGTTTATCAAAATCAATAATGGGATTTTCCAGCTTGGCATGAGCAGGCAATGGACGACGTGATGGTGCAACCACCTTCAAAATATCAGCGTTGTGTAATGCCAATTGCAGCATTGCTTGCCCGACCTGACCAGAAGCACCAATGATGAGTATTGTTTTCATAGATAGTTAAACAATTTAAAGGGATTAAATAGGTTAAATAAGAATTATGTAACTTCTTATTATCCACCGGCACAGAATAATACAAAAAATGTCATCCTATGCTTACAGCAGGAATCTATACTTCCAGCAATGGATCCCCGATAAAAAACCTCGGGGATGACGATTCCCTCTACAATAATGAGAAGTTACAGAATTATTAAGTTTTCTTTAAAGTAGCCTTTAATAGCAATTAAAAGCATGACTCGTACGACAAGATCAGCTCAGTTATCGAAGGTGTGTGTGTGTATGTATTACTCTAGCGTGATTTCTTGAGAAACCTTTCTATCCATTTTCATATCTTCACACGCCGCTAGCGAAAATAAACTTAACAGAGCTAATACAGTGATAGTTTTATACATAATGTATCCTTGGTTATTGTGTTGCTGGGGATGTTTAAAAATGTTGTTATGCCTGCACTATATACCCAAACGACTTCAAGATGCAGAAATCCCACTTCCTGTCATTCCCGCATGCTAGCAATGGATAAATTGAAACTCAAAGCCTTGCTCGGCTCAGGAGTCTAAATACTAACGGGCGAAAACAAATAATTGTATAAATTTTATACGATTTAAACTGTAGCCTTTGAATACAGTAGGTTTAACTAGTTACGCAAAAATTACACACAATCTTATCCACAGGAAATGTGTGTAACTAGTGGTATAGCGAGGATTCACCTTGAGTTATCCTCAAATAACACAATGGAAAATAACAGGGTTATTTTTATTGTTTCTCATTGATTAATCAAGATTATTTAGGCTTATCCAGAGAAAGATAAGCCACTAATAATAATTATAAGGCTGAATACTACCCTGAAAGCACTTTGATAATTCACTCATGACTTATGAGCGCGCCACCCTAGTTCATCAAACATTAGGGCATCTTTCACCACCGCTCATTCACATACCAAGCGAGCAATAATTTACAGCTATCTTCGCAACCAAATGCACGGACACTACATTTCGCATGTTACCGATTTAAAAATAGCTGCCTTGTAATTGCAAGTTAAGTTTTTCAGTGATTATTTTCCCCTAAAAAGGCTCTTTAAAAGGCCTAAGGTCTAATTCATGTGTCCATGCACTCGGGTGCTGGCAATGCAAAGACCAATAAGTATCGGCAATTGCTTCCAGCTTCAACAGTCCCTCCTCACCTTTAGATTGGTAATATTCCGGAAATTGTTGTTCAGCACGATCACCATTAATCACACCATCAATAATAGTATGTACAACATGAATACCTTGGGGGGAAAATTCCCTCGCTAAGCCCTGCGCTAATGATCTCAATGCCGCTTTTGCCGATGCAAATGCTGTGAACGGTGGCTTTGCGCGTAAGGATGCAGTCGCACCGGTAAAAATAAGCGTCCCCTTATTATTAACTTGCATACACTCAACTGCTTCTTTAGCAAATAAAAACGCACCCAAACAATTTTGTTGCCATAAGCTAGTGAACGTTTCGGCTTCAGTCTCCAATATAGGCGCAGGAATATTGCTGTCTACATTGTAGACAGCAAGTTGTAATATAGCGCCATCAAGGTGAATAACATTAAACAAATGGTTAATATCGCACTCTTTAGTCGCATCAGCTAGCACGGCAGTTGCCTGACCGCCATTTGTTACAATACGATTAACCACTTGTTGTAATTTTTCTTCACTACGCCCAGCGATATAAACATGCAAGCCTTTTGCTGCAAAGTGTTTTGCTAGTGTCGCGCCTAAGCCACGTTCTGGCCCAACGCCAATAATAACGGCTGAGTTTCGTTGGCTCATTATGTTGCCTTGCCAACTTCAGTTGCTGTAGGCACTTCAATTAAGCTGCCTGTTTTAACATCATAAATATAACCATAAACCGGAATATCTGCAGGAACTAAGGGGTGCGATTTAATTCTAGTGACGTCTTCAGTCACACTTGTTGCTTGATCTTGAATGGTTAGCCAATTGATATATTTGCCTTCTGTTGAGCCTGGGCCGTCACAGCAATCATGCCAACCCTCAGCATCAACTGACGAGGTACTTAAACTACTATCAAGTAGGTCACTCATAATTTCATTGTTAAAGGTTTCCATGCCGCAATCCGTATGATGAATAACAAACCATTCACGGGTACCTAAAAGCTTGTAGGAAATCACTAGAGAGCGTATGGCATCATCGCTAGCACGACCACCGGCATTACGAATCACATGTGCATCACCCTCCGCAAGGCCCGCATATTTGGCAGGATCTAGTCTGGCATCCATACAGGTGAGAATGGCAAATTGACGCCCTGGCGGCATAGCTAAATCAGCTTTGTCAAAGCCGTTGCTATAGTCACGGTTGGCGAGTAAAACTTCATTGAGTATTTTTGACATAATTAGATTCTTCCAAAGATAAGAGAAAAGTTATTGGCCGGCATATTAATTTGTTCTTTTAATTCCAAGCCATGCTTTGCTGCAGCCGCTTTTAAATCAGCAACATCTTTTAAGCCCCACTCAGGAACGCCAGCGGCACTTAAAGTATTGTGGAACTCTTGGTTTGATTCTGTTGAAAAGTGGCCTTCATCCTGAAAAGGACCATAAATCAACAAAAAACCATCTTTATTGAGTAAGTGTTCTGCGCATTCCATCATGCCATCAGCAATCGAAATAGGCGCAACCTGAAAAATATTAATGCAAAAAATAGAAGCAAAAGAGCCTTTCATTTCTTCATTAAACCAAGTGTCTGGTTTGGTTAAATCGAGATGAACCGGATCCGCTATATTGTCATTACCATGCGCATCGTTCAGGTCTTTAATATTATCAAAAACCTCTACATCCCTATCCGAGGGGTGAAAATGCAAGTGCTCAAAGTGCGGTGCAAAGTAGTTGATGTGCATGCCACTACCACTGGCCATCTCTAATACTCGTCCAGAATCTTTGGGTAATTTTTCTTTTAAGACACCTAAGATCGGTTCACGATTACGATTACCAGCCCAGGCGACATATTCACTTAGAGGATGTGGATTTAAAGGGGGTTTTTCAGTGCTCATGTTGGAACCTCGTTTTTTATTATAATTATTATTTTTTTATACTTTAAGACCATGAAAAATAAGATTTTGCATTATTCATTCTGACCTTAACGAGTATAGATGCATATTACATACCACTTCACTTGACCATACAAAACAATGACTTATATTTTTTATTTGCTTACATTGTGAAGCTATGCTTCAATCGTTGAAAACAAACTTCAGGAATATCTCATGCCTAATAGTTCTCTTTCCGACTTAACGCCTATTGCTTTTTTGCAAACGTTTATCATCGAACTGATGCATGCAAGTGAGCAGTTAGGGCAGGAGCAATGCCAGCAACTCATTGAAAATATTGCACTAACCGCAGGTTGTTTTTTTGAAGAGGTGTATCGCAACGAGAGCGCTAACAAAAAAAATTCCTTGAATATTGAAAGCTATATCGAATTGATTTTAGGGCTTAAAAATAATATTGGTGGTAACTTCTCATTATCCTCCAGTAATCAAGATAGTATCTGCGTGTGCAACACTCGCTGCCCTTTTGGTGAAGAAGTGGTTAATTTTCCCGAATTATGTGGTATGACATCCAGCGTCTTTGGTGGTATTGCCGCGCGAAATTTTGGCTATGCCAAAGTAGAAATAGCTAAAAGCATTGCTCAGCACGATGGCTGTTGTGAAGTTTATATTCACCTTAACCCTGAACTTGCAAAAAACAAGCAAGGAACTGAATATCGGGATGATAAGAATAAACATAAACAGGATAAGAATTTCGATGCGCTGCATTCTAGAATAGAAGAAAGTATGCTAAAAATCTGGCGTAAACAAAGTCAAAAACTAGAGAGAAAGCATCAACCTCCCGTAATTATTGCGCATTCAGCGGGAATGAAGAAAGTACTGCAATCAATAGAAATCATTGCACCTACGACAGCGACACTATTGATCCAAGGGCAAACGGGGGTTGGTAAAGAGCTCGCCGCACGCGCGATACATGCAATGAGTGATCGTGGCAATAAAGCCTTTGTGCCGATTAATTGTGGGGCAATCGCAGAAAGTTTGCTGGAAAGCGCTTTGTTTGGTCATGAAAAAGGCGCATTTACCGGCGCGATAGAAGTTCATAAAGGTGTTTTTGAACGGGCTGAAGGCGGAACTCTTTTTTTGGATGAAGTAGACTCTCTATCAGCAGCAGCACAAACACGCTTACTCAGGGTAATACAGGAAGGTGAACTAGAACGAGTGGGAGGTAATCAAGCGCTACAGGTCGATGTGCGACTTATTTCTGCAACCAACGCCAATCTTCAAGAAAAAATGGCGCAAGGTCTATTTCGAAAAGATTTGTATTATCGTATTAATGTTGTGCAACTAGAAATACCCTCTCTATATGAACGGCCAGAAGACCTACCTGCCCTGATTGATTTAATTTTACAACGTATGAGTAAAAAACATAATAAATCAGTTGTGGCTGTTAGTGCTACCGTCATGCAAAAGATTAGAGCGTATCATTGGCCAGGCAATGTCAGAGAGTTAGAAAATACGCTGGAACGCAGTTTATTATTTACCACAGGAAGCGAAATAACAGAATTAAAACTGGATATAGCTGAGCCCAGCAGCACCACTATCAATTGGAAACAAAAAAGAGAGCAAGCGATTGCAAAGGTTGAACAGGCATTTTTACAAGTTTCTTTACAGCAGTATCAAGGCGATATTAAACAAATTGCCAGCTGTATGGAAATTTCAACTCGGGCTGTTTATAACAAATTAAAAAAATATCAAATCAACCCGGATGATTATAGGAAATAAACCAGCCATTACATTTACCTCAGCAACCATTACTAGCCATATTCGCCTAACACTTAAGTTATATGGCTAGACAATCGCTAATAGCTTCATTTTTACTACTGCTGTACAAAATATTTGCTCGTTATTTACTCAGAAATAATATCGCACTCATAACGAAAAACTTTTATTAAATCTGACCAATAATCAGAGCTAAATCCAGCCTTTTGCTTAAGCTGACGTAAAAAGTCACTAGGTTCAGGCAAAGATTCCCATACCGAAGGTAAAAATGTGCCCCGCTGGTCACCTTCTTGTAGTATTAAACCATCAATATTCGGCCGTATTTGGCGCAATAAATCCTCCTCAGAATAAAAACTTATGAGCTTTGGCTTAGTGAGTATAGACAGGTGAATTTCCAATTGCGTATAGTCTGCCTCTGATACCGCAGGAAAACGATGATCTCTAAAAGCTGCGGCAAATGCATTGTCAGCAATATCGACAATCAAGGGGCGCACTGCATCTAACATACCAATGCAGCCACGCAATTGATGCTGTATTTCTAAAGTAACAAAGCTTGCACGTATTTCTTGTAATTCAGGGGCATAATCTTCGCTGCTGATAGGCAAAGCTTGACCATGCTTTAAGCCATAAGCAATAGAATCTTTCGCTGTTTGTAATAATTGCTGCTGTTGTGCCTTAGTTAATAACATAAGCACCATACCCGACCACACGGCTTTTATCGCCCGCAGTATCACCTGAATTTCTAAGATCAATGGTTTTAATTTGCAATGATTTATTTTTCGCCAGCGCAAGCAAGCCACTAACCGGCACTCGACCACAGGCACTGTCATAATCTAAATGTTGGTAATCAAGATTTTCTATTTTTTCACTGGTCGCCTGATCCAGTCGTTGCGCTGTCGCATAATCATGGAAATGACTAAGGTCTGAACTAATAACGATTAAGCTATTTGGCTGGCCATAAAACAGTTCCAATACTTGCTCTATCTGTTCAGCCGGACAATCACCGACCACTATTGGAACTAAGCTAAAGTCATCTAGCATCACTTGTAAAAATGGCAATTGCACTTCTAGGCTATGCTCTAAAGTATGCGCTTGATCAAGGTATTCAACAAAAGGAAAGTGCAATAAAGAGGCTATCGATTTTTTATCGAGTGGTATATCACCAAGAGGCGTATTAAAAGCATCCGCACTTGATAATGCAAGACCGGTAAATCCGACATGATGTGACGGGCCTAATAAAACCACCCGTTTAATAAGCGCATGTTGCGAGGATAATCGTGCATAGGCCTGAGCCGCACAGGCACCGGAATAAACATAGCCAGCATGCGGCACAATGATCGCTTTTGGTGCTTTAGCTGACGGCATGGCTTGTTCAAGATAAGCGCTAAGCATGGTGCTTAATACCTTCGGGCTATCAGGATAAAATGAACCAGCCACTGCGGGCTGACGTATACTTTTCATGATTTTACTCCCCCATTGTTAATCTCTTTTTATACCCTGTATAAGCCAGTTAGTGTTAAATTACAAGCATCTATCACATTTTCTATAGTCTTAAAATATAGTCTCTAGTCATTTAATATTCTGCTGCTCATCTAAACTACTGAGGTCTGCTATGTATACTAAAACTAACTCGGAAACAATTGTCACCACTTACTATTGGCATAACTTAGGTGATGGGCGTATACAGTGTGATTTATGTCCACGATTTTGCAAATTGCATGACGCTCAGCGCGGCTTGTGTTTTGTTCGAAAAAATCAAGATCAGCAAATCGTTTTGACCAGTTACGGGCGTTCCAGTGGCTTTGCCATCGACCCCATAGAAAAAAAACCATTAAATCATTTTTATCCAGGTTCCTCAGTCTTTTCCTTTGGCACAGCCGGCTGTAATTTAGCCTGCAAATTTTGCCAAAACTGGGATATTAGTAAGTCACAGCAAATGGACGATATTATGAGTATTGCCGGGCCGGAAAGGATTGCCCAAAGGGCGGCTGAGCTCGGCTGCTTAAGTGTTGCCTACACCTATAATGATCCGGTTATTTTTCATGAGTATGCCATAGACACAGCGATTGCTTGTCGTGAATTAGGCATAAAATCCGTTGCCGTTTCCGCAGGCTATGTCTGCCCCGAACCCAGAGCCGAATTTTATCAGTATATGGATGCGGCAAACATCGATTTGAAAGCGTTTACTGAGCGTTTTTATCACAAAATAACCGGATCTCATTTAGCCGCAACATTAGATACCTTATGTTATTTACAGCATGAAACATCAGTCTGGCTGGAATTAACCACCTTACTTATTCCTGGCGAAAATGACTCAGCTGCTGAATTAGAGCAAATGACCCAATGGGTCGTAGAAAACCTAGGCCACGATGTGCCTATGCACTTTACCGCCTTTCACCCTGATTGGAAAATGTTAGATACGCCCGCAACGCCAATTACTTCATTATTATTAGCCCGCGATATTGCTTTAAAAAATGGCGTTCATCATGCCTATATCGGTAATGTGCATCATAAATCTGCAGAAAGCACCTATTGCCATCATTGTGGACAATTATTAATAGGCCGCGATTGGTATCAATTATCTGAATGGAATTTGGATAATTCAGGCGCATGTACTGCTTGCGGCACTCAATGTGCAGGACATTTCGCTGAAAAACCAGGGGATTGGGGCGCAAAACGGATGAATGTTAGTATGTTATAAATCCTATCTTCCGTAGGCGGCATACAAGCGACACTTATTCTGAAACTTTACTTTATCAGTACCCAGGAAATATGCTTTTCTCTGCTCCTAATAAATTACCTTTATTTATTGCATTATTCGCACTAAATTTATTAGCCCATTCTATTGCTGCTGTATGAGTAATCGCCTTCTTCCTTATCTCTTGCACCTTTATACTACTCAAATTGAATAGCATTTAACCGGCTTTCAATACTTACTAGCCTAGTTGATTAATCACCTTCATTGAGATAAACAAGCGCATCGGATTATTATCAAAAGGCTGAAAGTCATCAAATGTTTGATAAAATGATAACGCATCACGGTCTAGTACATCGAGTACCACACCTAAAGCTGGCAACCCTTTTTCTGTTAATTCAGCCGCTTTACGCAATGCTGTAATTAAAGTCTTTGTACCGAGCCCTTGCTTTTGATAATGCTTATCTACTGCAATTCTTGCTAATAGTACAACGGGCACCGGGTAAGCAGGTAGTTTCTTATCATGCGGAATATCTGCTGGCCTCACAGTTGATGAGGCCAGCGTGTAATAAGACCCTAGCTTCATTTTTTGATCGCTTTCATCACCATACCGCTCAGCTAGCACCCAAGTAGAACTTAAACCGAGTTTTCTATTTTTATCCGCATAGCGCTTCAAAAACTGATTCATCTCATCATTACCACAGTCGAACACTTTATTCGCATGGAGCTTAGGGTCAAGTAATTCGAACTGTGCAGCAAAGGCCATTAATAACCTTCTTTATCTAATTGCCGTGCGGCCTGCAATAATGATGCGCTAGGCTTTATTGTTTCATCTTCACACAGCGATATAAATTGATCAAACTGCTGGTTAGAGAGTGTAATTTCAGTTTGCTGCTGAATGATGCTTGGTGAATTATCACGAATCAAGCGCGTGATATACTCCGTTAAGGAAGAACACCCTAATGCTGCTGAAGCTCTTTCAGCCATTTGCTTAGTTTCTAAATCAATACGCATATCTAAGCGCTGGTCATGTGTAGAAATTGAACTCATTGTATTCCCCTCGACTCAAAGCAATTTACTCATATACTGATGTTATCATGTACGGATATTATGCGTACATGATATTTTCATACCTTTCTTTAATCGTATTTCTCAAGTTCAACTTCCATTTTCTTTTGAGTCGCAATTTTTTTGATAACTAATTTTAAGTGCGGGTTGTTTCTTGTAAATTTTTAACTTTGTCCCATATTTTATTTACTCTCTTGCTATCTGTATCACTCCTGGACTTTTTTTTATTAAATAAACTTAGTCGGCCTAATGCAGTGTAACTCGGTTTTCTGAGATTGTAAGCAACACTGCATCACTTGTAATTACCAGCGATAACTACTAACACTCGGGCAATGAATCGGTGAACTCTATGGTTGTATTAAGAGGTGGCTCGGAATAGACACTTGAATAGTGTCTGTTGAACTACTTTTGACAGCATTGAATTATCCTATAAGAAAGGCTCGGGATGATCCTTTTCTTATAGGCTATGTCACCGTTAAGTGTGGAATTTTAAAAACATCTAATTTTTCAGTAACTTAAGAATATTCTGATATATGGTTCAAAGTCAGAGAAATCAGGCTTTCAAAAGTTATTAGTTAAATTTTCAATACTTAACGGTGACATAGCCTTCTTATAAGATGGATGGTTTGGCGTGGGCATAAAAAGTAAGTAGCCCATAGATTTACTGACTGGCTCTTATCGACCCTAAGCAGTCAGTTATGAATCAAGATAGTCGCTACAAATCAATGCAGGTTAGTTAATATGAAGCGAAAGCATACAAAAAAAAATATCCACCTTCTAAGAAGGTGGTTTTGATTACCCCCCTAGAAGGGAGAAGGTAGCAGCCCTCTTAGAAGGCTGCTGGTGTTATCCCATTATTTTAGCGTACTAAATTGAAAACCTTATTGCCTTTTTTCTTCCTTTTCTTGATATTTAACATACTTTCGTATGTGCTCTTCATCAAGACCAACCGTATCCACACAATACCCTCTCGCCCAAAAATGATTCCCCCAATATGGCTTTTGTTTTAAATGAGGAAATTGACGGAATATTTGAATAGCTGTTTTACCTTTTATAGTCCCTAATAATTTTGAGACTGACTCTTTCGGCGGCATCGATACCAAAAGATGAACATGGTCTTCTTGAATATTTAACTCAACCACTTCACAGCCCATTCGACCACAATAAACATGTATCGTTTTGTAAAGTTCTTCTGCAACAGGGCCTTTTAAAATACGAAACCTGTACTTTGGCACCCATACAATATGATATTTACAGCACCAAATAACATGCGATAATCTTTTAAATCTACTCATGATACCTCTTGTTTATGTTATGGGGATAACACAACAAGAGGTATCATGAGTAGACTAACAAGGCAAACGGCATAGCCATTTGCCCAAGCCACCGCCTAAGGCGGTGGATATACAAGACTGATTATAATTTTCAACGCATTGATTATTAATGCAATCGTAAATCATATCAATGAATATTTCTTCGCTTAACTTGTTGATTTTACTACCTTCAACTATTTTTGTAGGGACTACCTGAATTAACCAGCCTCAACGTTAAGAATATACTGAAATATTAATGTATAAAGCGTAAAATCCAAGTCACTTTTAGATATAAAAGAATTTTAACCAATGACAAAAAAAACTTCTACTGGTTCACGTATTATTTTGCACAAAGTGGCTTCCTTAACATCAATAAGAGATATTGATGCTTTTGAATTTAGCTTCTTAAAGACTTTAGCAGATATGCTGAAAACAGAAGACATATGCATTTACAAATTCAACAATACTCAGGAGCCTTGCCGCTTAATTCGCTATTCATCAGAGGCCGAACAATCTGATAGCGGGCATAAAACTTCAGAATCTAAAGAAATCTATATTGCAAATATTGAAATTCCAGCAGAAATCAAACGAGCAAAAAACTGGATAGATACAACAGGCAAGATATACTCAACTCAGACTGACAACCTATTTCAGGTGGTTTATCCTATTGCAGGACTACTAGGTAATGTTGGTTATTTAGCATTAAAGCTACATAAACTGCCAACTGAATCTGAAAACATGATTATAACTAGCTTGTTAAATATTTCACAAAATTTTCATAGCTTATTAGAAGAAAACCAAAAAGATAAGCTCACTGGTTTACTCAACAGAAAAACCTTTGAAGAAAATATTTCAAAAATACAAGACACCCTTCATAGCATTTATGAAGAGCCCCCTTATACAGGTTGTGAAAAACGAAAAAATAAAAATGTAGTGGAGTCTTGGTTGGCTATTTTAGATATTGATAATTTTAAACGAATTAATGATTCGTTTGGTCATGTCTATGGTGATGAGGTTTTACTTATGCTCTCACAAATAATGAAACAAACCTTTCGACCAAAAGATTTGTTATTTCGTTTTGGTGGTGAAGAGTTCATTGCAATTTTAAAGGTCGATAATCAACAGGAAGCAAAAGAGGTTTTTGAGCGATTTCGGGTAGCCATAGAGCAATTTAATTTTCCTCAAGTAGGCCAGGTAACAATCAGTATTGGTGCAACACAGATTATAGAGCAACATGCAATCCCGAGTGATATTGTTGGGCGTGCTGACCAAGCTTTATACTACGCTAAAGAAAATGGCAGAAATAAACTGTTTTTTTATGAAGACTTGGTTACTGAAGGCGTGCTGGAAGAAGCTAATCATGAAGGCGATATTGAACTCTTTTAATTATTAACCTGTGTAAAATAAATCTACAAGGCTGTTTCTACATAAAATTATGCACTGTTACTAAGATATTTCATTTAACATCTAGCATTGATTCTTTATCAAAAAAACTAAAATGTGTTTTATTTTCTTTAGCACTATACATAGCAAGATCAGAAAACTTGAGAAGTTCTGTCACATTCTCCGAGTCATCTGGAAAGGTTGATACACCGATACTTGAGGATAGGTTTATATTTATCCCTTTAATCGTTACTGGTTCAGAAAATGCTTTGATGATTCCTTCCAAAACATATTCAATTTGATCCCTATGCGTAATGTTGTCTAATATGACCAAAAATTCATCTCCACCTAAGCGGCAAACAACATCCTCATCTCTAATGCTATCTTTTAATCTTTGACTGGCAATTTTCAAAAGTTCATCACCGATATCATGACCATGTGTATCATTAACAGTTTTAAATTTATTTAAATCTAAAAAACAAACGGCTACTTTAAATTTAGAGGCGTTTTGTTTGTTAGTCTTTTCGTACAGTGCTTCATATGCATAAGTACGATTTGGTAAAGCCGTTAATTTATCATAGTGTGCCTGATGAACCAGGTCTTCTGTATAAGAATAAATTTTTTCATTCATTTTATAAAACGAGGCTATTAGAAACCCTATCTCATCTTTTTTTACTAAATGATCAATACTCAGTTTTTCACCAGAATGCATTTTTTCTGTAAGGTGTACTAGTGTATTTAGTGGGTTAATTAACATATTTTTGAGTGCAAACCATATAAATATAACTAGAATAATCGTGCCAAGAAACTCTATAAAAAGTATTATTCTTAGATTATTTTTTTCAGTATAAAAATCATTTGAACGCTCAACAAGTAGTAAGTTCTCCATATCTGTAAAAGACTGAATTTCAGCCCTTATTTGATCCATAATTTGTTTGCCTTTATCACTATTGACTATTTCTATAGCCTTGGCTGACTCATTTTTTGAAGTTAATTCGATAGTTAGGTTAAGCTCTTCAAACTTTTGTAATAAGAGGTTTTTTATTATGCTTAATCTGTTTTTCTGTTGTTGATTATCGGACGTTAAAGCTAATAGCTTTTTAAATGATTTTGATGCTTCATTTTGTCCTACTTCGTAAGGTGTTAGATAGCTAGGATTATTTGTTAATAAATAACCCCGTTGACCAGTTTCAGCATCTTTCATGAAACTTAAAAAGCGTTCGCTTTCTAACCTTACTTCATTACTATGCTGTACCCATACTAATCTAGCATCAGCATTTTCATCAGTTAAGAAGACAAAATATGAATTACTCAATGTAAGGACAATCAATACTAAAATTATCATCATGATTTTTGAGCGTATGCTAAAAATAAAATGTTTTTTAAATTCCATATACTCTTCTTATGCAGATAGCAGATAGCAGATAGCAGATAGCCATGATTTAATCACACCCAATAATGAACCTCAAGCGACCTTTTGACTTTCCTTCAGACATAAAAAAAGCCCTATTGAATTAACAATAAGGCTTCTTCTACGGCTATAAATCCAACCCTTAAACTTCCATCTAAGAAATTAATTTTAAAGCCTCTATTGGCTCCCCCGGACGGGCTCGAACCGCCGACCTAGTGATTAACAGAACCAGTACCAAGGAATTTTATGAGCTGTAACCTTAAGTAATTTTAGCACTTCTTTGATTGCTTGGGTAGTGCTTTCCCTTTACCGAACCTATGCCGAACCTTATTACCCTTCTACTTGAAACTAATGAATTTTATTTCAACACAATCAAGAAGTTGCCCGTTAAATTTACCGACCGAAAACCGAGTTCTGTGTGCCACATTTTTGGTTCCTGATCATTCCCCTCATGCCCCCGCCCAAATTTCTCCAGAGTTGGCCAGTTTGCTAGCCACTCCAGCAAAAAAAAATGATTTCCATCCCTCCTCAGAACAGCTGACCAATTTGACTTGGCTAGCTGCTCTGAGGATTCTGGGGGTTTAGCCTGCGAGTTGTATCGCTTGTGATGCACTATTAGCGGCATCCTGTAACGCTTTGGTACTGAGATGTGCATAGCGCTGTGTCACACTCGGATCACTGTGCCCTAGGATTTGCTGGACTTCGTAGAGAGTTCGCCCATCATTGACCAAGAATGAAGCATATTGGTGTCTTAGGTCGTGTATCCGTAAATGCTTTAATCCTGCTTTCTCTCTCAGCCTACCCCAGACTTTGTGTATCGTTGTGTAGGGCTTTTGACTTTGCTGATTGATGAACAGGTGTGAGTAGCTTTCGGTTTTCAGTTGCTTAATGATATTGATGGCACTGTCATTTAGCGGCACTGATCTCACGCGTTTAGACTTTGAGTTGCTGGCTGGAATGATCCATACTCGCTTATCAATATCAACATTCTCCCATTTAGCTGAAAGTGCTTCATTAAGTCTAGCACCAGTACTGAGTAGGTACATGAGTATCTGGCACACTGCTCGATTGTCATCGGTGGTTAACACTCCCATCAGTTGCTTTAGTTGATGGTCATCGAGGTAGTTCTCCATTTTGTTGTCTTCATGAAATAGCGGTACTCGACTTGCTGGGTTGGTTTCTAGCATTTCCCAATCTATCGCTAAATTGAGTGAGTGCTTGATTAGCTTGATGTAGTGGTTACAGGTGGATGCTGATAGGTTCTCTCCTTTTAGGTTAGTATGGAATTGTTGTATTTGTTGACGACTAATTTGATTCAGTCGCTTGTCTCCTATAAATGACTTCAGCCTGAGCCTATACATCTCTTCATCTTTAGCCCAGCTCCTTTTCCTTGGTGTGACATAGGGTAGGTAGTGCTTCTCGAAGAATTCAGTGTAGGTCAGTACTGCTTTTTTAGCCTTTTCATCTTTCCTAGGATCAGCACCGAGAGCAATTTCTGCCTTGAGGTTTTTAGCCTGCTTTCTCGCTTCAGCTAAGGTGACACTATGGGTACGGCCTAGCTTTTGATGGCTAGTTTTATTAGCCGCATTTTTGTAGCGTAAGTAATAGGTTCCTTGTCCTTGGCTAGTTGCTCTTACTTCAATATAGAGTCCTGCTAGGTCTGCATCACAGTATTCTATACGGGATTTTCCTTCGGGACAGGTAAGCTTATTGGTTATGAACTTCTGATTTAGTTTAGTAATTGGCATAAGTATTCTCTAATGGTTAATGGGAGGAAGTTGAGTTGAACATTAAATTTGATTCCTAAAGGATTAAATTTAGTGTTCTCTAAGGATATTGAAATACATAATCTAAGTGAAAATAGGTATGGGCTGAGTGATACGCTACCCCCTATTTTTTTGCTACCCTCTCCAGAATTCATGCATTGCATGGGATTGGTGTAATTTGGGGGTTGGGGGGCAGCAGTTTTGAAAAACTTTTATTAAGTATAGGTATTCGTATTATCTATATTTTATACTTTTATAAATCTGCTACCCCCTGCTACCCCCCTCTACTAAACTTATGATTTCAATATATTTTTAGTAATCACTGGGGGGGTGCAGGGGGGTAGCACTTTTTCTAATTGGTATTACTTAGTAATTTATACCTCTTTCCATCTTTTTCAATAATGCCTTCATTTAGTAGTACAGCCACAACAAATCCAGCGTTATTTCTCGGTAACAATGTATATAAATCAGTAGATACAAAATTCTTTTTATAGTATAAATTTCTCTCTATTTCACTTAAAACAACCCTGTCTTCAGTAGTGTTAGCATTTCCACTTGTGCCTATAATTGAGATATAAGTTTCACTTTCCGACACATCAATACAATATCTCACTTGTGATCGGCGATTTAATGATGGGCAACAACTATGTTTAGTATTTATCATCGTCACACTCCAAACTTGATACATTCAGCGTTATTAGTGGCACACTCCACTTATTGTTTCCTCTAATTCGCTTTGACTGGCCAAAAGAACTCCTCAATACTAATGCTGCTTCTTTACATTGTGAGTTAGTTGGATAATCAAAGCCTGCTCGCTTTAATACCTCTGTTGCAGTTAAGGTTTTTACTTCAGAATTACTACTCTCCTTTGTAGCTATAATCAGCATTATTTTTTCCTCTACAAGGCTCACAACTCGATGAGATTTATTGTATTCCTCTAATAAGGCTTCTTCATCTGTCGTTAGCCACCACTGCTCTTCTGCATTGTAACTAATCAATATTTGAGCAAAGAGTTGCTGCATATTAACATCGTGTTTGAAGTTAATCTTAGTTACAGGTATAGTCCAAAATCGTGTATTACCTGTTCTATCAACAAGGAAGTTGGCTTCATTCACTGTTGCACAAAATACCGTCTTTCTTTGGTACTTGGAGTCAGTTCTACCATAGGGTCGCCTTAGTTTGTCACTGTCACAGGTGAGAAAACCTTTCAACCTCGCAATGTCTTTTTTAAAGCTACTATCAAGCTCACCAATCTCAACAAGCCAATGACTTACTGCAGTCATAATACTGTCTTTATTATTGGCATCAAGATGATGGTCAAGCCTCACGACTTGCTCACATAACACAGAATCAGGCACTAATGAGCTTACCCACGCTGTTTTCCCTATAGATTGCGGTCCTTGTAGTGTTAATACACCTCTTGATTTAAACCCTCTTGGTTTATATGCTGCGGCGACTGCGCTAAGTAACCAGCGGTATATTAGCGTTTCTTTCAGCTCTTTAGGGTAGGATTCTATGCAAGTTAAGGTGTCATAAAAATCTGGTAATCGATTGACATTATCCCAAGGGGTGCTATCAATCCAGCCAGTTACCGGGTTAATAGTATTTTGATCAGCAATGGCTAGTACATATTCAGGCACACTACTTTTAGACATTCCGTTTAAAGTAACGAGACTCATTATGTGTGCCATCTTCACATTATCTGAATTATCTAGTGTCCCAGTATAATTTGGGATTTCAATATTCAGCTTTTTTGAAATGACATCATACCCAACCCTCACTCCATACTTATGCAGTAAATATTGAATATTTTCTATTGTACATACTGGATTTCCTCCTTGATTTGGTGGGTGTGGGAATTCCTCACAACTTAGTGGTTTTACTTTTATTTTTGCTGAATCTATAAGAGATGGTCGCATTAAATGTGTCCTGTATTGTTGGGGGGGTACATCCACATAGTGTTATAAAAAAGTACAGGCATGCGGATAAAAAGTACTGCACTTTTTATCGCATCTACCCATCCCAGATTGATAAGGGTACGATATCCTACAGATCAGTAATTGACTCCCCGAATGCGACAACGGACCAACTACATCAAAGCCCCTGAGCACTAAAGCTCAGTGTTAGGTTCGGCTCTTGCCAGCATTATACTGGCACACCTTTAGCGACTAAAAATCATCACTTCACTTTCAGTGATGCTTTCAACCTCCAAGTATAATTTCTCAACTTAAGAGAAATTAAATAACAATAAAAGCTACTAAGCATTTGAATTAGTGCTTTAAGTTTTTATCATTAATAACCATAATACTTAACTATCAACATCAAAACTAATAATTAGCTGTAAACACAATCCTTAGAATCAAATACGAACAAATATTTTTCCTACAGAAGTCCTCTAATAGCCTAAATATTTTTATTCACCTTACAAAAAATATATCAAAACTTACCGCACTCATTGCCGAATCACCTATAAAACTTAAAGATTGTCATTCGGATCCACATTTACAATCAAAATCTAATATGCCCACACCGGCACAGCAATCACTTATCTACTGTGCCTCAGCAGTTGTATCGTTTCACTCAGTAAGTGTCCAAAACTTACTCCTAATCGATCGCTTTCAGGATGTCTTCAACCTCCAAGTGTTCGAAGAGATAGTTCCTCAGAAAGTGATACTGGTTGGCATAAACCTCAGCCATTGAATCATCTGCAAACGATAAGTGGCTGTATGCGTACAAACACACAGTGACACCTAAAGCATCAGCTGACAGTACTCCTTCAAAGCCGTTTTCACTGCTAACTCGATAATATCTATCAGCTACAGGTGCCATGTAGAATCCATCATTACTAAGTACATAAAACTCCCAGTAGCCTCCTTGGTACTCTGGTGCTAACTTATCCGTTATTGTGTAGATAACTGGCTCTACTTTTAATGAAAAGCCTATTCCAAATAGTGCCGTAGCTTTTTGCATTCTTAAATGGTTTGGTACTAATGTTTTGGTGATTGTCATGATTTGGTTCTCCTTTATCGTTAGGCACACTAAATGCTCAACTGGGTAGTTGCTTATTCAGTGTGCGTTTATGATTTAGTTGTTCATTATGTATAAGGTAAGTATTAATGCGCCTAGTATTACTACGATGCTTGCGCTTTTGAGTATGAATACAAACACACAAATGGCTACAATTGCTTTACACATTTATTTCTCCTTTGGGTCGGTATACGGTCGGTATTGCTTGACCGCGTTTGATGGGTCAGTTTGACGCCTTTAGGTTCAAGGCTTTATGCTGGATCGCTGAAGGTGACCCAGTGATTACAACTACAAGACCCAGACATATTTACGCTCCTTTCTGGCGACAACTGCTTCATTAAGTAAAGCCGCTAATATGAATGCTGAGGTATTTTGTGATTTACCCTTGAGCAAGGGCTTGATGTCAGCAGATGTGAAGGTCTTTTTAGCTAATGCCTTTTCTAGTAGTTTCAGTGAGACAGCTTCATTACTAAATAAGCCAGCACCGGTATTACCTTCGATTTTAATCTCGGTATCGCCTTTAGCTACTTTGGTGAATGTGTAGGTTAGAGTAGATTTTCCTGAAACACTTTTACATTCCATGAGATTGCTCCTTGTACAGATAGTAGATACCTTCGCCTGCATCACTCGTGATAACCAGCGATAACTGATAACACTCGGGCAATGAATCGGTGAACTCTATAGTTGCATCTAAGGGTGGTTCTGAATGGACAAGTTGAGTACCTGACTCTAGCCAGTAGGCTTGTTGATCTAACTCAGTTTGGAATGGTTGTTGTAGACACTTGGATAGTGCTAGTTGAACTACTTTTGACAGCACGAGATTCTCCTATAAGAAAGGATCGGGATGAACCTTTTCTTATAAGATGGGTGGTTTTCTGTAATCACAGCAAGTAACTTTTAAGGACTCTTGCAGCAGATCAGGATCTGTTTCTACTTACTTATTATCAGCAATTATAATCATGGAAACTCATTAAGAATCAAACAGATAGCCCTTTATTATTCAAAGCAGTAGCAGAAGATACTGCAACACTTGTAAATTAACCAACAAGTGAAATAAGTAATAATTCTAGATCCCTTATTTTACGAGGCCTTGCGATGACTATAATAAATATTATTTTATATAGCTAAAAGAAAGTCAGGAAAAACAATTCCACAACACATTGATTTTAATTAAGTTATTATAATTAGAATTGCTAACTTATTATACGCGATAACTTTACTCTCTTTCATGGTGGTATACTGCTTTCTAAAATAACACTAATTAGAAATAATACTCTTTTATAAAATCATGCAAATAATTTTAATTATCTTAGTTTCAGTTTCATGCTATTGGGTTATATGGAATATATACAAGGTAGTTAGCAGTAAAATGAAATCACGATTTAATATCGACAATGAAGAAAAGCCCTTTTTTGTAAAGCTATTAAACTTCATTGCATTTACAACACTTTCGCCAATACTTTTGTTAATGGTATTACTCATGATGGGTGTAGGTGCATAAGCGAGGGACATGAAATGGAACGAAAAAAACCTTCCTTAGGTTGAGACTTATTGAGGGTAAAGCGTATTGGCGACTCTCAAGCTTTGGAGACTAGCATCTCATCAGCATTACCCTTTATTATTGATAATTGCTGATGAGATGTAAAAATTATACCTAGCGGCTAATTTACTTCCTGCGAATCTTTGTAAGTGAACTTTTAAACTTATCCTTTATCTTAATTTTGCTTGCTTCCTTAAAAATATCTTCAACCTTTTCTATAGCCATTTCTTCTCTTTCATCAATTTCTCCATCAGCAGTCATTACGCCTCGAAGGAATAATATTATTTCTTTTGCCATTTCTTTATAATTACAATCAGGGTTGATTCTTTTAAACTCAGCAAGTGTACTAGCCAATTCTTTAATAGAGAATTCTTCTAAATTTTGTTCAATATATGGTATTCCATTATTTACAAAATTACGGTCGTACCCCCACTCATTAATAAAATAATTACAAATATACTGCTTTTCTTCTAGCTCTATACTCTCATCTACCTTAGCAACTTTCATTGCTAAAGGAGCCAAAAGGTCAAATAACCCTAAAGCTAAAACATCCATTGGAGTATTTATAAAGTCTGGAATAACTGTTACTTTATCATTGGATTGATTTTGAACTAATTTAGAAACACTTGCCCAACCAACCCCAGAGACAACTCCAGCAGCAACAACCCAACCTATCGGCGTTACAGCCGCCCCTCCAAGTCCTATTGCTGTTAAAAATCCACTTGGTGCAAAAAAGGTACCTGCTACTACTGAAGATTGAGCTACAGTTACCCCCGTAGCAGAGGCTCCTATAGTATCCCAGAGAGAAGAAACAGCTTTTTTCATCCTCATCGAAGTATAAGCATCTTCCCCTATAGCTAGCTTGGCTTTAAATTTCAAAGGTTCACTAATAACTGCATCTGTATCTTTAAATAATACATCATTGCTATTCATTATTAGCTCTCCTAGGCATTAAGAGGAGAAAATTCAGCATTAATTTCTGCTACTCTTCTAGCCAAGTTTTTATCTTTTATATCTTGATAAAACCCAGAAGTTAACCCTAAAAAAATTGCAATTGGAGCAAGTAATGGACCTAAGAGTACGCCTAATATTGGAATAGTAGATACTAAGACTCCAGCTATAGCACCAAAAATCATACCAAATGTTGCCGAAGGGTATTCCTCAAAAAGGTAACAAATAAAATCAATAATTTTTTTCCCTATATTAATTATTTTTTTGCCAGCAATTATTGTAGCTTTTGAAAATGAATAAAGTAGTGACTTTGCATCAGCAGAAATATTTAAATTACCAATTAACTCCTTTATCTTCTCATCAGACATTTTAAATACCGACATTTTCTCTAAAAAATCACCATTAACACCATCAGATTCAATTTGAAACTCTTTTCCTGACTCTATATTTTGAGCACTAACTTTCATAATTCACCTATTTTATATAAATTACCCCGCCGCAAGCGAGCAGGGTATTAACTAATCTTTGCGTTTAATCGTAGCAAGCTACGGGAAATTAAACCCACAGGGATTAAACACTATCACTGCTTACTCCTTATTATAAGACTACCTTTCAGTTGCCACTAACCTTACTCCTAGCTAAAAACTCACTTTGGCTACTAGTCCTTCAGACATAAAAAAAGCCCTATTGAATTAACAATAAGGCTTCTTCTACGGCTATAAATCTAATCCTTAAACTTCCGTCTAAGTGATTGATCTTAAAGCCTCTATTGGCTCCCCCGGACGGGCTCGAACCGCCGACCTAGTGATTAACAGAACCACTAACACCAAATATTTTAAGTTGTAACCTCAAGTAATTGTAACATTCTTTTAGTTGCTCCAGTAGTGCTACTTGCTTACCGAACCTATGCCGAACCTTATTACCCTTCTACTTGAAACTAATGAATTTTATTTCAACACAATCAAGAAGTTGCCCGTTAGATTTACCGACCGAAAACCGAGTTCTGTGTGCCACATTTTTGGTTCCGGATCATTCCCCTCATGCCTCCGCCCAAATTTCTCCAGAGTTGGCCAGTTTGCTAGCCACTCCAGCAAAAAAAATGATTTCCATCCCTCCTCAGAACAGCTGACCAATTTGACTTGGCTAGCTGCTCTGAGGATTCTGGGGGTTTAGCCTGCGAGTTGTATCGCTTGTGATGCACTATTAGCGGCATCCTGTAACGCTTTGGTACTGAGATGTGCATAGCGCTGTGTCACACTCGGATCACTGTGCCCTAGGATTTGCTGGACTTCGTAGAGAGTTCGCCCATCATTGACCAAGAATGAAGCATATTGGTGTCTTAGGTCGTGTATCCGTAAATGCTTTAATCCTGCTTTCTCTCTCAGCCTACCCCAGACTTTGTGTATCGTTGTGTAGGGCTTTTGACTTTGCTGATTGATGAACAGGTGTGAGTAGCTTTCGGTTTTCAGTTGCTTAATGATATTGATGGCACTGTCATTTAGCGGCACTGATCTCACGCGTTTAGACTTTGAGTTGCTGGCTGGAATGATCCATACTCGCTTATCAATATCAACATTCTCCCATTTAGCTGAAAGTGCTTCATTAAGTCTAGCACCAGTACTGAGTAGGTACATGAGTATCTGGCACACTGCTCGATTGTCATCGGTGGTTAACACTCCCATCAGTTGCTTTAGTTGATGGTCATCGAGGTAGTTCTCCATTTTGTTGTCTTCATGAAATAGCGGTACTCGACTTGCTGGGTTGGTTTCTAGCATTTCCCAATCTATCGCTAAATTGAGTGAGTGCTTGATTAGCTTGATGTAGTGGTTACAGGTGGATGCTGATAGGTTCTCTCCTTTTAGGTTAGTATGGAATTGTTGTATTTGTTGACGACTAATTTGATTCAGTCGCTTGTCTCCTATAAATGACTTCAGCCTGAGCCTATACATCTCTTCATCTTTAGCCCAGCTCCTTTTCCTTGGTGTGACATAGGGTAGGTAGTGCTTCTCGAAGAATTCAGTGTAGGTCAGTACTGCTTTTTTAGCCTTTTCATCTTTCCTAGGATCAGCACCGAGAGCAATTTCTGCCTTGAGGTTTTTAGCCTGCTTTCTCGCTTCAGCTAAGGTGACACTATGGGTACGGCCTAGCTTTTGATGGCTAGTTTTATTAGCCGCATTTTTGTAGCGTAAGTAATAGGTTCCTTGTCCTTGGCTAGTTGCTCTTACTTCAATATAGAGTCCTGCTAGGTCTGCATCACAGTATTCTATACGGGATTTTCCTTCGGGACAGGTAAGCTTATTGGTTATGAACTTCTGATTTAGTTTAGTAATTGGCATAAGTATTCTCTAATGGTTAATGGGAGGAAGTTGAGTTGAACATTAAATTTGATTCCTAAAGGATTAAATTTAGTGTTCTCTAAGGATATTGAAATACATAATCTAAGTGAAAATAGGTATGGGCTGAGTGATACGCTACCCCCTATTTTTTTGCTACCCTCTCCAGAATTCATGCATTGCATGGGATTGGTGTAATTTGGGGGTTGGGGGGCAGCAGTTTTGAAAAACTTTTATTAAGTATAGGTATTCGTATTATCTATATTTTATACTTTTATAAATCTGCTACCCCCTGCTACCCCCCTCTACTAAACTTATGATTTCAATATATTTTTAGTAATCACTGGGGGGGTGCAGGGGGGTAGCACTTTTTCTAATTGGTATTACTTAGTAATTTATACCTCTTTCCATCTTTTTCAATAATGCCTTCATTTAGTAGTACAGCCACAACAAATCCAGCGTTATTTCTCGGTAACAATGTATATAAATCAGTAGATACAAAATTCTTTTTATAGTATAAATTTCTCTCTATTTCACTTAAAACAACCCTGTCTTCAGTAGTGTTAGCATTTCCACTTGTGCCTATAATTGAGATATAAGTTTCACTTTCCGACACATCAATACAATATCTCACTTGTGATCGGCGATTTAATGATGGGCAACAACTATGTTTAGTATTTATCATCGTCACACTCCAAACTTGATACATTCAGCGTTATTAGTGGCACACTCCACTTATTGTTTCCTCTAATTCGCTTTGACTGGCCAAAAGAACTCCTCAATACTAATGCTGCTTCTTTACATTGTGAGTTAGTTGGATAATCAAAGCCTGCTCGCTTTAATACCTCTGTTGCAGTTAAGGTTTTTACTTCAGAATTACTACTCTCCTTTGTAGCTATAATCAGCATTATTTTTTCCTCTACAAGGCTCACAACTCGATGAGATTTATTGTATTCCTCTAATAAGGCTTCTTCATCTGTCGTTAGCCACCACTGCTCTTCTGCATTGTAACTAATCAATATTTGAGCAAAGAGTTGCTGCATATTAACATCGTGTTTGAAGTTAATCTTAGTTACAGGTATAGTCCAAAATCGTGTATTACCTGTTCTATCAACAAGGAAGTTGGCTTCATTCACTGTTGCACAAAATACCGTCTTTCTTTGGTACTTGGAGTCAGTTCTACCATAGGGTCGCCTTAGTTTGTCACTGTCACAGGTGAGAAAACCTTTCAACCTCGCAATGTCTTTTTTAAAGCTACTATCAAGCTCACCAATCTCAACAAGCCAATGACTTACTGCAGTCATAATACTGTCTTTATTATTGGCATCAAGATGATGGTCAAGCCTCACGACTTGCTCACATAACACAGAATCAGGCACTAATGAGCTTACCCACGCTGTTTTCCCTATAGATTGCGGTCCTTGTAGTGTTAATACACCTCTTGATTTAAACCCTCTTGGTTTATATGCTGCGGCGACTGCGCTAAGTAACCAGCGGTATATTAGCGTTTCTTTCAGCTCTTTAGGGTAGGATTCTATGCAAGTTAAGGTGTCATAAAAATCTGGTAATCGATTGACATTATCCCAAGGGGTGCTATCAATCCAGCCAGTTACCGGGTTAATAGTATTTTGATCAGCAATGGCTAGTACATATTCAGGCACACTACTTTTAGACATTCCGTTTAAAGTAACGAGACTCATTATGTGTGCCATCTTCACATTATCTGAATTATCTAGTGTCCCAGTATAATTTGGGATTTCAATATTCAGCTTTTTTGAAATGACATCATACCCAACCCTCACTCCATACTTATGCAGTAAATATTGAATATTTTCTATTGTACATACTGGATTTCCTCCTTGATTTGGTGGGTGTGGGAATTCCTCACAACTTAGTGGTTTTACTTTTATTTTTGCTGAATCTATAAGAGATGGTCGCATTAAATGTGTCCTGTATTGTTGGGGGGGTACATCCACATAGTGTTATAAAAAAGTACAGGCATGCGGATAAAAAGTACTGCACTTTTTATCGCATCTACCCATCCCAGATTGATAAGGGTACGATATCCTACAGATCAGTAATTGACTCCCCGAATGCGACAACGGACCAACTACATCAAAGCCCCTGAGCACTAAAGCTCAGTGTTAGGTTCGGCTCTTGCCAGCATTATACTGGCACACCTTTAGCGACTAAAAATCATCACTTCACTTTCAGTGATGCTTTCAACCTCCAAGTATAATTTCTCAACTTAAGAGAAATTAAATAACAATAAAAGCTACTAAGCATTTGAATTAGTGCTTTAAGTTTTTATCATTAATAACCATAATACTTAACTATCAACATCAAAACTAATAATTAGCTGTAAACACAATCCTTAGAATCAAATACGAACAAATATTTTTCCTACAGAAGTCCTCTAATAGCCTAAATATTTTTATTCACCTTACAAAAAATATATCAAAACTTACCGCACTCATTGCCGAATCACCTATAAAACTTAAAGATTGTCATTCGGATCCACATTTACAATCAAAATCTAATATGCCCACACCGGCACAGCAATCACTTATCTACTGTGCCTCAGCAGTTGTATCGTTTCACTCAGTAAGTGTCCAAAACTTACTCCTAATCGATCGCTTTCAGGATGTCTTCAACCTCCAAGTGTTCGAAGAGATAGTTCCTCAGAAAGTGATACTGGTTGGCATAAACCTCAGCCATTGAATCATCTGCAAACGATAAGTGGCTGTATGCGTACAAACACACAGTGACACCTAAAGCATCAGCTGACAGTACTCCTTCAAAGCCGTTTTCACTGCTAACTCGATAATATCTATCAGCTACAGGTGCCATGTAGAATCCATCATTACTAAGTACATAAAACTCCCAGTAGCCTCCTTGGTACTCTGGTGCTAACTTATCCGTTATTGTGTAGATAACTGGCTCTACTTTTAATGAAAAGCCTATTCCAAATAGTGCCGTAGCTTTTTGCATTCTTAAATGGTTTGGTACTAATGTTTTGGTGATTGTCATGATTTGGTTCTCCTTTATCGTTAGGCACACTAAATGCTCAACTGGGTAGTTGCTTATTCAGTGTGCGTTTATGATTTAGTTGTTCATTATGTATAAGGTAAGTATTAATGCGCCTAGTATTACTACGATGCTTGCGCTTTTGAGTATGAATACAAACACACAAATGGCTACAATTGCTTTACACATTTATTTCTCCTTTGGGTCGGTATACGGTCGGTATTGCTTGACCGCGTTTGATGGGTCAGTTTGACGCCTTTAGGTTCAAGGCTTTATGCTGGATCGCTGAAGGTGACACAGTGATTACAACTACGGCTTACTAATTTTCTTAGTTGGTGCAGATTTAGGTTTACTCACCCAAACGTACTTACGATCTTTTCGTTTGATATAAGCCAAGTGTAATAGTGCAGCCATTATAAAACCTGACGTATTGATGGATCTTCCTTTTAGAAAGGGCTTGACCTCTGTTGATGTAAAACCACTGGATTTACTTAAGATTTCCTCTAATGACTTAAGTGACACCCATTCATTACTAAATAGTCCTGCCCCAGTATTGTCATGAATCCTTAGTTTCCCTGATTTAGATAGCTGGTAAGTCAGTGTAGATTTTTGACTTACAGATGGGCATTCAGTGGTAATACTGATTGATTCAGTCATTACAGCCTCCCCCTAAAGTGAGTGGCTTTGTGACATAGTAAGTGCCTTCGCCTGCATCTGATGTAATGACTAATGAGATGCTATAGCCTTCGGGGAGTGGTTCGCTATACTCTGGGGTTAAGTCTTTGGGTGGTGCACTATGAATTAGCTTTGTTCCCGTTTCCAGCCAATAGGCTTTTTGTTCGATCTCAGATTGGAAGGGTTCTTGGAGGTGTTGCTGGATTGCTGCTTGGACTGCTTTGGGGTACTGCATTTGAATCTCCTATATGAAAGGCTCAGGGTGAACCTTTTCATATAAGGTGGGTGTTTTGGCGTGGGAATGAGAAAGCCTAATATACTCCCTTACCTTATTTATTCTTCTTACCTAGGAAAATGAAAAATATAATCGCCATCTTCTTCGCTTAGATTATCAAACTGAGGCCTTTGACGGCGAGCTGTCGCTTTCTCAACTTTGCTCTTAACATACATAGACAGCTCCCCAAAGGTTACAAGGCCATCTGAGTTATTAATATCTAGTCCTTTTTTAGCTAGTCCTTGAATAATAGCCGTCGTAAAGGGTGAATGCTCACTTCCATCACTAACAGGCTGATCTGCTCCTGCAGTTAAAATATTAATTGATTTTCTTGATAGAATATCTTGATAGTAATCTTTATTGTAATGAATCTGAGGACTTATACTCCTCTTCATTACCAACCCAGAAAAACAACTATCCAATAGTAAAGCAATATGGCGTGATTTTAAATTTTGACTAATATTGCGTAGTGAATCTAATGCAATTGTTTCTTCACTATAATCAATTACAGATGTTGATGATAAGTCTATAGCAGCATCATAAGGAATAATATAGCCCTTTTTCTTATAATTTTGCATGGTTAAGCCTTGTCCATGCCCTGCAAAATAAAAGATAAATGAATCTTGCTTACCACCAGACCTTTCTATTCTTTGTAATTCTTTAAGAATATTGCGTTTTGTTGCTTTTTCATTATAGAGTGTAGTTACTTTAATGCCCATTCCATTAAAAATATCAGCTAAAGCCTCCGCATCATTCACAGCATTTTCTAGTCTGGGGATATTTTGATTTTTATAACTATCAATACCTACCAGTAAAGCTGTCTGATTCTTATACCAATTTAATTGCTCTTTTAATGACTTAATTCCTAAAAAGCTAATGTTGATATTTTCTTTAGATTCATTTCCATAAACATCAACTGCTGAAACTAAAATAGAATTTATCCCTTTACTTAAGCTATAGTCCAGTGAAAAAAGCCCATCCTCATCTATAACTAGTGCTTTTCCATTAATAGTAGCTTTCTTAACTTTTGACTCATCTAAAATTAAACCACTAATCAATATTTTTTTTATGGAAGATACTCTAATTCGTTTTATTCCTCGCTTAAATGTAGGTGACAAAAATTTAATTCGAGGAGCCTCTGTGTCTTTATTAGTAGTAATTGGTTGAGTAACCACTTTAGTTAATTGTATATCAGGAACTCTTTTCTGCTCTTTTGTAATATTTTCTAAAGAAGTTTCCGCTGCCGCTTTAGCCTTTTCTTCTTTTCTTAGCAAAACTAGGCGTTCTAAACCAGCATTAATATCTCTTGGAAAAACAAACCCATCACATACATTAATAACCATCCCGCCACATTTATTAGTAGCTGATAACGCTAATTTATAATATATTTTTGATGCATCAAAATAACCTAATTCTTCTGCTGATCGAGCAAGATAATAGTATTCCCGGTCCTTATCGTAACCTACCTTAAAAACACTTGTAACAAGGTCATACCATAATCCATTTTTATAAAGTGCTTTCTTTTTCTGTCGTATACTTCCTGCACGATATGAGCAAGGAAAACCACAAGTCAATCTAATCTTTCCCTCTTTTAACTCAAGATCAATATTGATTATAGGCTCACCTGATGGCATCACCCCTCCCCTTGAAGAACAACCAATAAAATTACTCATAATTAATATAAGTATTGAGTATTTGCATATCATCAAAAAAGAAGTATTTTTTTTCATATAGTGTTTCCTATAATTTATAGTTACTGCTAATTCAGATAACACCCAGTTAATAACTAATATTATTTGCTCCCGTTTCCAGTAAGTAAGCTTTCTGTTCCGCATCAGATTGGAAGTGTTGCTGGATTACTACTTGGACTGCTTTGGCGTACTGCATCTGAATCTCCTATAAGAAAGGCTCATGGTGAACCTTTTCTTATAAGATGGGGGTTTTACGGAAGGCATAAAAAAGTCCGGCCGGTAAAGGTCAGGCACCCCTACCGCAATATTACAAAAATTTTCAATATATAGCTTTATTGAAGTTTTTCATTACACGATATTTTATAAACTCATTTGTAGCATCAATTATTTCTAATTGAGAACCCTTATATCCAATAATTTTTGATTTTGTCAAATCATACTCTACTTCATTATTGAAAGCTGGCCTTGCAATGCTACCCGAAAACTCTCTATATCCAATGTTTATTTTATCACCAACTATACCGCTGTAAATTAACGTTTGCTGAAATGAATTCTTAGACTGCATCGATTTTTGGGTAAATTCAAAGTCATAGCTCTCAATACACTTTGACACATTAAACGCTGTGACGACACATATTTTGTTAGCATCTTTATAAACTTGTACACTCTTCCACGGATCAGCTAATGCTGACTTCCTAATCCTCCCACCTTCATTACCTCCACTTGGATAATAAAAGCCCGATTCTTTATCCTCTCCTTCCTTAAGGTAATAGCCTGGAAAAATTGAGTAAGCCCAGCTTGAATCAATTTTTCTACTAACATATATCGCATCATGCTCAGTAAGTCTCCCCTGCTTTAGCATATTATCGCCAAGATAAACTGTGTTAATAGAGTTTATCAAAGGCTCACTAATTTCAATCATTCGAGGCATATAGTTATATTTTGGAACTGAACAACCTGTCATGAATATATAAAAAATAATAATTGCTATAATTCTCATCATTTCCTCTAGAGGGTTACATGTAATATTCTCGTAGCTACCTTTCAATGCATATTTCATATATATTCATTGAATTTAAGGTATATTAATTTATGCTAGCTAATCTATAGCTCTACTGATGTGTCAACACTTTCCTTCAGACATAAAAAAAGCCCTATTGAATTAACAATAAGGCTTCTTCTACGGCTATAAATCCAACCCTTAAACTTCCGTCTAAGTGATCGACCTTAAAGCCTTTTTTGGCTCCCCCGGACGGGCTCGAACCGCCGACCTAGTGATTAACAGTCACCCGCTCTACCAGCTGAGCTACAGGGGATTAAACTTTGAGTCAACAATGGTGCGCCTGAAGAGATTCGAACTCCTGACCGCTCGGTTCGTAGCCGAGTACTCTATCCAGCTGAGCTACAGGCGCCTTGTTGATCTGTCTTATTATCCTTGTTATTTATTTCCGTGTCAACTATTTTTTAATTCTTTTTGTCGACTTCATTGAATATGGCGAAGAGGGAGGGATTCGAACCCTCGATGGGAGATAAAGCCCATACTCCCTTAGCAGGGGAGCGCCTTCGGCCGCTCGGCCACCTCTCCTAAAATCGTTTTAGTCTTCTGAACCCATAAGGCCCGCTGGACTACTTTCTTCACTGCTTACTTCTTCTACTGCCTCTACAGCTTTAGGAGTTTCACCAGATTGTTCATTTTTAATTCTTTCGTAAATTTCTTCCCTGTGTACCGATACATTTTTTGGTGCATTGATACCAATCCTTACTTGATTCCCTTTAACACCTAAGACAGTAACAGTAACTTCATCACCAATCATCAATGTTTCGCCTACGCGACGTGTCAATATAAGCATCCTTCTCTCCCTTTACTATAAAAAACACAGCGACTAAATAAGCTAACTGAATGGAGCATTATAGCAGCGATTTTAAAAAAATAAACACTTTGTATCTATTTATTTTTCATGTCGGCAATAGCGCTGCTTTTTTACCCTCGATAAGATGCGCTTATTGCAGTTAAACCTCGTTATTTTATTGACTAGGCTCTTTCTCTAACTCAAATGCATCATGCAATGCTCGTACTGCTAGCTCTAAATATTTTTCATCAATAACAACTGATATTTTAATTTCAGAGGTAGAGATCATTTGAATATTAATATTTTCATTTGCAAAAACTTCAAACATTTTACTTGCGATACCTGCGTGTGAGCGCATACCGACACCAACAATAGATACTTTAACGGTTTTTTCATCTGTTGTGACTGATTTAGCGCCTAACTCTTCGCTAGTTGCCATTAAAATCGCTTTTGCTGCATCTAAATCATTTCTATGTACTGTAAAGGTAAAATCAGTACTTGCATCAGCCGCAACATTTTGAATGATCATATCAATCTCAATATTTGCTTCTGCAACAGGGCCTAAGATTTTAAATGCTGCACCTGGAATATCGGGGACGCCTGTAATCGTCAACTTAGCTTCGTCTCTATTGAAAGCAATACCTGCAATTAACGCTTCTTCCACTGCTGATTCCTCGTAAGTAATGAGCGTACCACGCCCTTCTGAAAATGATGATAAAACGCGTAATGCAACGCTGTATTTGCCTGCAAACTCTACTGAACGAATTTGCAAAATTTTAGAACCTAAACTTGCCATTTCTAGCATTTCTTCAAAGGTAATGCTATTTAGACGACGCGCATTGGACACGACTCTAGGGTCAGTCGTATAAACGCCATCTACATCGGTGTAAATATGACATTCCTCAGCTTTTAAAGCTGCCGCCAATGCAACGGCTGTCGTATCTGAGCCACCTCGTCCTAAGGTAGTGATATTACCCTCTTCATCCATGCCTTGAAAACCAGCCACAACAACAACTTTTCCGGCGCTTAAGTCACGGTGTATCTTTTCGTCATCAATACGTTTAATACGCGCTTTAGTATGCACGCTATCAGTAACAATACGTACTTGCCCACCTGTATATGATTGCGCTGGACAGCCTAATTCAATCAGCGCCATACTTAATAACGACATGGTGACTTGCTCACCCGTGGACAATAAAACATCCATTTCACGAGCAACTGGTGCTTTTTGCATGGCCTGAGCTAAATCCGTCAAACGATTGGTCTCACCACTCATTGCTGAAACCACGACAACAATTTGATCACCTTTATCATGCGCGGCTTTTACTTTTTCAGCAACAGCCTGAATACGTTCAACCGTACCGACCGATGTTCCGCCAAATTTATAAACAAATAGGCCCATTATTCCGCTCCTAATTGTTCACGCACCCAGTTAGGTACTAATTTTAAAGCATCAGCTAATTTTTCCGGCTCTGTTCCACCTGCTCTTGCCATATCAGGACGACCGCCACCTTTGCCGCCAATTTGCGTGGCAACCACATTCACTAAGTCACCCGCTTTTAAACGTTTTGTTTCAGCTTTGGTCACTCCCGCAATTAGGCTTACTTTGTTATTATTCACAATAGATAGCACAATCGCAGCACTACCTAATTTATCTTTTAATTTATCCAACATATCCCCTAATGATTTAGGATCAACATCTTTTAACTCAACAGCCAGCACTTTAATACCATCAATATCCACTGCCTGAGCCACTAAGTCACCGCTTGCAGAACTTGCTAATTTTGCTTGTAAGCGTGCCAGTTCTTTTTCTAAACCTTTGGTTTTTTCTAATAGTTGCTGTACTTTTTCTGCCGCCATTTCTGGTGCGGCTTTAACCACATCAGCTATAGATTGCATCGCTGCTTCACGCTCTTCTAGCCAATGCATTGCTGGCTCGCCGGTTAACGCTTCTATACGGCGCACACCAGAAGCAACGCCCGTTTCACTGACAATTTTAAATAAACCGATATCACCTACACGTTCCGCATGCGTTCCACCACACAACTCGGTAGAAAAATCGCCCATTTTTAATACACGTACTTCATCGCCGTATTTTTCACCAAATAATGCCATCGCTCCTGCACTTACCGCATCGTCTTTAGACATAACATCTGCAGTTACCGCTGTGTTGTGGCGAATTTGTTGATTTACAATACGCTCGATAATTTTAATCTCTTCTGCTTTCACCGGCTCAAAGTGTGAAAAGTCAAAACGTAAACGCTCAGTATTAACTAATGATCCTTTTTGCGTGACATGATCGCCCAATACTTGCCGTAAAGTAGCATGCAACAAATGCGTTGCAGAATGATTGAGTGCGCTTGCCAACCGAGAACTCGGTTCAACCATCGCATTACAGACAGCACCTGATTTCAAACTACCAGAAAGCACTTTGCCTACATGTAAAAATAAATCACCGCCTTGCTTTAAAGTATTGCTCACTTCAAAAACAACATCGTCAACTTCAATGCGCCCCGTATCACCAGCTTGCCCACCTGATTCACCATAAAAGGGCGTACTATCTAAAACAACGATACCTTCCGTGCCTTCTGCAATAAAATCTACCGCCGCTCCATTTTGAAATAAAGCAATAATTTTACTTTGACGACTTAACTGCTGATAGCCAGTAAATTCAGTTTTTGCATCTAATTTAATAGTCTGGTTATAGCCATCACCAAAATTCTTTGCACCACGCGCTCTTTCACGTTGCGCAGCCATGGCAATATCAAAACCTGCATGATCAACGGTTAAGTTTCTTTCGCGCGCGCAATCGGCGGTTAAATCGATTGGAAATCCATAGGTATCATAAAGTTGGAAAACAACATCACCGGAAATAACAGAGCTTTCCATGGTTTCAATATGCGCTTCTAAAATCTTCATACCCTGCTCTAAGGTTTCAGCAAAGCGCTCTTCCTCAACTTTCAATACTCGCTCTACTTGTGCTTGCGCTTTAGCTAGCTCGGGATAAGCTTCACCCATTTCCGCAACAAGTGGTGCAACGAGCTGATAAAAGAAAACTTCACGAATGCCTAGGCGATAGCCATGACGAATCGCACGGCGAATAATACGCCGTAATACATAACCGCGCCCTTCATTGGATGGCAAAACATCATCAACAATTAAGAAGGCACATGAACGAATATGATCAGCAATCACGCGCAATGAACTAATACTTAAATCATCTGTCCCTACTAACGCGGCCGCTTTTTTTAATAAGCCCTGAAATAAATCGATTTCATAATTGTTATGCACGCCTTGCAACACTGCTGCAATACGCTCTAACCCCATACCGGTATCTACCGATGGTTTAGGTAGTGGCGTTAAATTACCCGCTGTATCACGGTCATATTGCATAAACACCAGATTCCAGATTTCGATATATCGATCGCCATCTTCTTCAGGCGTGCCTGGAGGGCCACCTGCAATCTCTTCACCATGATCATAAAAAATTTCAGTACAGGGACCGCAAGGGCCTATATCACCCATCGACCAAAAGTTATCTTTTGCACCAATACGTGAAAAACGTGTCGCATCGATTTTTACATCATCTAACCAAATTTTTTCTGTTTCGGAATCCTCATCAAAAACCGTTACCCATAATTTTTCAGCAGGAATACCTAACTCTTTGGTTAAAAAATCCCACGCAAAATGAATCGCTTCTGTTTTGAAATAATCACCAAAACTAAAGTTACCCAACATTTCAAAAAACGTATGGTGTCTGGCTGTATAACCGACATTTTCCAAATCATTATGCTTACCACCTGCTCGCACACAACGCTGACTGGTTGTTGCACGCACGTATTTACGCTCTTCTCTACCTAAAAAAGTATCTTTAAATTGCACCATTCCCGCATTGGTAAACAATAAGGTAGGATCATTTCCTGGCACCAAAGAGCTCGTAGGCTGAATTGAATGGCCTTGAGCCTCGAAGAATTTTAAAAAAGCAGTACGTAATTCGGCACTGGTTAGGTTTTTCATCATGTCTGGACACTATAAATATATGTTGCTAAATCATGTGCTTTTATAAAATATAAAAAACACACTGTATATAAGAGCCTAATGGCTCCAAAATTAAATAATATGTAGCATATTCGTACTACAACTTAAAAAACTCGACGAATCATCTCATTAGAAAATCCACGTTGTTGTAAAAATCGACTGCGCTTTAATTGTTCTTTACGGTCAGCACAAGCCGTGTCGCCATATTTTTTTTGATAAACTTGCTCTAATAACTCATACCAGCTACCAATAATATCTTCAACGGCCATATCAAAATAACAATCGCCTGCACCGCGTTGCTGTAGTTCCGCCTTAATTCGCAGCGGCCCTATCCCTCTATAAACTCGACTCCGAGCATAGCTTTCCGCAAAACGCTCATCACTTTGATAGCCCTTCTCCGCAAGTTCATCAATAACACGCTGCACTTGCGGTTTTGCATAGCCCTTTTCTGAGACCTTTCTCATTAATTCTTGCTGACTATGCTCGCGACGAATTAAGTATTGAAAGCAGGCTTCTTTTATTTCTTTTGTAAGCCCTAATTCATCGACGCTATCCATTAAATCTGAATTAACTTATTTTGCGTCTGCTGCTTTAACTTCAGCTTCAGCCTCCGCTTCTGTTTTATCACCAAACACTTCATTTCTAATGCTCGCCTCTAGCTCTATCGCTAATTGCGGATTTTCTTTTAAGAAATTTCGCACATTTTCTTTACCTTGGCCAATTTTATCGTTGCCATAGCTGTACCAAGACCCTGCTTTATTAACAAAGCCGTACTTCACACCTAAATCAACTAATTCACCTAAAAATGAAACGCCTTCACCATAAAGAATTTCAAATTCTGCTTGTTTAAACGGCGGTGCTACTTTATTTTTAACGACTTTTACGCGCGTGTCATTACCGATAATTTCATCGCCTTTTTTAATCGCACCAATACGGCGAATATCCAGACGCACTGAAGAATAAAATTTAAGTGCATTTCCGCCTGTTGTGGTTTCAGGGCTACCAAACATAACGCCAATTTTCATACGAATCTGGTTAATAAAGATAACCATGGTATTAGAGCGTTTAATATTTGCCGTTAATTTACGTAATGCTTGTGACATTAATCGTGCTTGTAAGCCCATATGAGAATCGCCCATATCGCCCTCAATTTCTGCTTTAGGTGTTAAAGCAGCAACCGAATCGACCACGACAATATCGACGGCATTAGAACGCACCAACATATCCACAATTTCTAAGGCTTGCTCACCTGTATCAGGCTGTGAAACCAGTAAATCATCTACATTAACGCCGATTTTTTCTGCATAACCGACATCTAACGCATGCTCTGCATCTATGAACGCAGCCGTCCCACCTGCTTTTTGCATTTGTGCAATGGTTGATAACGTCATCGTGGTTTTACCCGATGATTCTGGCCCGTAAATTTCAATAACTCGGCCGCGTGGCAAACCACCACAACCTAATGCGATATCAAGTGTTAATGAACCTGTTGAAACGGTTTGTATATCGCGTGAGTTAGTATCATCACCCATGCGAATAACAGCGCCTTTACCAAATTGCTTTTCAATTTGCATAAGCGCTGCGCCTAGTGCCTTCTTCTTATTATCATCCATTATTTCAACAAGCCTTGAATTGTCACATTAAAAATCCCCACATTATCCCATAGCTAAGATAAAGCGCATAACAAAACTTAGATTAATCATTACATCGCAATATCTGAATAAATATTACAAATTGTCACATTATTGTCACATTCTCCTCGTATCATTCACATCAACGCAACATCTTGTTGCTGTTATGCAACATTATTTTTTAATTTATCGAGAATGTTTAAATCCATGAAATCAAATCTAAAATTAGCCATCAAAACTGCCCTTTTCGGTAGCGCTATGCTAGCAGCAACTAATGTATCTGCCACTGATGCAGCACTATTAGATACGTTATTATCTAACGGCAGCATTAACAAAGCACAATATGACAATTTAAGTAGCAATAAAACACCTGAAGCAACACCTGCTAAGTCATCAAGTAGCTCATCAGATGTAAATGTAACACTCGATAAAAAAGGACTACGTTTCGCCACAGCTGATAAAGCCTTCAAAATGAAAATTGGGGGTCGTATCCACATGCAAACAGGCTACCATGTCGGAGCTGGCGATTTAGCAACTGACGGCACAGAATTTCGTCGCGCTCGTATCCATATAAAAGGCGTACTATTTAACGATTTCAAATACGTTTCAGAAATTGATTTCGCAGACAACAAAGTAGTTATTAAAGATATGTTTGTTAGCTACAAAGGCTTAGATTATTTGCAAATTACTCTTGGTAATCAAAAGCAAAACATGAGCATGGAGCTACAAGAAAGCTCAAATGACATCATGTTTATCGAGCGATCTTTAGTTAATGGCTTAACAGAAAAAACATTTAACCGAGCATTAGGTTTAGATCTAAAATCAGCAGGTAAAGATTGGTCTGTGCAACTAGGGGTTTACGGTGATGACCCAAGTGCTAACAAAAACCTTGGCGACGAAGGATGGGGAATCTCATCACGTGCTACTTACACGCCAATCAACACTAAAAATCAAGTATTACATGTCGGTGCAGCAGTAGGTTTCCGTGGCATGGAGGCAGGTGACGTTAAATTAGGCTATGAAACAACGCATATGTCTAACTTAAACTTAACTGAAGCAGAGTTAGCGGTAGGCGACGGGGCAATAGAAAATGTTAACGGCATGACCTTAGCCATTGCCGAGCTTGCCTATATGTACGGCCCTTTCTCTGTACAAAGTGAATATGCTCATATGTGGCTAGATCGCGATGCAGCTCAAGGTGGTTTGAATTTTGACGCATGGTATGTACAAGCGGCTTGGACACTGACAGGAGAATCACGCTCTTATAAAGGCTCTGATGGTGAATTTAAACGCTTAAAACCTAGCGAAGAATTTGGTTTTGGCGAAGGTAGTGGCTGGGGTGCTGTTGAACTAGCTCTACGCTATGATGAACTTGATTTAAATTCAGGTGATATCGTCGGTGGTACAGAAAAATCATTTACCGTTGGTGCTAACTGGTATTTAAATCAAAACGTTCGTTTAATGGCTGATTACCGTACTGCGTTTGATGTCAGTGAACGAACTGAACATGCTGGACAAGACCTTACTGGCATCCACGCTTTCACAGGAAGAGTACAAGTTACATTCTAAGCTAGCACTGTCATAGCTTAAAAGGAAAGCTGTTTTTTACAGCTCTCCTTCTTATAATAAAGCTCGAACACCTCTCGCAAGATAGGGTGTTCGGGCTTTTTTTGTTCTGTATTAAGCTATGCGCGCCATCCTAGCTCATGAAACATCAAGATATCCTATCGCCACTATTCATTCACCTACGGAGCGATTTATGGGAACTCCTGTTCGCCCTTGTATCTTCTCTTAGTCTAATATATTGATTAGCTATCAGTATATCAAGGATTATGAGAGCTTGTGTTCATCCTGAGGTTAAAAACCCTGTTACACAGATAAAGCCCATGCTCCTATTTCTCTAGTACTGAAGGGAAGAAGGCTGTATTTACAAAGGTAGTGAGGAGAGTGTTATGTTTATTATTAGTGTGGAACTTTTACTAATAAATGCACATGGTCTGGTTGAACATTAAGCTCGACCACCTCACACCCTAAACGTTCTGCATAAACCCTGTTGCTGAGAGAGGCTATCTGCGTCCGCTTCAACTACGCACAAAAGCTACTTCGTTAAAGCTACCTCATTGACTTGACGGCTGTCGGGATAACTACTTGCCTCCCGAGCAAGCTTACAGCTCACTTCGGATTGGCGGATTCCCCTGTCGCCTACTGCGGACTAAAATCCTCACTTCGCAAGCTCCGTTTCCCCGATTTTCACTGTATGCGGGAAACCATGCACATCAACTTTGATGCCATCATCCGGCGCTGTTTTGAAAAAATCCCTTAAGGTTTCTTGAATATCCGCATCAATAAATTTTGCTTTCCTTGCATCAATCACGACTGTACTATTTTCTTTGACCTCGGCCAACATACCTCTTAATAATGCCTTATTCAAAAAGGATACATCTTTATGCATAATAATCATGTACTCGCTTTCTTTATGATGCAGGGTAATTGACTGATGATAATTAGCTTTAATTATAAAACATAAGCCCACCCCGATTCCAATCAAAACCCCTTGCAATAAATTTGTGCTTAAAATAGCGACAACAGTAATCAAAAACGGTAAAAACTGACTCCATCCGGCCTTATATAACTGAATAAATAGCTGAGGCTTCGCTAATTTATAACCAATTTGTAATAAAATAGCCGCTAAACACGCGAGAGGAATCAAATTCAAAACCTGAGTAAAAAATAAAATACTCAATAACAGTAAAATCCCATGTACAAAACTGGAAATACGCGTGCGCCCACCCGAATTAATATTCGCAGAACTACGCACAATCACTGCGGTAACCGGTAAACCACCTAACAAGCCACTTAATATATTACCTAAGCCCTGTGCTTTTAATTCACGATTAGTCGGCGCCGTACGCTTCAAAGGGTCTAATTTATCTACCGCCTCTAAACTCAATAAGGTTTCTAAACTCGCAATAATCGCCAAAGTGAATGCAATCATATACACCTGAGGATTCAACAAATAACTAAAATCAGGACTGGTAAATAAACTAGAAAATTCAGATAAATTCTCTACCATCACGAGAGAAACTAAATGCTTTCCCTGCACAGAAAACTCAGGAAACCACTGCAAAGCTACTGCGTTATAAGCAACCCCCCAACTAACAGCTAATAATGCACCGGGAACTAACTGCACGATACGAAACTTTTTAAAATAAGCTGTTTCCCATACAATCAAAATCAATAACGCACCTAAAGCAATTAAACTTCCTCCCACAGAAAATGCATTAAATGCATCCATTATATCCATCATACTGCGAGCTGCCGTTTCATCCATATAGCCTTCATCTGCTAGCAAAGCTTTGTCGTAACCCACCGCATGTGGTAATTGTTTAATAATCAATATTAAACCGATAGCCGACAACATCCCTTTAATGACTGCACTAGGAAAAAAAGCACCAATAATTCCCGCACGTACATAACCAAGAATAAACTGCAAAACACCGGCTAATACGACACTCACTAAAAAACCAGTAAAACTGCCCAATTGCTCAATGGCATTTAGCACAATTACCGTTAAACCTGCAGCAGGCCCTGATACACTAAGTTGTGAGCCACTCATCCAAGAAACAACAATCCCACCAACCATCCCTGCAATCAAGCCGGAAAAAATAGGCGCACCTGAAGCCATGGCAATTCCTAAACATAAAGGCAATGCGACAAGAAAAACAACAATTCCCGCGGGAATATCATTTTTAATATGCTCTAAATAATAATTAATATGTTTATGAATCATAACTCTATGCTTTGCTTTAAAATCAGGGGAATATTGTCTATTTACGTTATCTGACGATATTGAAAAATTGGATTAATCTCATCCGTTGATTTACGCGTAATCATTGGCGTAATAATGCCATCATGCACACCATAAACCCAGCCATGTAAAGTGGGTCCACCATTATCACGCCACGATTCTTGAATAATTGAGGTGTGTGATAAAGCATGAATTTGTTCCACAACATTCAATTCAACTAAGCGGTTAAAGCGGTCATTTTCATCCGGAAGTGCATCAATTTCATCTTGATGCAGGCGATAAGTATTTTTAATATGCATTAACCATTTATTGGTAATTAATAAATCTGAACGCTGCTTATCAAGTGCTGCCCTAATACCACCGCAATTATAATGACCGCAAACAACAATATGTTTTACTTTTAAAATGCTCACAGCATATTGCAGCACACTCAGACAGTTAAAATCAGTATGTATCACTTGGTTAGCAATATTACGGTGCATAAAAATATCACCCGGCTCCGCTCCCACAACAATTTCAGGCGCAACACGACTATCTGAACAACCTATCCATAAAAATTCGGGCGATTGCTTATTTGCTAAGCGATCAAAAAACTCAGGATCTTCTATCTGTTTGCTAGCTGCCCAAAGTTTATTTTTTTGTAATAATTCGTCACATGCCTGCATCAAGATTCCTAAATTAAATGTATCAATACTGCTATCCTACCCAACCAACCTTTCAACAACCTTTCACTCCTGTTAAAACATGAATATTTTATTAGTTGAAGATGATGCCGTGCTCAGTAATGGACTCAGCAACGCCTTACAACAAAGCGGTTATACACTCAGCACTAGCAGTACCGGCAGCCATGCTTTACAGCTTTTAGATATAGAGATTTTTGATTTAATTATCTTAGATTTAGGTTTACCTGATATGGATGGCATCGAGATATTACGCCGTGTACGACGTAAAAAATTGACCTTACCGGTATTAATCTTAACCGCGCGTGATGAAGTGAATGATCGCATTGAAGGCATTAACCAAGGCGCGGATGATTATTTAACTAAGCCTTTTAATTTAGGTGAACTAGAAGCAAGAATCCACGCACTCATTCGCCGCTGTTATGCTGGGTTTAGTGAAAAAATACAAGCGGGACAACTCAGCTTAAACACGCAAAACCATGAAATTACGGCAAATGGGCAAGCCATCAGTCTTTCCGCACGAGAAATTGCATTATTAGAGCTCCTTATATTGCAAGCAGGAAAAGTGGTCTGCAAAGACCACATTTCGCAGCGTTTAGCCTCAACTGGCGATGCCTTAGCCGATAACGCCATTGAAGTGGCTATCCATCGTTTACGTAAACGCTTAGAACCGCATCAAGCAGTGATTCGTACGGTGCGAGGCTTGGGTTATTTATTAGAAACACAATCATGAGAAATAATAGCTTACAAAAAATCATTATTGCGCGATTGCTCATCCCTGTTATTTGCTTTTTGCTACTAGAAACCACCATTTCATATTGGGTAACCCTGCATTATGTGGATAAAACACACGATAGCGCCTTGCTCGATTCAGCTAATTCCTTAAAACAAGAAATTAAAGTGCGTGATGGCAAAATTTATATCGAGCTATCTAAGAATGCCTTAGAAATTTTCACGTGGAATGCGGATGATAAAACCTATTTTAAAATCACCAGCAAACATCAAGGCGTATTAGCCGGTAATAAAACCTTACCCACCCCGAATCTTTATGGCGTGGATTGGAGTCATCCTATTTTTGCTAATAGCCAGTTTAATAAACAGCAAATACATAGCGCGTCTATCCGCGTTAAACATCAAGATTTACCCGAAGCCGTGTATATCCATGTAGCGGAAACCATTACAAAACGTAATAAAATGGCGATGGATATTTTGTTAGCCGATTTACTGCCGCAAATTTTATTTACCGTATTAATTGGCATCTACTTATATAGAGGCGTTATCCGCGGCCTTTCCCCCTTGCACCATTTAACCGATCAACTTGCACAGCGCACCCCGCATAATTTAAGCCCTTTAACAGAAACCCATGTGGTTACCGAAGTCCGCGCATTAACTAATACTATCAACCAATTACTCGCGCGTTTGGCAGAAGCTAGCGCAAGTCAACAACGTTTTATTAGTAACGCAGCTCACCAATTACGTACACCGCTAGCTGGGTTAAAACTACAAACTGAAGTGGCGTTACGCAGTAATGATATACAAACCATGCAACCTTCCTTACGCCAAATGCAAAATAGTACGGAGCGTTTGGCACATTTAATTACCCAATTATTGTCACTTGCACGTTCTGGTCCTATGGAAGGTCAGAATCAGCTAGAGCATTTAGATTTACGCCAATTAGTTCGTGAAGTCTGTATCGATTGGGTTCCGCGCGCGTTACAAAAACAGATCGATTTAAGTTTTGATGACCCTGAACAAGAAATATGGGTTCGCGGTGATGCTATTTTATTAAAGGAGCTACTCGCTAATTTACTGGATAATGCGATTATTTATGGCAATACAGCGGGGCTTATCATCGTTAAATTAATCGCCGGCGAACAACCTTGTTTATTAGTGGAGGATAATGGCCCAGGCATTACTTTAGTTGAGCAGGAACATATTTTTGAGCGATTTTACCGCATCCAAGACAGTGAAGGCATAGGTTGCGGCTTAGGTTTAGCGATTGTGAAAGAAATTGCTGATTTACACCAAGCACCTATTCAGCTTAAAGCACGTAATAATCAACAAGCAGGGACCTGTGTGCAAATAAAGTTTACACTTTAAGCCCTGTTAATTCCCCCAAAACGTACCAGGAAAAATCGTTTTTGCTGTGCCCGTTAGGCGATTATCACTGGCCTTTTTTAAAGCTTGATAGATTGTTTCAGCGGCAAGCCACTCTGCTTTGCCCCATGAATCAATACGTCCCGCACAATAACGTTGGCGCAGTAAGGCATCTTCCTGCGTCGTTTTTGCATGCGTCAAAGTTTTAATCCCTTGCCACACATTATCATCACTGCATAAGCTATCTTTCATTTGTTTACTTTTATCTAAAAAAGCAAGTACAGAGGCTTTATATTGATTTGCCCATGTGGCGTTAAACACATAGCCGATACTCGGCACCTGCTGTTGCACTGCTAATTGTTGCAATAAATCACTGCCTGTCAGCAATACTCGATAGCCTTCTGATTCTAAACGCGCAGCATAATGCCAATAGGTTAATAACGCATCAGCTCTGCCCTGCTGTAATTGATGCGCTAATAAAGGCGGCGCACCATATATTTTTTCTAAACTATTTAAAGTCTCAAATAATTCCTGTTTTTGCATAACAGCCGCGAGTAATAAGTAGTTTTTATCTAATTCACCGCCTGCTACTGCGAGTTTTTTATTCTTTAAATCGCTTAATTGCTTAATTGCGCTGTCATTTTTTACCACTAACGCACCTGTGGTATTTGAATAAGGGTAAAAACTATAATCGTTTCCCACCGACCGTTGCCGCGATACCCAGACCCAATCTGCCACAATCATATCGACCGAACCGGATAATAACGCCACTTTTCCCGCTTGTGGGCTGGCCATAGGAATAATTTTTAACTTATATTGCTCTGTTTCCAACAGGCCTTGTTGCTTTAGTGTATTGAGTTCCCAATTAACCGTACCATAAGCAAGTACACCTAAACGAATCAGGGCTTTTGTGTTCGCTGCCCCAATTAAAGGAAAAAATAAAAGTCCGATCAAGGCTATTTTTTTAAGTATTTTCATAAGCTGAAGATTGTTTACTCGGTTGAGCTAAAATGCTGATAAAATTAACCGTTATTATATACCTTAGCTAGCAATGAAAAATCAAACAGCCCTCAATTTCAATTACCTCGCATCTTAATGCCTACCTCTTCAAGTAAACCACGTTTAATAGACCGCTTTGGTCGCACTGTTGATTATGTCCGCATCTCGATTACCGATCGCTGTGACTTTCGTTGCGTGTATTGCATGTCGGAGGAAATGACATTTTTACCGCGCGAACAAATATTAACGCTGGAAGAAATCTATTTATTAGCGCAGTGTTTTACTGAACTAGGTGTTGCAAAAATACGCATTACCGGTGGTGAACCGCTTATTAGGCGTGGTGCTTTAGATTTATTACAGCAAATAGGCCACCTGCCTTTATTAGATGAGCTGGTCATGACAACCAATGGCTCTCATTTAGCATCCTGCGCCGCGCAGTTAAAATCAGCGAATGTTTCACGTTTAAACATCAGTCTAGATACCTTAGATGCTGATAAATTTAAACAACTCACGCGCACGGGTGATTTAAATACCGTACTCAACGGCATACAAACAGCCATTGATACCGGTTTTAAGCGGATTAAATTGAATGCGGTTATTTTAAAAAACCGCAATGATAATGAAGTGGTTGATTTAGTCAATTTCGCACTGAAATCAGGCATTGATATTAGCTTTATTGAAGAAATGCCGCTTGGGCTGATTAGCGAACATAACCGTGCTGAAGCCTATTATTCTAGCGACCAAATTAAAGCCGATTTAGACAATCATTTTAATTTAGAAAAGATTAGCGAGTCGACTGCTGGCCCGTCTGATTATTACCGTATCGCCGGCACCGATAGTAAAGTCGGCTTTATTTCACCGCATAGTCATAATTTTTGCGGTAGCTGTAACCGCATACGCTTGACTGTTGAGGGGCGGTTATTATTATGTTTAGGCAACGAACATTCTGTGGATTTAAAAAGTGTGCTGCGTGATAGCAATAATAATACTGAACTTATTAAAGCAGCCATTATTGAAGCGATAGAAATAAAACCTGAAAAACATGAGTTTGACTTAAAAGAGCAACCGCTAATTATGCGGCATATGAGCAGTACTGGCGGATAATACAATGAAACGATTTTTCTTACTAATTATTACGCTCTGGCAACAACGTTTTAAACTGTATTTTTTTGCCGCACTCATCGGCGCACTTACCGGCTTACTTATTTTTCTACCGATTTATGAGTTTGTGTTCTTTTACGATGTTGAAGGCGACATACAATTACAATTGAGTGCCGCATTACATTACTCTTACACGCAACTCACTGCAGCACTCAGTGCTGAGACCCCTAAAAAGACCTTATTTTTTATGCAAATAGGGGCCGTTTTTGGCTTGATTATGGCATGTATTTACGAAATGTTACATCGTCGTTTACAGCATATTAATCGTTTAAGTTTTGAATTATCCACCGATATTCATAGCATTATTGCGCAAGGGGAAAATAATTTATTAGAATTTAAATCCTCTTTTCGCTGGGACTTAGAGCAAGAGCGAGTTAACCGCACCTTAGAAGGCGTTATTTTGAAAACCTTAGCGGGCTTTTTAAATAGCACCAGCGGTGGCACCTTATTAATTGGTGTTGCAGATAATGGTGATTTAATTGGCTTGCAAAATGATTATCAATCATTAAAACGTCAAGATCAAGACGGCTTTGAACAGTTTGTTATGAGCGCTATTGCTAGCAATTTAGGCGCTGATTTATCTCCCTTTATTAAGGTATTATTTCATGTGGTCGATAATGATAAGCATATTTGCCGCTTGATTATTCTACCTTCACCTCGCCCGGTTTTTTTAAGCCAAAATAAAACTCCTAAGTTTTATTTACGTAACGGTGGTGGCACACGCGATCTAAACATACAAGAAGCGGTTGATTTTATTAGTCACCGCTGGCATCGCTAAATCAAGGATCGTGTATGAAACAATTTACACATTATCATCTGGAGCGCAGGTCTTCAGCCTGTATTTTTAAAAGGCAGACTAACTACTGCGCCCCATTGTGATCAAATTATTTCGTATATATTCCTAAGCGATACATTCTCTATTACTAAGAGTAACCCTCTCTTAGCAACTTATTTTCAGGTATTTTACTGCTATGTCTCATAAACGCCTTTATTATCAATTAATCCCCGTTGTTGCTTTATTAGTTGCACTGGCTATCTGGCAATTGCCTGATTTCTTTCAGCGCAATTCTGGTATCGATCTCCCCAAAGGAGTTAATCCACAATTTAATCAAGCCCTAAAAATAGACAAGCCTTGTGTGGATTTACACCCTGAATGGCGCAATGCGCAAACGATTGATGGCGTAAAAATGGCGGAATCTCGCTTATGTGAGCCTGATAACCCGTTTGATGTCGCCGCATTTGTTTTAGGCATGAATCATATTTCTATGTCGACTTTAATGAATACCAATATTGCGGAAGATGCGCTAACAAAATCTGACGATCTAGACGGGGATGGCGATCCGGATATTATTCGTATCAAGCTAGAAGTATTGGAACTCAATGGCGCAACACCCGACAGCCCTAATGTATTTCCACAATACGAAATTGCGCCAGGTATTCAGCCCGGATTATGGGCATTTTCGCCTAAGTTACGTGGAATGAGCGTAAAAAACTTTCGCTCACAAAAACCCAATGCTATTTTACGCGCCCCTTCCCCTGTTATCCGTGTAGAGAAAGGCGACAAAGTTTATATCACCTTGGAAAACACCCATTACTTTCCACATACTATCCATTTTCATGGTGTCGATCATGCTTTCAAAACTAGTCTAGGTGGCGATAATGACGGCGTACCGATTACCGGAGAAAAAGCCGTTATGCCGGGAAAAACACGTACCTATGAACTGCAACCACGGCATGCAGGCACGATGTTATATCATTGCCACGTACAAACCGATAAGCATTTAATGATGGGCTTAGTGGGTATGTTTGTAGTGGAAGAAAATCGCCCTAATAACCACGTACAAACCTTTAATGTCGGCGCAGGACATGTGCGTTATTCGTCTGCGGCCATTAAAGAAAAATATGATCGAGAGTATGATTTACATTATCAATCGATCGATAAAAATCTCGCTAAAACGATCCAGCAGTCTAACGATATTCGTGAGATTTCTAAGCAAATGCATCGTGTTTATAATATGAGTGAGTCCAATGAAAATTACTTCATGCTGAATGGTCATTCATTTCCTTATACTTTGCGTGACTCAATTATTATCGCTAAACCTGATGAAAATATAAAACTGCGCGTTGCTAATACGCAACACAGTAATATTGCTGTACATATACATGGGCATAAAGCCACGATTACCGATTACGATGGTGTCGAGCAAAACCCAGCAGCACAAATCACTCGTGATGTATTTAGCTTAGCCGCTGCGCAACGCTTGGATTTAAAACTGCAAACCACGAATGATGGTTTACATAGTTATGGTGAAGGGGTTTGGTTATTTCATGACCATGTAGAAACCGCCGTTTCCAATGACGGCATGGGCCCTGGCGGGAACATTGCTTTGTTGGTTTATGAAAATATGCTCACGTCTATAGGCTTACCTATTTTACGCAAAGATGCGCTAGATGATTTTTTTAGCAATCGTTTTTATGCAAAAAAACAGGTGTTATGGGGCAAAAATGAAGCAGGGGCATTTTCGCCCAATATGTTGCATCTACTTTTATTTGGCTTATTAGTCGGCGCTATTGTTGGGCTAATATTTTTTATATTTCGCGGACTATCAAAGGCTGATTAAATGAAACTATTCACACTCTTATTAGTTTTTATCACCACGCCCGTTTTTGCAGGAATGAATCACGGCGGTATGATCATGGATGAAACCGGTATGATTATGAATCATAACCCCGATGTATTACCCAAAGATTGCCCTAAAATCAGTAAAGATGTTGATCTGACGATTCGTGCAGGTCATAAGTTTACCAAAGGCTTTGAGGGTAAAATGTTTACTTATGATAAGCGTGATTGGCAAGTTCCAGGCTGCGCGCGTGTAAACGTTACCTTTATAAATGAAGATGAGATACGCCACCAATTTATGATTCATGGCTTGCCGGGGTATATGTACCCTAAAGGCATGTTTACCATAGAGGTTTACGGTAAGGGTCAAAAGACCGCGTCATTTATCGTCCCCAGCCGAGACTATACGTATTATATTCACTGCGAAGTATCACAACATACGGAAAAAGGCATGAAAGCGCAGTTAAAGGTAGGCAAAGGCAAAGGTGATTTAAATAGTATTTTGGGCTTAAGCGCGCCATTAACACCGGATAGCTACCCTATTAATAATACGCAAATTACTTGGCTCAGTTTAGCCTTTAGCTTTCTACTAGGCATTGCATTGATTTTGTTTTTGGGCCACTTTATTCGTCGTAAATTAAAGCCTTAAAAACAAAAAAGCCCATCAATGATGGGCTTTAAATAGATAGACTAAGATACTAAGCAACTAATTACCAATCTCATCCGCTATAATAATTTCTGAATACTCCTTTTCTATTAAGATATCTAAATCGCTACGACGCCGATCTGCTTTACGCTTTTCTTCAATCGCTTTCACAGGACGATATTTAAGGCGTGGATCATTTTTTTTATCGCGCTGAGCATATTCCCGTAACTTCACTGCATTTTCTAACAATAAGGTATTATTGAGTTCATCGATGAGTTTGTGCGCCAATACATCTGGCTCTACAGTAATCAAACCATGAAACTCAAATTTATTGGTCATAGGGTCTTTTAGCTGCATAATTTCTATATCCCCTATAAATTCCTTATCTAAAAAATCAGCGGTGTTCATGCCCGACTCAATAAAATCAAGAATATCTATATGACTAGCGTCCATGCCAATATTACGTATAAAAATAATCACATTCTTTCACCTTAACCACTGACTGTATTTATTTACATTCATTTCACTAAAAATATCCCTGATCTAACACAGGAAGTACCCAATATTGTATACCGGTTCCAGAAAAACTGGACTTTAATTGTTGTATTAAATCCTGCAAGTGATTTTCTGCTAAATAAATTCGAAAATTAACCTGCTTTTGCCTACCCGCCACTTGCTCAGCCAAACTCATTTTTTCATGCTCACAACAGTTATGCGCATTAACCGTGGCACTGCTAAAACTCTCAATAAAGTCTATTGCTAACAAGCAATCAACAAAGGCTTCTTCTAAAATAGGTGATACATTAATACTTACTAAGCTGTCTTGATGGTTCATATTAGCTCCTGCTTTGCTTCACCGTATTTTTTATACAGTATCGGCAGTAAAACCAAGGTTAAAAAGGTAGAGGAAACTAAGCCACCGATAATGACTATCGCTAAAGGCCGTTGAATTTCCGACCCTGCACCCGATGCAAATAACATCGGTAATAAACCAAAGGCGGTTAATGATGCGGTCATTAAAACAGGCCGTAAGCGGCGCTCTGTCCCCACAATAATCACTTCAGACATCGCCATGCCTGTTGCTCTGAGTTGATTAAAATAACTCAGCAACATCACACTATTGGGTACCGCAATCCCTAATAAGCCAATAAACCCAATGGCGGCAGGAACCGACAAATACTCACCTGAAATCCATAATGCAAACACACCACCTATCATTGCCAGCGGGATATTGGAAAAAACTAAAACCGCCTGCCTAAAGGAACCAAAGGTGGTGAATAACAATAGAAAAATAAGTAATAATGAAACCGGTACGACTATACCCAAGCGCGCAGCCGCTCTTTGCTGGTTCTCAAACTGCCCGCCCCATTTCACTAAATAACCGGCTGGGAGTTTAACGTGCTCATTCACAGCTTTTTTAGCTTCATCAACAAAGCCAACTAAATCACGTCCTTCAACATTACTACGTACCACGACAAAGCGCTGACTATGCTCGCGCTGTACAGAAACGATACCATCCACTTTATCAATACTCGCAAGTGCTGATAATGGCACACGTCCGCCATTCGGTAAACTCACTTGTAAATTTTCAACACCGGAACTATCTATATTAGCCTTTAAGATAAGTGCTGTACGGCGCACACCTTCCTGCACGACACCTAAATTTAAGCCTTCAATTTGTACGCGTAGAATTTGCTCTACTTGTTCCACATTTAAGCCTAAACGACCTGCCTCAAGGCGTTTAACGGTCACTTGTAAATACTGCATGCCTTCATTTTGATTAGTAAAAACATCGCTCGCGCCTGCAATTGTTTTAAGTACCGCTGCAATTTCTTCTGCTTTTTGATTCAGCAGCGCTAAATCGGTGCCAAATAATTTAACCGCAACATCACCTCGCGTACCGGTTAACATTTCAGATACGCGCATTTCTATCGGCTGAGTAAAACCAAACGCCACGCCGGGAACATCTTGCATAACCACGCGTATCGCATCAATTAGCTCCTCTTTAGTGTCCATACGCCATTGTTCTTTAGGCTGTAACTCTAAAAAAGTATCGGTATCATTTAAGCTCATTGGGTCTAAGCCCAATTCATCAGAACCGACACGCGCAATAATATTTTTAATTTCAGGCACGTTTTTTAATAGATGCTTCTGTACTTGTAAATCTAATGCAATCGAATTTTCCAAGGTAATCGCCGGCAGTTTTTCTAACTGCATCACGATATCGCCTTCATCCATCGTTGGCATAAAGGAGCTACCTATGCGCATAAATACCCCGATAGTAACTAGTAACATCAGCGCCGCGACAATAAATACTTTTTGACTGCTCTGAATACTCCACTTTAAAAATGGCATGAAATGCACGCGAATTTGTTTTGAAAAATTAGGCTCTTCAACCCCTTCCTGCTTTAAAAAATACGACGCAAAAACCGGAATAACGGTTAAAGATAAAATTAAAGCACCCGCTAAAGCAAAAACAATGGTTAATGCAACGGGGGCAAATAATTTACCTTCCAGCCCCTCTAAGGCCAATAAAGGTAAAAACACGATAATGATAATCAAACTACCTGATATAACCGGTGCCGCCACTTCTCTTGTTGCGCGATAAATACTGTGTAAGCGTGGAACTCGCTGTGACTTTTCTTTATCGGAAAACTGCATGAGAATATTTTCAACAACTACAACAGCCGCATCGACCAACATTCCTATCGCAATTGCTAAGCCTCCTAGACTCATTAAATTAGCCGTCATACCGGTCGCTTGCATCAATATAAAAGTAATCAATGCTGCTAAAGGCAAGATTAAGGCGACAACTAAAGAGGCACGAATATTCCCCAAAAAAAGTACCAATAAAATAATCACCAAAACAATCGCTTGTACTAATGCTTTCGTTACTGAAGAGAGTGCAGAATCCACTAAATTTCCACGATTATAAAAAACCTCTAAGCGAACGCCTTCAGGCAAACTTGATTGCAATTCCTCGAGTTTATTTTCTATGTCAGTCACGGTTTTCCCGGCATTCGCACCGCGTAAACTGAGCACTAAACCTTCAACCGCCTCACTTTCACCATTGCGAGTAACCGCACCATAACGCGTTAATGCGCCTATCTCAACTTGGGCGATATCACTAACACGTATCGGAACCCCTGCACGATTTTCAATAACAATCGCTTCAACATCTGCTCTGTTTTTGATGCGCCCTTCTGTGCGTACTAAGAGTGCCTCTTCCCCTTCATTTAAACGACCCGCACCATCATTGCGATTATTATGCTGCAAAGCGGTAACAAGTTGCTCTACACTAATATGTCGTGCCGTCATTAATGCGTTATTAGGAACCACAGAAAATGTTTTCACTAAACCGCCTAAGGCATTCACATCAGCAACACCTGAAACGGTGCGTAATGCAGGTCTAATCACCCAGTCTAAAAGACTACGCCGCTCCATTAAGCTTAAGCCCCCACCTTCAATAGTGAACATAAACATTTCACCTAAAGGCGTGGTCATAGGAGCCATGCCGCCTGTTATCCCTTCGGGTAAATCAGCCCACACCGCATTAAGACGCTCAGAAATTTGCTGTCTAGCCCAATAAATATCCGTCCCTTCAGCAAAATCAACGGTAATATCGGTTAATGAATATTTAGCAATAGAACGCAACATGGTCTGCTGGGGAATACCCAACAACTCGACTTCTATCGGTGCGGTAATGCGCGCTTCAACTTCTTCAGGCGGCATACCAGCAGCCTTGATGATGATTTTAACTTGCGTTGGAGAGACATCCGGAAAGGCATCAATCGGCAACTCTTTAAAAGCCGAATACCCAGACCCAATCAACAAAAGCGTGATTAATAACATTAACAAACGCTGTGTTAATGCAAAACGAATTAAGGCTGACACTATTCATCACCGCCCAAGCCTAATAAATTAGCTTTTAATGCAACCGTCCCTTTAAGGGCAATCGTATCGGTTTCTTTTAGTGCACCTGAAACAATCCAATTTTGGGAGTTTTTGCCTAATACTTGCACCGTTTTCGCCATAAAGCCTGCTGATGTTTTTACAAAAACAGTGCTCATGCCGTCTAATTTAACTAATGCTGCACTAGGTACTTGGTACATCGTTGCATCATTTGTTTTGCTAATTTTAACACTGAGCACTTGTCCTGCTCTTAATTGATGATTATTGCCTACAATCACAGCACGCGCCAAAACTGTTTGTGTTGTTTCATTTACATTTTGTCCTAATAACACAATATAAGCATTCATATCACTGCCCAAAATGCTTACACGATCCCCCACACTGATCTCTTGCGCTCGCTGTTGTGGCAAACTAATATCGAGCCAAAGTTGTTTTAAATTGGCCACATGAAACAACGGTGCTAACGCATCAGCCCGCTGTCCCGATTTAACCATTCTCTCTAACACAACCCCTGTAATCGGTGATGTAATATAAAGCTGACTACTTATATTGTGCTTACTTTCTAAACTGCTAATTTGTTTTTTAGAGAATCCCGCCGCGGCTAATAGCTGTCGCGTCTCATTAACATAAGACTGAGAAACTTGATGACTCATTGCTGTTTTTAACCAGCGCCTATCAGAAATAACCCCTTCACTATGTAATTTCTCATCACGCAAAAACTCAGCTTTAGAAAGCGTTACCTCATTCACTGCGGTTAGATGATGTTGTTGTAATTTTAATAGCTCGGGGCTATTAATAATCGCCAAGATTTGGCCTTTTTTAACTGTATCGCCCACAGTGACACTAATTTTCTTAATTAGCCCTGCATACAAAGTGCTAACAATATAATCATTTTTAGGTGGAATACTGACTTTTGCTGGCGCATCGAGTACCGGCGCATCCTTAATCTGTTGTAATGGACCGACTTCAATACCTAGATTCTGACTCTGTGCTTGGTTTAATGTGACTAATTTATCTGCCTGAACAGCGGCACTGCTAATAAGCAATACTAATATAAGAATATTCTTCATGGCGCTACTCCTAACGCTTGATTATATAAGGCTATATTGCGTTGTAATTTGAGTTTACTGGTCGCTAATTGATTAATTGCAGATTGAGCTTGGGATTGTATTTTTAAATAATCCATTAAATTTATCTCGCCCGCATCAAAACTTAAACTGGCCATTTTTATATACGCTTGAGCATTACTTTCCATCTCTTTAGCCACTGCAAAATTAGCGTGTTCCACTTCTAAATCATGTTCTGCTTCATGTAGTTCGAGGGATAGCCGTGTAAAGGTATGGGATTTTTTCACTTGAGCTGTCACATACGCTGTATTTGCAGTCGCAACACTAGGTGCTCTATAAGCGCTACCGCCAAACGGAACAGTAACGCCAAAAGTGATGCTGTCCTGTGTCTGCTCTCCTCGTGCAGCTCTTTCTGTATTGCCGCCAATAGATAATGTCGTTTGCCCTGAAGATTTTGACTTAATCCATTCAATTTGTGATTTTTTCTGTGCAATCAATACATTCATCATCGCTAAATCGGGGTGATCTTCGCTAATACCTTTCTTTGCATTAAGGCTTTCTTCGATGCTTTCCGGCATGACTTCCGACTGCGTTAAATAAAAATATGCTTTTCTTGCATGCATCGTTTCGGCTTCCGCTTGAATAAGCTCAGACTTCTTTTGCAGCAGATCACTTTGTACTAATAATAAATCTGTTCTAGCTAAGTCTCCCAACTCAACACGGCGCTTAACCGTGGCATGTAACTTTTCTGAAAACTTGAATCGTGCTTGTGCAAAAATCAGCCCTTGTTGCGCTAGCTTAATCTCCCACAAAGCAGCTCTAAGCAAGCCAGCGACTTGCAAATGGATAACACGCGCTTTGGCACTTAGTTGTTGCATTGAATAATCAGCTAAGGCTTGTCCTGTACTACGCTGCCCCCAGTTCCATAAAGGGACGGAGACACCCGCATCAAGCTCATAAGCACCTGTTTTAGATCCCGCAAAGTCATCTCTATAATTAACATACACTTGAGCAGCGCCCGCTAACCATTGATTCCCTCGCTGACTCAATGCATTGCTTTCTTCTTGCATCGCAATCAGTAATTGATAGTCTGGATATTTTTCTACACTTTGCGCAAGCAAGTCATCTAGCTTAAGACTAGCGCTAGTCTGAATTGCATCAACATGCTCAACAAGATAGTTATTCTCTGCGTGCACAGTGATAGGCAAACTGATAGCCATCGCCATCATGAAAAGTCTAATAGACATTTTTGTTCCTAAAATTTTAAAATTAAATCAATAAGCTAACCTAGCCTTACTGATAAATATCTCAACGAGTTGGTAGTACTCGCAAGATAATATTTATTAAGACAATGGTGCTGAGGGAGGCGCTCTAGGGCCTGTATTATGATAGGTAAAGCGAGGGTTACTCGGCGAAATTAAAGTCGCAAACGAGAGTATTTCTTTTTGTGAAGAGGCCAGCAACCATTCCAGCATATATAGCTGAATAGATACCGCCATAAAAGAATCATGTTTCTCTTGTTTTTCTTTTATCAGTGGGCTTAAGGCAATAATCGTATTCACCGCCTTACATATTGGTTGCTCTGAAATTATTTCATGACTCTCTAAATGACTATGGAAGCCAGTATTAACAACCAAATCATGCTCGTGCTCATGCGTATGTGCATGCACAAAAGGAGCAATCCCTTGTAGTAACAAGAGAAAAAAAACACAGGATTGGCGAAGAAATAATTTCATAGCCGAATCATAAGGTAAATTACCCACGGGTTCAATCACAATCAAAATATTGTTTTAATCCGCAATTAACCTATGCCGCACTGCATTATTGTAAAAATAATGCTAAATTATCCTACTATAAACATTCATAACCCCGTATCAGCAATTGCTGTAACCATTTTTAAGGGATTTCAATGCGCGACAGACTGGTTATCACCATTACCGACTTTAACGGTTCAAAACATTATAATGCGCACCAAATTATTAAAAAAATAGCTTTTGCGGTTGTTATGCTGATATTAGCAACCTTTGTTATCGGCTTCATTATTATCTCCATGCTTGCTGATAATGTAGAAAATTTAACCACAAAACAAGGTCAGCTGACATTACTTAACTCTGAGTATAACCAACGCATTTCAGGCTTAAATTCACAAATACAACAAAAAACATCCGAATTACAAAATTTCAGTGATGACTTAGAAAACATTGAGTCTCTCATCGGGCTGGCTGAAGATAACGACTTATCCTTACAAAAACGTGTTGATTTAGCTAAAATAAGTTCTGTTCAGAAGAACCACATGCTGAACAGCATTCCTAATGGTAGTCCCTTAAAAAAATTCAAAATAAATGGCAATTTTGGTTGGCGCAACCACCCCGTGCTTAATAAGAAAAAATTCCATAAAGGAATCGATCTAAAAGCATCAAGAAAAACAGCTATTTTCGCACCGGCTGATGGCATTGTTAGCTATATTGGTTTCCAGAAGAAAAGTGGCTTTGGTAAGTTGCTCATCCTAACGCATAACTACGGTTTTAAAACTTACTATGCTCACCTAAACACTATTCCCGTAAAATTAGGGCAAGTCATTATGAAGGGCCAACAAATTGCTTTAAGCGGCAATACCGGCCGAAGCAGCGGACCGCATTTACATTACGAAGTAAGATATATTGGTGTCTCTATAGATCCTATTAATTTTATTAAGTGGGACCTTAAAAACTACGAATCAATTTTTAAAACAACAACGGGTATTCAATGGCAATCTTTGGTAGAAATGATCACAAAAAATCAACAGCACCTCTAAAGAAATGCGCAACTACCATTGCGTATGGCACACAAATTAAAGGTAATATTGTACTCACGTCTTCATTACATATAGACGGTGAATTTGAAGGGACGATACATTCCGACCATGTCATTACTATCAGCACTCAAGGGCGTGTAGTGGGCGATATCATCGCTAAAGGCATTGTTATCAATGGATTATTTAGAGGTAGCATCCAAAGCCCAACCATAGAAATTCTATCTCAGGGGAATGTTAAAGGAAAATTAAGCTACCATGAATTAACGGTAGAAAAGGGAGCAAACTTTGAGGGGGAAACAACGGTGTGCGAAGTTAGCATGTTAGAAAATCAAATTCCTGTTATAGAACCTGAAGTCCCGCTAAGCCTCACAGAAGACAAGTAATCACGAATAGAGCGGATAGCAATCCACATAAATCTTAAAGCCTTCTCCAGAGGGAGAAGGTTGGATGAGGGGAATAATATAAATGCCTAATTTTATTCTCCTCACCCCAACGCAACCCTCTCCATCAAGAGAGGGAGCAATTGTTCGCTATAACTCGTTGCACTTTAATTGTGAAAAGTTATGTTGAAGCTATATTCTTATAGCTGAATTACTCTGCTAACCAGTCTTGTAATGCAATGATAATTTCGCGTGCTTGCTTCTCACTCGAAATATTAAATTTTGATTTAGGTTGATACTCGCCATCACGTTTTTGGTAACGACGAATGGTAAATTTATCAGGACTATACTCTTCTTTAGTACGGTTCCAGTCTTGGTAGCGATAAATAACGGTTGCCCACGCCCCTTTAGTTAAAACTTTTTTATCTAACTCTTTAACCGTTTCTATACCGCCGTCTTCATACGTAACGGTTAGTTCTTCTACTGTTTCTGCCATTTTCTTACCTTAATGAATAACAGCTCGCAGATATAACAAGAAATTTTGTCATACCAGCAAGCTATTTTATTTATTTGACGGTTGTTAAACCTTTTAAGCTCGTAAAGTAAGCCGCGACATCTTTAATATCATCTTCAGATAAGCCTTGTACCATTGATTGCATCAATGAGTTATTACGTTTACCTGATTGATACTCTAACATTGCTTTTTCTAAAAAGTTCGCATGCTGTCCTGCTAAGCGAGGGTTAGTTGCCGCTTCGCTAGTATCGTCATTATGACAAGCCATGCAAGCCGCTGCTAATTTTTTACCGTTAGCGGCATTACCACCATTCGCAATTGCTTTTTTAGAGCCACCTTCAGATTGCGCTAAATAAGCGGCAATATTTTCCATTTTTTGTTCAGACATATCAAAAGCATTGGCCATCATTGTTCTGTGAGGGCGATTTGACGCTTTATAACTTTTTAATGCCGATACCGTATAAGCAGCAACTTGACCACCGACTTTAGGTACATAATAAGTTGGATAAGCATTACTTGAACCAACAGCACTATGACATCCACGGCATGTTTCAAATGCATCTTTTCCCGCTTCAATATCAGCCGCTTGCGCCGTCATTTGTACATTAGAAAGTGCCGCAACCCCTAAAGCCAACAATAATGCTTGTTTTTTCATTTTGATTATTCCTAATTAATAAATTTATTTTATTGTTATCTTACACTAAACATACTGCCCAGCGCACCATCCGGATGCCCAAGCCCACTGAAAATTATATCCACCCAACCAACCAGTTACGTCTAAAACTTCACCGACAAAGTATAATCCAGCCACGTCATTAGCCTGCAAGGTTTTTGATGATATCGCATTACAATCCACTCCACCTACCGTTGCCTCGGCAGTTCGATACCCTTCCGTTCCATTCGGTTTAACTTGCCAGTTTTGAATTTTTTCTGTAATTAACGCAATTTGTTTGTGTGATAAATCTAAGACAAACAGCTCTAATAAATTATCAGCAATAAATAAAGGAATTAACTTTTTGGCTAAATACTGCGCTAAGAAATTACGTAATTTAAGTTTTACTTTTTCAGACTGCGCGTTAAGTAAGCATTGCTGTAGATCTAGTGCAGGTAGTAAATCTACCGCTATCTCTGCCCCTTCTTGCCAGTACGATGATATTTGTAGTACAACAGGCCCACTTAATCCGCGATGAGTGAAGAGTAAATTCTCGGTAAAGCTTTGTTGTTGATAGCTGATTCTAGCCGGCAATGCTAATCCCGATAACACGGCAAATTTTTGTTTATCCGCTTCTTGCCATGTAAAAGGAACCAATCCCGCTTTTGTTACCGTCACATTCAAACCAAATTGCTGTGCGATTTTATAGCCAAACGGTGTTGCGCCCATTTTAGGGATTGATAGCCCGCCCGTAGCCACGACTAAAGACTCGCAACTAAAAGTATCAGCAATACTTTGCACGTTAAACCGCTGTTCAGCAGCTTTTGTAATGCTTTTAATTTCTGTATTTAATTGAATTTTTACGCTGAGCTTATGACATTCATTCAATAACATATTCAAAATATCACGCGCCGTTTCATTGCAAAACAACTGCCCATGCTCACGTTCGTGGTGAGGAATTTCATACGCCTGCACCATCGCTAAAAAATCCCACTGAGTAAATCGACTTAAAGCAGATTTACAAAAATGTGCATTTTCAGACAGGTAGTTTTCAGCCTCAACCGTGTAATTAGTGAAATTACAGCGCCCGCCTCCCGACATAAGAATTTTTTTTCCGGCTTTATTGGCATGATCTAAGATCAAGACTCGACGCCCGCGTTTAGCCGCTTCAATTGCACACATCAGCCCAGCCGCGCCTGCGCCTATAATAATTACATCTACTTCACGCATGTTCGCTTCTTTTACTATTTATAAAAAAATATTATAGCAATACTCATGCGATTAATTAGCCTAACTACGCAATAAAACTTAACGCTAGAAACAAAAAAGCCTTCGTTAAACGAAGGCTTTTAGCTTACAACTAGACTGCAGTGATTTTATTGGACATCAATATTATTTAATTTCAGCTCATCACCTTTAGCATTACCACTTAAGGTCACTTTTTGAAGTTTAAGTTCACCCGCCTCTTCAATAATAGCCCCTTCGTCTTCTTCCACCCATTGCTCCATTTTGATGCCATATTTTTTATTATCTATGGCTGAAACTTTTTTCAGGCTGGCTTCAATCGTCCCTTCACCCAACTCAGTAAATTGGATACCATCATCACCACTACCCATTACCATTACTTTAGTGAACTTAGCTTCGATATCTCCCGCATCTTCCTCGTCAACTTTGATACCTTCATCCGCATTATCCATTGCAACTACATTATGTAGCTTTAATTCAACACTACCTTCACCAGTTTCATCGAAATCTAAACCTTCATCTTGGTTATTTTTAACTTCAACATTCACTAAAGTCACTTTAATATCGCCAGCACCTGCTTCATCAATATCAAAACCATCATCTAAATCTTCAGCGTTATAAAACCCATTCCCGTTTAGGGTCACATGTCTCATTGTCGCATCAACACCGCCTTCACCCCCTTCGTCTAACTCGATCCCATCACCACCATTCGCATCGATATGTGTATTTTTAATGACGGCAGTAATATCACCTAAACCACGCTCATCAACACGCACACCGTCAAAATCTATCGCGCCTGTTCCATTGCCTGTAAAACTTGAATAAGAAATATTTAACTCAATTCCAATATCAGAGCCTGAAATACCATCATCAAATTCATCTGCATTATCATCAATATGTAAACCATATAAAGCAGTATCTGCAATGTGAACTTTATGTAAACTAACTTGAATATCTTCACCTTGTGCAGATTCAGGTATATTGACGACAATACCTCTTGTTGCACTATTAACCACGCTCAATCGCTGAATACTAATATTAGCCGCTGTGTTGAACATAATTGTTCCATCTTCAGTCACTGCGGTTAAATCATTATCAAGCGTAAAGCTTCCCGCAGATGTGCCATCAATTATCGCGTTATTGCCAATAAACTCTATATCTTGTGACCCTGTGTAAATAATAGGGCTAGTAAGCGAAATATGTACATTTTTTTCAAAGATAATATGCTCAATACTATTGTCAGCATTTGCATAGTCAATCGCCTCTATAAATGAACTTTCATCATATACTTTGCTATCTGCAAAGACAGTCGTTGATGCTAACATAGCCATTAATGGAGCTTGTAATAATAGTTTATTCATTGCATCTCAAGGAGTTGTTATTAAATTGAGACCTAACAATATCACTCAAAAATGACAACTTGATGACATAACATGCACATTAATTTATCCCAAAATATAGCATGCTATAAGAACTGGAATTCAAAGCGGCTAGGCTTTATTTTGCAAAAATCAGCTTATTTAAGAGAGCAATACCCATGTGGTTAAATGACAATAAAATAAACGCAGCTGAGATACGTACTTATCGAGAGTCTTTATTGCGCGCTACCCCAAATTATATTGTGATTGATAACTTATTTAATGAAGAAAAACTTAAGCAAGTATTGAGCCTTTTGCAGCAGAATCATCGTTGGCAAACACAACAGCACACTTATTCGGCTTTATATGTCGATAACCAACAATGGCAAACAACGACTATTGAAGAGCGCTTTGTACAGCGTGAAATATGGCAACGTGAAATTAACCAAGCTGATCGCGCTAACACCAGTACTGCGCAAGATTTCTTGGACTTTTTGCGTAGTCAAAAGTTCATGACGCTGTTATCGCGCATTTTTAATGTAACCATCACGGATATTAACGTAGCTACCCCAAGCATTAATTCTAACTTTTTTCGCCTTGGCGCTAAAGACTTTGTAAAACAACATGCTGACGATTCTCCCGGAAGAGAAATTTGCATGCTGTTGTATTTAAATAAAGACTGGAACACCAATTCTGGTGGTGAGTTAGTATTTATTGGTAAGGACGATAAACCAGTCAGCATTGCACCGCTATATAACCGTTGTGTTTTGTTTGACCCTTCATCGATAGGTTCTGAACATTGGGTGAAAAGGCTAAACGCTCAAGAATCAATTGGATATCGATACAACGTAGTAAGCTGGTATTGGTCAGAATAATTCGCTTTTTATAACTGATGTTACGCAGAGCCTCTATTTTCTCAATCTTGATTAGTTAAAGACTTACACTTAATTTTATATATAACATCAAGTAGCCCGTATGAAGCTTGCGTAATACGGGGGGGCGACGCACTGTTTACCCCGTATTCCGTACCTCCATACGGGCTACGATTGCTACGGTTACTTTGTTTTTAGCATCGCTTAAAAAAAAGCCCCTTTACCTAGCTAGGTAAAGGGGCTTTTTCAAAGCAGAGTAGAGTTTACTGCTTACACTTTATGATAAACCTCAGCACCCTCATCTAAGAATTGCTGTGATTTTTCATCCATGCCTTGTTGTAAAGCTTCTTCATCCTTAATACCTTTTTCTTTAGCGTATTCACGCACATCTTGCGAAATTTTCATCGAACAAAAATGCGGCCCACACATAGAACAAAAATGGGCAATTTTTGCTGAGTCTTTAGGTAAAGTCTCATCATGGAATGAACGTGCTTTTTCAGGGTCTAATGCGATATTGAATTGATCTTCCCAACGGAATTCAAAACGTGCTTTAGACATTGCGTTATCACGTGCTTGTGCACCAGGATGGCCTTTTGCTAAATCAGCGGCATGAGCGGCGATCTTGTAAGTCACGATGCCTTCACGTACATCTTCTTTATTAGGTAAACCTAAATGCTCTTTTTGCGTTACATAACAAAGCATGGCACAACCGTACCAACCAATATTAGCCGCACCAATCACCGAAGTAATATGATCATAACCTGGAGCAATATCTGTGGTTAGTGGGCCTAATGTGTAAAAAGGCGCTTCATCACAATCTTCCAATTGCTTAGTCATGTTTTCTTCAATCATATGTAAAGGCACGTGTCCTGGACCTTCAATCATGGTTTGAATATCATGTTTCCATGCAATTTTAGTTAATTCACCTAATGTTTCTAATTCAGCAAATTGAGCTTCATCGTTAGCATCATAAATTGAACCAGGACGTAAACCATCACCTAATGAGAAAGACACATCATAAGCTTTCATGATTTCACAAATATCTTCAAAATGCGTATATAAGAAGCTTTCTGTATGATGCGCTAAACACCATTTCGCCATGATTGAACCACCGCGCGACACAATACCTGTCATACGTTTTGCAGTCATTGGTACATGTGCTAAACGAACACCGGCATGAATAGTGAAATAATCCACCCCTTGCTCAGCTTGCTCAATTAAAGTATCGCGGAAAATCTCCCATGTTAGATCTTCAGCTTTACCATCTACTTTTTCTAGTGCTTGGTAAATCGGCACGGTACCAATTGGCACAGGTGAATTACGCAAAATCCATTCGCGTGTTTCATGAATGTTTTTACCGGTGGATAAATCCATAATGGTGTCACCACCCCAACGGATACCCCACAGCATTTTCTCAACTTCTTCATCAATTGAAGATGTCACTGCTGAGTTACCTAAATTACCGTTAATTTTCACTAAAAAGTTACGCCCAATAATCATTGGCTCTACTTCTGGGTGATTAATATTCATAGGGATAATCGCACGTCCACGCGCCACTTCATCTCTTACAAATTCAGGGGTAATTTCTTCCTGAATTGATGCACCAAAAGACTGACCTTTATGCTGTCCTTTGTAAAGCTCACGCATTTCAGACATATTTTGGTTTTCACGAATGGCAATGTATTCCATTTCAGGTGTGATAATGCCTTGGCGTGCATAGTGCATTTGTGAAACATTTTTACCGGATTTCGCACGGCGTGGCTTACGAATATGTCCAAAACGCATATCGGCTGTTTCAGGATCATTTAAACGCTCTTGCCCAAAATCAGAGGTAGGGCCAGTTAATTCTTCGGTATCATCTCGCTCTGCAATCCACGCATCACGAATACCCTCTAAACCTTTTTGCAGGTCTACTTTTACATTTGGATCAGTATAAACACCTGATGTATCATATACATACAGCGGGCCATTGGTTTCTGTACCAAAGTGAACAGGTGTGTCCGATAGGGAAATTTTACGCATCGGTACTTGGATATCAGGACGACTGCCTTCTATATAAATTTTTTCTGAAGCAGGATAAGAGTCAATTTTGACATCGGTAGAGGCTGCGCTCATGGTATTCTCCAATTTTAATCAATCGAAGGCGCAGGTATCGGACAAAAGAAAGTAAAAATAACCTTTCTTCCGTGGGCTTTCCTACGCCAGTATTAGCTGGTCTCAGGTTCAAAGGGTTTTATCTCAGCTCTCTTATATTCAAAAGAGCACCCCTAGCCTTGTGTTTAAGCAAAGTAACGTATCAAAATAATGGATAAAGCCACTTATTGCAACTTATATTTTAAGCTATCGAAATATAGGGAACTTGTTCCTCATCTATAACTCGCCGATTCACGAAGCAACTATTACCTACTATCAATTTGGACTGATGTTTCGCTTCTGCTGCTAAATCAGATATTTCTATATGCGAGGAACAATTTTCAGTCGCATCCGGAGAGACCACACCAATTGATAAGCTTAATATTGGAAAGAAAGTAGCGTTTCCTTGACGATCAAGCCCTCTAATTCCTTTACTCTCTTGATGTTCTTTTTTATAGAGATCGATTGCTTGTGCTGCAAATTTCTGCAAAATATTTTGGCAGCTTTTTTGCCAATGATTGCCACAAAAAATAACAATAAAATCATCGCCTCCAATATGCCCCACCCTATCCACTTCTTTCTTAGTTTCCAACTCTAATAATCGAGCGACCAACTTAATCGCCTCATCCCCTGCGGTATAGCCATATTCATCATTAAACGGTTTAAAATTATCCAAATCAAAAAAAGCAATCGAAAAAACTTGCTTAGCATTGATTAACTCATCAATTCTTTCATTAATCGGTGTTGCACCAGGCAATAATGTTAAAGGGTTAGCATGACTAGCATTTTTAATTTGCTGCTTGGTAATTTCAGCCAGCAAATCCATAATCGTGCCGATTCCTTTAAATTTGCCATTCTCATTAATGATAAAAGCGGGATCAGCTTTGGTATTTGATGTTATCTGCTTACTCACCTCCTCAAGCGTATTATTGCCTTCAAAACTTAATACTCTGTTAGCAATAAACTCACTAATGGGCTTTCTGCCATATAAATCTAAACCATACTGGCTGGTAAATAGTTTTTCTAAAAACTGATCTTTACACACGATCCCGCAACAAATATTTTTCTCTGTCACCATCGGAATAAACTCTTGTTTTTTTCCTTTGCGATACATATTCAATACGTCAATCACCGGAGTATGTGGATTAACTACCGCTACTTTTTGAATAATTGCAGCGACTTTTTTCGAATTTTTAGTGCCTTGCATTTTTTTAGCTTGCATCGATGCCTTAAATAGCTTTTTAGACAATTTAAGTACCGGGGTATCTATCGGCCTTGCGAAATAATACCCCTGAGCAAATGCAATACCCAGCGAATCAATCGCTAAAAACTCTGCTTCGGTTTCGATCCCTTCAGCAATGACTTGGCAATTGCTCGCTATTGCCATCGATTGAATAGAACGAACAAAGTTTAATTTAACCGGGTCTTTATCAATGTCTTGTATAAAATGCCGGTCTATTTTTACAAAATCAGGCATCAATTCAGTCCACACACGTAAACTTGAATAACCCGCACCTAAATCATCTAAAGCAATTTGAAACCCCATAGCACGATAATGTTCCACCGCGGCACGCATTAAACTGTAGTCATCAATTGCTTGTTGCTCGGTTATTTCTATCACAACAGATTTTGGAGGAACTCCCATTTCTTCAAGAAAACGTAATGTTTCTCCCGATTTAAAATCAGGATGTAATAGCACATGAGGACTAACATTCAAAAAGAGTTTATACGGCAAATTCAGAGCGGCATATTCACGAATGCTCACTTTCCGACAAGCATGCTCTAAGCTTACCGATAAATCATGTTGCTCAGCATAATTAAAAAGGTTAAATGGATTATGTAACGGGGAATCTGACGGCCCTCTAATCAATGCTTCAAATGAAAAGATACTTTGCGATGCAATACAAACAATCGGCTGAAAAAGTGACTTTAATTTCTCATTTTCAATAATATCAACTAGCTGCGCTTTTAAATTTCTCATGGACTCTGTACGTTATTATTCAAGTACAGCAAGCTTACAGCCCAATAATGACTAATTGATGACAGCGGTTAGAATAACTAGCCGCCCTCACCGATACTCCCTAAAGCTACAGTGATTTTCTTATCCGTAATTTTATCCATTCGGGCTTACAATTATTGATAGTAATGTAGCCCAAACATTGACGACAGACTCCTTACCTCCTGTTTAATTAATTAACAAATGCGCACAAATACCGGAAAAATAACCCAGCGCAATAGCTGGCATCCATTTTAAATGACTGGAAAAAGTATAAAAACCTTTTGCCTGTCCCATCAAGGCAACACCAGCAGCAGAACCAATAGATAATAAACTCCCCCCCGTCCCCGCTGTTAAAGTAACTAATAACCATTGGGTTTCTGACATCTCTGGAGCCATAGTTAATACCGCAAACATCACGGGAATATTATCAATGATAGCCGATGCTATTCCGAGCAGTATATTGGTGGTGGTCGCACCAAATTCACCATACATAAATTCGGACGTTACTGATAAGTAGCCCATAAATCCTATGCCGCCAACCGCCATAATAATGCCATAAAAGAAAAATAAGGTATCCCATTCTGATTTAGCAATATGGCTAAATACATCAAAAGCACTGCCTTTACTTTCAGATCCCGGTACCGAATCAAAAGAAGCTTCTTCTTTTCTGAATTTTAAACGTAAATAATAACCAAATATTTTTAGATAGCCCAAGCCCATTAACATACCAATAGCCGGCGGCAAATGGAGAAACTGATGGAAGAAAATCGATGTGCCAATAGTTGCCAAAAACAAGAAAATAATCGTAATACCGCCGTGTTTAACAGTAGCGCTCCCCTCCTTAAATAAAGCGGGTTTATCTTTAGGCAGGTAAAAATGCATAATCGCCGCAGGGACGACAAAATTAAGCACAGAAGGAATAAATAACTTAAAAAAAGTTTCAAACTCTAAAATGCCTTTTTGCCAAACCATCAGCGTCGTAATATCACCAAAAGGGCTAAATGCCCCACCCGCATTCGCAGCGACTACAATATTAACGCAGGCAATGGCAATAAAATCGGGTCTGGCTGCACCGACAGTTAAGACGACAGTACACATAATTAATGCGGTGGTTAGGTTATCCGCAATGGGGGAAATAAAAAATGCCAGCCCCCCAGTAATCCAAAATAACTGCCGATAACTGTAATTTCGGGAAACCAATTTAAAGTGCAATACATCAAAAACCCTCCGTTCGATCATGGCGCTAATATAGGTCATCGCAACCAACAGAAAAAAGAACAGTTCGGTATATTCAAGAAAATTATGTTCCAAAGCTGCACTAGCCATCTCATTTAAGCCATGCGTTTTGTATACATAGGCAATAATCGCCCAGATAATTCCCGCAGCAACTAGAACAGGTTTAGACTTTTGTAAATGAAGCTTTTCTTCAAAAATCACCAAGGTATAAGCGATGAAAAATATGCACAGAACAAGGTACCCGGAAAAGTGCGTCGTCAGATCTAAATTATTTTGATTAGCCTGCGCACTTAATACAGGCATTGGAAGTAACAACAATAAATTAATTAGTACCAGGCTAAATGTCTTTTTATGCATAATTAAATAGGTTTTAGGTTTTAAAACTGAGCTTTGTTGTAATGAAAAAAGACTATATCACCGATAAGTATGGAAAACGATAGCTCTTAAAACCCTCTCCCTTTGGAGAGGGCTTTTAATTTGTTTTTCTAGCTTATCAACTGAGGACTATTAATCACAGCTGTATCGTCATAAAAACTAACTTCCCCTGTATTGATATTATGATTGCCACCCACTATACCAATCGCGCCACTCTCAACCATTTCCTTTAAAATAGGGCTACGCTCCATAATCGCATGGACGGTTCGCTTAACATTAATCATGGATACCTTCTCCACGAATTCTTCATTGTCTGAAGTACGGTTTTCAGTGATTGTTTTTTCATCATAAACCGCTGGCTGTAATTTACTTAATAAAGCGGTCAAATTACCCATTTCCACATGGTCGCAAGCGCCTTTTACCGCACCACACTTACTATGTCCTAATACCACGATTATTTTAGATCCTGCGACTTTACAGCCAAACTCCATACTGCCTAAAATATCCTCATTAATAATATTACCGGCTATACGTACACTAAACACATCACCTAATCCCTGATCAAAAATCAACTCGGCAGAGGTGCGTGAGTCGATGCAACTTAAAATAACTGCAAATGGGTGTTGCCCGTCAGAGGTTTCATTGGCTTGTTGCAATAAGTTGCGATTAACTTTCATGTTATTAATAAATCGCTTATTACCTTCTTTTAATAAGTCTAATGCCATTGTCGGTGTAATGGCCGCCTGCATTTCGTGCGTTAATGTTTTCATTTTTCTTTCCTAAAGAATTAAAGAGTTTATGCCACGACTGGTTCTATAAAATTTATCTTTTCAACCGTTATATTTTTAGTTTTAGCATTGCTTTCATAATTTTTTATAATTTCAACGACATCATAAGCAATGGATTTTGAATAGGTACAATCAATAACCACTTTGGTATTATTGGGGATTTCATTTAAGGTATTCAAAATACCGGCCTTATTGATAAAGGATACCTCTTCAGCCAAAACCAAATGATGAACTTCTTGGCCATTTTCTGTACTAATTACATTTTTCATATAATGCGAATTCCGATAACTATGATGTAAGGTAAAGAAAATACCAAAAGCCATACCGATCGATATACCCATTAATAAGTCAGTCATTAATATGCCAATAACCGTCGCGGTAAAAGGCGCGAACTGCTCCCATCCTAATGTGTACATTTGTTTAAAGAGTGCCGGCTTAGCTAATTTATAGCCCACTACCAATAAGATCGCCGCTAAACTGGCTAACGGAATTTTATTCAATAAACCCGCAATACTAATCGCGCTAATTAATAAAAATATGCCATGAAATATTGCGGATAATTTGCTTTTACCACCAAAGGCGATATTAGCCGAACTACGCACAATCACTTGAGTAACGGGTAAGCCGCCTATCAAACCGGAAACAATATTACCCAAACCCTGCGCTTTTAATTCCCTGTTCGTCGGAGTCACTCGTTTATCAGGATCTAATTTATCGGTTGCCTCAACACATAATAAGGTTTCTAAGCTGGCGACAATCGCCATAACAACGGCAACTTTCCAAACTTCAATATTAGTAATCGCTGAGAAATCAGGGAAGGTAAACTGATTTAAAAACCCTGAAAAGCTATCAGGAATCGGAAGGCTTACGACTTGATCAGCCGCTAAACTAAAGTTCAATAAGCCATTTTGGTAAAGCATATTCATAACAATACCTAATACCACAACAACAATCGGCCCCTGTATCAATTGAAATATCTTATGTTTTTTAAGTAAAACCGTGTCCCATAAAATAAGAATGGCTAAGGAAAGTACCGCAATCAAGACCGCTCCAGGAGAAAAGGCATCAAAAGCACTGATAATGGCTGTAAAGGTATTCTCTCCATCCATTTGCCAAAAAGCATCATCGCCTTCCATATCTTTGTCATAGCCTAAAGCATGCGGAATTTGCTTTAAAATAATCAATAAACCAATGCCGGTTAACATTCCCTTAATCACTGATGACGGAAAAAAATAGGCAATAAAACCCGCTTTAGCAAAACCCATAACAAGCTGAATAACACCTGCTAAAACCACAGCTAATAAAAACGCAGACCAGGAACCTAAGGTTGTAATCGCGGTTAACACAATCACCGCTAAACCAGCCGCCGGACCGCTCACACCTAAGGTGGATCCACTGGCAACCCCAACAACGATACCGCCGACAATGCCGGCAATAATGCCTGAAAACAAAGGCGCTCCAGATGCCAAAGCAATGCCAAGACATAAAGGAAGTGCCACAAAAAACACCACAATACTGGCCGGCAAGTCATTTTTAATTTCTTTAAACATTTTTTACTTCTCCAAGTAGTTGGTTTAAACTCACATGAAATAGCATTGCTATTTACGAATGATAGTAATACTATCATTTAGGATTGTAAAGCATTGAATTTATTTTTTACACTAATTTTCAGTATAGCTTTGCTATTAGCGCATTAAAAAATTAAGCTATGTCACCGTTAAGTGTGGATTTTTTTAATTACATTTGTTCTTAAAAGCCCTCTCCAAAGGGACAAATACGACAGGATCGTATTTGCATTTACCCGCAGGGTGTTGGGCAGGGATAGCCCAACATGATTGGGTTGGGTGAGGGGAAATAGAAAGTATGTTATCAATATTTCTTTCATGTCTTTGTCAGTAATTAAGAGAAACTTGCAATATCTTATTTTAACTTCTCCCCACCCAACCCTCCCCAGCAAGGGAGGGCTTTAAGAGTTGTTGTTTTTCCACACTTAACGGTGACATAACCAAAAATTAAGACCCAAACCGATTAGGTGAATGATGGAAATACAGTTACACATTAAAATGAATGAGAAATTATTTCTTAAAAACCCGGAACACTCGGAACTGGGCAGAAAGATTATCTTGCACAGCATTCAGTTAATTCATCAAAATGGTTTTGAAGATTTCACCTTTAAAAAACTGGCAAAAGAGATAGGCTCGACTGAAGCGGGCATTTACCGGTATTTTGAAAATAAACACAAATTACTGGTTTATCTAACGGCGTGGTACTGGAGTTGGCTTGAGTACCAAGTTAGCTTTCATACCCATAATATGAAAGATCCAATGCTTAAGCTAAAGAAGGTGATTAAGCTACTTGCTAGCACGGTAGAAGACGACCTGAGAACCGATCATATTGATGAAAGCAGCCTGCATCAAATCATTATTACCGAAGGCTCCAAGACCTACTTAACCAGACGTGTTTCTGAAGATAATAAGGATCAATTATTTAAGCCTTACAAAGACCTTTGTGCCGTTATCGGCACTATCATTTTAGAGTGTAATCCTGACTACAAATATCCAAAATCATTAGCCTCTACGATTATTGAAATGGCGCACTTTCAAAACTTCTTTATGCATAATCTACCGTCATTAACAGATTTTGGCGCACATAAAGATGAAGCAGAAATCGTTACATTTCTGGAGGGCTTGGTATTTTCCAGTATCAATAAGGCATAGAACAGCTATAGTTTTTTCACTGATGCGAAAAACAAAGTAACCGTAACCATCGTAGCCCGTATGGAGGTACGGAATACGGGATAAACAGCGCATCGCCCCCCCGTATTTCGCAAGCTCCATACGGGCTTGTATCTCTCCAAAGCATGATATATTGCTTAGCTAGCATTATATCAAAGTATATGACTAGAGTTTGCATACGGGCTAAGACCAAAGAGTCTGCGCCGTAGATAAAACCCATATACTT
>Ga0209825_1000125_pt1 | contig 78605 bp, 69 predicted proteins | sample EN8Hudsemesocosm_FD_184631 | JGI IMG/M metagenome (GOLD analysis project Ga0209825, IMG submission 184631) | Methane-oxidizing microbial communities from mesocosms in the Hudson Canyon - EN8B Hudson Canyon (SPAdes) (version 2) | ecosystem: Environmental > Aquatic > Marine > Cold seeps | place... | reverse complement strand
TTGTGTTTTTGCCATTCGAACAGCCGCCCCAATCCCCCCACAAGCCATAATATGATTCTCCTTAATCAAAAAAGCATCATACAAGCCCACTCGATGATTAAAGCACCCCCCCTGAGTCACCGCATACTTCTGCGCCGTTCTCAAACCGGGAATCGTCTTTCGTGTATCCAACAACTTAACCCCAGTCCCTTCAACCAAGTCTGCATACTTCCTACAAATTGTCGCGGTTCCAGACAGCAGTTGTAGAAAGTTCAGCGCGGTTCTCTCGCCAGTTAACAAACTCCGAGCAGAGCCTTCTAGGGTAAAGAGCTCACTGTTCGCTTCAACACGCTGCCCGTCTGCTACTAGCCAGGTTACTACAACTTGGGGGTCTAGCTGGCGGAACACTTCATTTACCCACTCAACACCGCAAATCACGGCATTCTCTCGTGTGATTACAGTCGCCTTGGCGCGCTGGTCTTCTGGAATTAGCTGGGCGGTGATGTCGCCGCTGCCAATGTCTTCTGCTAGTGCAAATGTCACACTGGCCTTAAGGTCTTGCTGTAAGCCCGGGATGTCGCTGTTCATATAATCTCTTAAATCGTCTTTTTAAGTAGCTTCTTTTAAAATGGTCATTTCGATAATGACAGACATTCTAGCAAGCTTTACGCCAGCCTTCACTGCTGATATTGCCGCAGGGTTAACTGATTGCCTCGCTGGGTAAATTCTATTTCCTTCAAGGCACTCATACCCAACAATATCTCTTGGCCACGCATGCCAGGGTTAATGCTTGCGCGCACGTTGCGAAGAGAAATCTCTCCTAGCTGAAGGTGCTTGATTGTGGTGGCTCTTATTTCTACTTTGCCATTGGCTGTCATGGCGTAGCCTCGCGCGCCCGGCTGAAGCTGTAATTTGTTTGCAAGCCCCGCGGGCACCACCACGTCACTGGCTCCGGTATCCAGTAAGTAAGTGACTTCTCGGCCATTAATATGCCCATTAGCCAGGTAGTGATGCCGTCTGTTACCCTCTAGTACCACCTCTATAAGGCCGTTGCCTACTAGGCTTTCAGGTGAGCGATTGGGGTTGATCTGCTGTTTCTCCCAATTCCCAAAGAAAAAGGTAAGGCCTATGAGCAATCCTACCCAAGCGAGGGTCATCATGCCTTTACCTAGCTGTTGTCCGGCTTGGTTTTGAGTCATTTAAAGCGTCCGCAGTGTGATCAGGGTCTCGATATTATCAATTGTCGCTGTGCCTTCTGTCGAGCTTGATTATAATCAAGGGAGTGAAAGTGCTCAAAATTGTCAGTTTGAGACCATTTCGACCCATGGGAGTCCAACATGTCTGGCGGTAAAAAACAGTTTTCAGCGAGTAATGTGGTGCCTTTACCCACAGACGCCGCTAGACCTAAAGGCGTGCCTCTAACACGCTTGCCAGCGCCCATGCACGCTGTACGTGATCGTGCGCGGCGAGATCTCAGTGAAAGGCTCAGCAAGTTGTTTGAACAGGCCGATGACGCGCTGTTTAAGTTGGCCGATCAGGCCACGAACAATCAAGAGCAAAATCTCTATTTTGAATCAATGCGTGAAGTTCGAATTCAGCGACGAGACATAGAAGCCGGTTTCTTTGAGAGCATAGATCTCGGCTTCGCCGCTTTATTGAGCAGCGCTTCACTACCAGATGAAATCCCCACTGTAAGTGATGAAGTGTCCATCGATAACCTCAGTTTGGTTAACAATGAAGACTTGGAAGAGCTCGTGGCCATTGATTCCATGGTGCGCCGGGCGAGTAAAGAGTACGTCACGCCCATAGAACACTTGAACATTCGCGCTAACTATTTGTTGGCGGGGGAAGTTCATAGCGAAACGAATCCTTTAGCCCCGCCGACACTGTGCCGCAGCTTTAGTACGGCAAGTGACCGCTTGAAGATCGACATTAAAGCTAAATTGGTGCTTTTTAAGCTTTTTGATAAGTTTGTAATGGCCGACTTGGCGAAGGTCTACAGTAACTCCAATGCAGTACTCGTTGAGCATAATGTTCAGCCCAATTTGGCGGCTGAGCTGCAACACGCTCGTCGTGCAACGCCGTCTCCAACTATGGCCCCAGTGGCCAGTAATGCACCGGGTTTGTCAGATTTGGGAGTGCCTCAAGCAGGTATGAATCACGGTGCGGGAGTCGCGGGCGCTCCGCAGGACATGCAAATTCAAATGGGGCCCGCTGCGGGAGGTGTGGTAAACCTGCATGACTTATTTAGTGGCAGCTCGGCTTCGAACAACGGCGTGTCCGGGCATGTGCAAACTCCAGACGTAATATCGGCGTTAAACGGTCTGCAGCATCAGGCACAGACTATTGGAGGCAGTGGCAGGCTGGATGTCGCTTCTTTGTTATCTCAATATCTCTTGGCTCAGGGGCAGTCTCAAGAACTCCGTCAAATGGACAGTGATGTCATCAATTTGGTTAATTTACTCTTTGATTACATTTTGGAAGACAGCAATTTAGACGCGGTTATGAAGGCGCAACTTGCGCGTCTACAAATCCCTTTGTTAAAAGTCGCTCTGGCCGACAAAACTTTCTTTAGCCATGGTGGGCACCCCGCGCGTCGCCTGTTGAATGAAATGGCGTCGGCCGGCTTGGGTTGGCACAATGGCGACCCCGGCAGTGGAATTCTGCTAACGAAAATCACCAAGCTGGTTGGTCAGGTGCTTGAAGGCTATGAGTCCGATGCCAGTATATTCACTGATTTATTGACGGATTTTGTTTCTTTTACTGAAAAAGAGCAGCGCCGCGCCGCGCTCCTTGAGCAACGAATTGTTGATGCGGAGTCGGGTAAAGCAAAATCTGAAAGTGCACGAGAGTCTGTGGAAGCTGCATTAGCCGACGTTGTTGCGGGTCTAACACTCCCAGAGGGTGTTGCCACGCTGATCAATGAAGCTTGGGGCAATGTACTCTTGTTGATTTGCTTGAAGCATGGTGTCGAAAGTCATCATTGGAGCGAGGGAGTTGATACCGCCCGAGACATTGTTTGGAGTGTTGGGGATGATTTGGGGCAAGACGGCCGCAGCCGTTTGTTAAAAATGTTGCCCAGCCTATTAAAGCGCATCCGCTTGGGTTTGGAGAGTATTTCTTACAACCCCTTTGAAATGCAAAAACTGCTGCAAGAATTGGAGAAGCTCCACCTTGCTCAACTGACCGCCAAGCCAAAGGTTGCTGTAGCCGAGGTTAAAGTTACCGATTCACTGGCTCGAAATGAAAATTCACTTGATGTTCCGGCCCTTGATGTGCCTCAGCTTAAGCCTCTTGAAGAGTCTATTGCTCAATCACAGCCCGAAGTTAAGGTCATTGCCGAGACGCCCGCAGAGCTTCAAACCAGCGCAACTCTTGAAAAAACGGGCCTTGAAAAGCCAACTTTTGCAAAACCAGCTGCTGTAAAAGACGCAAGCGTAGAAACTCCTAATCAGGAAGTTTCCCGGACCTCGTCTAAGGTAGAGGAGGCAGAGCAAGACGAATATTATTTGGGCCAAGTTGACCGTCTCACTCAAGGTGCTTGGTTTGAAATGGTAGAGGAAGGAGGGCAAACCTATCGCTGTCGTTTGGCCGCCATTATTAAGAGCGCCGGAAAGTATATCTTTGTGAACCGCTCGGGTAATAAGGTCGCGGAAAAAAACCGTGCCACCTTGGCCAAAGCGCTCGAGCTGGGAGCAATCAATCAACTGGATGACGGTATGTTGTTTGACCGTGCTTTGGAATCAGTTATTGGCAATTTACGGGCAAGCCGCAGCTCAGTCGGGTAATTGCCCTCCAGATCATCTATGATGAGGTTTTCCTGTCTGTGGAGGCCTCAGCTCGGTGACAACATATACGGTGATCAGTGGTCAGCTTGAAGGCGCCACGCTTTGCCCCTCGCCAAATTTTAATCAACGCCCAGCCAATACCGAAATCTCCCTATTGGTTATCCACAATATTAGTTTGCCGCCGGGCCAATTTGGCGGTGGCCATATTGAAGCGTTTTTCTGCAATCGTCTCGATGTTCCTCAAGATCCTTATTTTCAAACAATTTCTGATTTATGTGTCTCGGCTCATTTGCTGATCGACCGAAAGGGCGATGTCACTCAATTTGTTGGTTTTGACGCGCGAGCTTGGCATGCCGGTAGATCTATTTTCGAGGGCCTAGCCGAGTGTAATGACTTTTCCATTGGCATTGAGCTGGAAGGGGAGGACGATAGGCCTTACACTGACCAACAATATCAAAGCTTGGCGCTTGTGACCCAGGCTATCATGCAGGCTTACCCGAACATAACTCCAGACAGAATTACGGGCCATTGCGATATCGCCCCAGGCCGTAAAACCGATCCGGGTTCTGCTTTTGACTGGCATCGCTATAAAAGCACATTATAATAATCGCTCGTCGCGGAGACTTTAGTTTATGACCATTCTTAGTTTGCTTCTTGTGCTGGGCGCTGTGCAAATCTGGGGTTCTGGTGCTCCCTTGCATCGTGACGCTTGGTTTTATTCGCTATTAGAATCTCTTCGCAATCTCAGCGGCTTACGTGGTGAGCTGGTTTTTTTTGCGGCACTCATCATACCCTTGGCGGGACTTGGCATAGCTTTGGCACTTGCCGCTAAAATATTGCCGGTGCTGGGCGTGCTCATTATTAATGTGCTGGTACTGCTTTATAGCTTGGGTCGGGGCGATTTCAGCCGTGCGGTTAATCAGTATATTGGTGCGGCAGAGCGACAGGATTCAACCCAGGCCAGTTTAGTAGTAGATGAACTGGCATTTGAGCCGCAACCCTGTAATACCGACACCTGGTCAGAGCTACACCTGGAGGCTTTGCAGGCGGTTGTCTATCGCGGTTTTGAGCGCCTATTCGCGGTGTTTTTTTGGTTCTTAGTGTTGGGCGCCCCCGGTGCGCTGCTATATCGCTTAAGTGTGCTATATCGGGAAAACCTCGAGGAGGGCGCTCACGATCAAGTCTTGGTTAATAAGTGTTTGTGGGCACTGGAGTGGCCAGCTGTTCGCCTCCTAGGTTTGAGCTGGGCCTTGGCCGGTAACTTTGTGAGCTGCTATGAGCAGTGGCGTGAGTGTTTGTTTTGTGCCTTGCGCGGTTCGGCCACTGTGCTGGAACATTATGTTCAGGGCGCCCTGAATCTTAGGCCTGAAGATTTGCTCGAGAAAGATGAAGCTTGTCATTCTAGGGCCTCTGCAGAGCAAATACGCGCGGTGCAGAGCTTATTGTCTAGAACTCTGTGGTTGTGGTTGTGTGTTATCGCAATTGTCTCGCTGCTGCTGTGAATGCGCCTACTATTTTGGATGTAAGTGCATACTTACTCTGATGGCTCTTGCACAGGGTGTGTGTCTTCTATTTTTGAGTCGCTTTGATTTATGCGCTCGCCCTCTTTTTCCATCACTTGAGCCACATATTTGGGCTCGGCTAAAGCGCGAAACTGGCTGTGTGTACCGTTTACCCAATCGACATCAGGCGGGTTTACTGAGCGAATAAAGTTCTCATAGCGTGCCAAACGCCCAGCTCGCTGCTGGGCAATTTTATTCAAGGTATTTTCCCAATCAAGCCAATTTGGCCCTTGTGCAAGCCGATAATTCTCGTGGCTGCTCCAAGGGTAAATAGACAGCTCTGGCACCAGTTTGTGCTGGAGGGGCAATTGATGGATATGCCTCACAGCGGGTAACAGCCATTCGCTAGGTTCTATTAGCGTGCAGTTGTTGGCTGTCGTGAATAGGCTGCCAGAGCGGGTGTTGCGCAGATTACTTTGTTCTGTATAAGTTTTCTTCAAGCTATTGATCGCAGTGCTAAGCCCTTCAGGGCCCGCCTTAACAAGCAGATGAATGCTGTTTTGCAATAAGCACCAGGCCAGAGTGTGACTCTGATGTTTGTGCTTCAGCTCTGCCAGCAAAGGCATGAAGCTCTGATAATCCTCTGAGCTATCGAATAGCTTGCGTCTGGCGCCGCTGTTGAGTTCTACGTAGTAATACGCGCCTGCGATGTCTAAGCCTTTTTTACGACCCATTTTGCTTCCTGTTGGCTATTGGCGGAACTGATATTAGTTGAGAATACCATCGGCGTGAGTAAGATGCTTTGATATGATGCAGCCTACAAAATTCAGGAGCAATAAAAATGCCGACCTTCGATGTGGTATCTGAAGTGGATAAGCACGTTTTAACCAACGCCGTTGACCAAGCAAACCGCCTGATTGTTAACCGTTTTGATTTTAAAGGCGTGGATGCCAGGTTTGAGAGGAACGAATTTCTGGTGACCCTGTTTGCTGAAGTAGATTTTCAAGCTGAGCAAATGTTGGACATTTTGCAAAGTGCACTGTTGAAAAATAAGGTAGACATCGCCTGCTTAGACATTGGCGAAGCCAAGCCTTTGGGCAAAGGTGTAAAAATGGAAGTGACCGTTCGCACGGGCCTTGAAAGTGAAATTTGTCGAAAGCTGGTGAAGACACTCAAAGACAGTAAGATGAAAGTGCAGTCGCAAATACAGGGTGACCAAGTGCGAGTGACCGGTAAAAAGCGAGATGACTTGCAAGCGGCGATGGCCCTAATGCGCGAAGCTGATCTTGGCATGCCTTTGCAATTTAACAATTTCCGCGACTAGTGTGTGAACGGACTTAGATAGTCACTGTTTCTATACTGGCCTCGGACTAACGAAAACATATTTCTTCAACGCCCAACAAGGAAATTTTGTGGATAAACCCGCCGCTAGCTGGTCCGACGCGTTTTTTGTCTATACCCGCCCTCGAGTTGTGACGATGTTGTTTCTGGGTTTTGCGGCCGGTTTACCTCTATTGTTGGTGTTTTCAACAATGAGTGCTTGGTTGCGTGAGCTTGATATTAGCCGCAGCGCCATCGGTTTTTTTGGCTGGATCGGCATCACCTATTCAATCAAAGTATTTTGGGCGCCGATAGTGGATCGCCTATCCCTTCCGGGGCTCACTCGAAGTTTTGGGAAGCGACGGGCTTGGATGTTGCTTGGGCAATTGGGGATAGGGCTGGGGCTTGCCTTAATGGCCCTCATCGACCCAAAAGCCCACATATACAGTTTCGCAGCACTGGCGGTGCTGGTGGCTTTCTCTTCGGCCACTCAAGATATAGCGATTGATGCTTATCGTATTGAAGCCGTGGAAATTGAATATCAGGGCGCCATGTCAGCCAACTACATTCTGGGTTATCGCCTCGCGCTGTTAGTAGCCGGTGCTGGGGCTTTATATCTAGCAGAGCTGTCTAGTTGGAGTACCGCTTACCTATGCATGGCGGGATTGATGTTGGTGGGGGTTGTGACGGTGTTCTGCATCCGCGAACCCGAGCCCTTGCCCGAGGGCGAAATCGGTATCTTAGAGGAAGAGATGCTGGGTCGCTGGCAAGCTAACAACCCGACCAATATGTGGCAGCGTTTAAAACGTTGGTTTTCAGTCGCGGTGGCCTGCCCCTTCATCGATTTTTTCAAACGTAACGGCCGTTTCGCCTGGATCATTCTGCTGCTCATTAGCTTATATCGCATGAGCGATATCACCATGGGCATCATGGCCAACCCGTTTTATTTAGACTTGGGTTTTTCCAAGATCGAGATTGCTAATATTGGCAAAGTATTTGGTTTTTTTATGACGATTGCTGGTTCATTTATGGGCGGTATTTTGGTTGTTCGATACGGTGTTTTCAGGCCAATGATCGCTGGGGCCATTATGGTGGCGCTCACTAATTTATTATTTTCTTGGTTGGCCGTAACCGGACCTGAGTCCTATGGTTTAGCCTTGGTTATCAGTGCCGATAATCTCAGCGGCGGTTTTGCCAATGCGGCGTTTATTGCCTACTTATCAGGCTTGACCAATCGCACTTACACCGCCACGCAGTATGCATTGTTCAGTTCGCTAATGACCTTGCCGGGCAAATTCTTCAGTGGGTTTTCCGGAGTTATTGTTGATGCCGTTGATTACCCCGTATTTTTTATCTATGCCGCATTGATGGGCCTTCCAGCAATTTACCTAGCTATTAAAATCAAGCATCACCACGACCAAGTTACTGCCGATGATGAGGCTGCCAAGCAAATTGCTTAAGCTTTATCTTATTGCCCACAAAGCTCACGTCCTCTTCTTGCAGGCGTTTGCGTTGTTCGCGATAACTTGGGGAATCTTCCGGTAGGGAAAGTTTCCCCTGTGAGTTTATTACTCTGTGCCACGGTAATTGAGTGCCTTTTGGCAGCTTGCGAAGCGTGTGGCCCACTAAACGTGCCGCTCTGGCAAGCCCTGCCATTTCAGCTACCTGCCCATAGGTACAGACTTTTCCAGAGGGAATGCTGCGAATCACTTGGTAAATGGCCGCCTTATTTTTTGCGGCCTGACTGTCATCGCTTTCTGGGGAGTTGGGCATAATTGTCCTGCATTATTAAGCGGTAATACGCTAAAATCCTCAACATTCTGAAGCAGCGGATCTCTATTGTGAAGACACAGTTTAAACAAATCATACTTTTGACATTGGTCTCTCTCGGTTTAATGAGTAGCGCCCAGAGTGGTGCGGGCGAGCTGCTGCTTAAAAACGGCGATCGGGTGGCGGGTGAGTTGATCAAGCTGGAGGCTGAAAAACTGACTTGGCAATCAGATTCTTTTGGCACAATTACCGTTGATAAAGCACGCATCGAAAATTTGCACACCGTGACTCTTATGAAACTCAATGGCATTAATCAGCCTTGCGCCCTGATTGGAATGGAAAATCGCAATATTCGTTACAGCTGTCGTAAGGGAATCTCGGGAAGTCTGCCCTTGCTAACAGTTGAGTTGGCCATGCCCTATGAAGATTACCAATTGGTTGGAATGACTCATAGGGGGAAGTTGGGTCTATCCGGCAGTTACTCTCGCGGCAATAAAGTGGAAAACGACTGGGATCTCGATTCTGAGCTCGAGATGCGCCGTGGCGATCTTCGGCACAAAGTGGATGTGGAATACGAGAATAAGTCACAAAATAATGAATCGGCCAAAGAGAAATACAAGCTGGAATACGGTTTAGACTGGTTTTATCAAACGCGTTGGTTCTTATACAGTGATCTTGAGTTTAGTGTGGATGATTCCAAGAATATTGATATTCGCCAAGCTTTTGGCAGTGGTTTTGGTTTTCAGTTGTGGGAGTTTGATATCTCGGCTTTGTCTTTTACTGGCGGCTTAACTTACGTGAGCGAGAGCTTCGAAGCACCGCTCGTGCCTGACGAGAGCTTTGAGGATAAAAACGAGCGGATTGCTTGGCAATTTGGGCTCGATTATCGCTACACATTGCCCTTCGAAGCTCAGCTTTTCCACAAAAACTCTCTTTTTCAGTCTTTTGAAGGTAGTGAAGACTGGCGGTTTGAATCTGATACTGGCATTAGTATGCCTCTGTGGGGAAGCCTGTATTCCGAAATTAAACTTGAATATGACTATGATAATGCCCCTCAAGGTGACAATCGCAGCGAAGATTCGGCTGTTAAGTTTGGGGTGGGCTACAGTTGGTAGTCATATTTAGCTAACAATCTAAGTGTTAATACACTATCGAGGCTGCGGCCCTTGCTTTTGAACCGTCTTAGCACCATATAGTTAATATCAACTCCCAAGCGAGGCTCGTCTGTGCGCCATCTATTATTGCTGTTCATTGTTATTCCCATCCTAGAAATGTGGGTGCTCATTCAAGTAGGCAACCGTATTGGTGCTTTTTACACCATTGGGTTGGTCCTACTGACCGCACTCATTGGCATCAATCTACTGAGGCAGCAGGGCTTAAGTACCTTGTGGCGGGCGCAGCAGAGAATGAATAGCGGTCAAATTCCGGTTCTGGAGATGGTGGAGGGTTTATTGCTAGCGGTTGGCGGGGCTTTGTTACTGACCCCGGGCTTTGTCACCGATGGCATTGGTTTTGTGTGCCTATTACCAGGCTTGCGGCAGGTGATTGTGGCCAGAATGGCCAAGCATTTCACGGTGATGCAGGCGCAATCTCGAGCTCACGCTCAATCGGCTTATTCTGAGGCAAAACCTCAATCCCATACTATTGATGGGGATTTTGAGCGACACGACCCCTGATTGTGATGACTTTTGGCGTTTTTTAAATATTCACTGTTGAATTCCTCTTCGGCGCCCCCCATATCCTTTCCACCTGATTGTATCTGCGGGCTGACCGCTAACGACATCAGCTCGTAAATTAACGCCGGTTGTCCCGGTAAATTGTTCATTTGAAATAATAGTTTTGGAGACAAAATCAATGAAAATCCGCCCCTTACACGATCGTGTTGTGGTTCGCCGCAAGGAAGAAGAAGCAAAGTCAGCCGGTGGTATCGTTCTGCCTGGTTCAGCTCAGGAAAAACCAGCTCAGGGCGAAGTTCTCGCTGTGGGTACTGGCCGTGTGCTGCAAAATGGTGATGTACAGGCACTCGACGTAAAAGTGGGTGACATTGTGATGTTTGGTAAGTACTCCGGCAGCAACACCGTTGAAATCGATGGCGAAGAACTATTGATTTTGAACGAGAGCGAACTCTACGGCATTTTGGAAGCTTAATTGCCGTTCAAAACTAAATGCATACGAATGACCCAAAAAGATTGAGGAATATAGATCATGGCTAAAGAAGTTCGATTCGGCGAAGCCGCCCGTAAAAGCATGTTGGCTGGTGTAAATATCCTGGCAGACGCGGTAAAAACTACCTTGGGCCCCAAAGGCCGCAACGTTGTATTAGACAAGTCTTTTGGCGCACCTACTGTGACTAAAGATGGTGTATCGGTAGCTAAAGAGATTGAATTGACCGATAAGTTCGAAAACATGGGCGCCCAAATGGTCAAAGAAGTGGCTTCTAAAGCTTCTGATGACGCGGGCGACGGCACCACTACAGCTACTGTTTTGGCTCAAGCCATTGTTAACGAAGGCTTGAAGTCAGTGGCCGCGGGTATGAACCCAATGGACCTTAAGCGTGGCATCGATAGAGCTATTGCAGCCGCTGTTGCTCACGTTCAATCCATCTCACAGCCTTGTACCGACAGCAAGTCTATTGCTCAAGTAGGTACAATCTCTGCTAACTCTGACGTTTTAATCGGTGACATCATTGCCGATGCGATGGAAAAAGTCGGTAAAGAAGGCGTTATCACTGTTGAAGAAGGCAACAGCCTTGAAAACGAGCTGGACGTAGTTGAAGGTATGCAGTTCGATCGCGGTTACCTCTCTCCTTACTTCATTACCAACCAAGAAAACATGAGCGTTGAGCAAGAAGCGCCTTTCCTTTTGCTGGTTGATAAGAAAATCTCCAATATCCGTGAGTTGTTGCCAGTTCTAGAAGCGGTAGCAAAAGCCGGTAAGCCTCTGATGATTATTGCTGAAGATGTTGAGGGCGAAGCCCTAGCCACTTTGGTGGTTAACAACATGCGCGGAATCGTTAAGGTAGCGGCCTGTAAGGCACCTGGTTTTGGCGATCGTCGCAAGGCGATGTTGCAAGATATTGCTACATTAACTGGCGGTACCGTAATTTCTGAAGAAGTTGGCCTCGATCTTGAGAGCACAACACTTGAGCACCTAGGTTCCGCTAAGCGCGTTACCTTGAGCAAAGAAAATGCCGTTATTATCGATGGCGCGGGCGATGCTACTGAAATCCAAGGTCGTGTTCAGCAGATTCGAGCGCAAATTGAAGAGTCTTCTTCTGATTATGATCGCGAAAAATTGCAAGAGCGCGTGGCCAAGTTGGCCGGCGGTGTTGCTGTAATTAAAGTGGGCGCGGCCACTGAAGTAGAAATGAAAGAGAAGAAAGCGCGTGTTGAAGATGCATTGCACGCGACTCGTGCCGCTGTTGAAGAAGGTGTAGTAGCCGGTGGTGGTGCCGCCCTGATTCGTGCGGTTGCGGCTATTGCCGATCTGCGTGGCGACAACGAAGACCAAACCGCAGGTGTTGGTATTGCGCTGCGTGCGATGGAAGCGCCATTGCGCCAGATCGTTACCAATGCAGGTGAAGAAGCATCGGTTATTGCTGACAAAGTGAAGCGTGGCGAAGGTAGCTTTGGTTACAACGCTGGCACTGGCGAATATGGCGACATGTTGGCTATGGGTATTCTTGATCCAGCTAAAGTTACTCGCACGGCCTTGCAGGCGGCGGGTTCAATTGCTGGCTTGATGATCACCACTGAAGTGATGATAGCCGATCAGCCTAGTGAAGCTGCTGCAGGTGGCATGCCTGACATGGGTGGAATGGGCGGAATGGGCGGAATGGGAGGCATGGGCGGCATGATGTAATTGCCCCCAGCTCACTAGCTCAATAAAAAAGCCCCGCATTGCGGGGCTTTTTTTTACTTCATTTTTACCCGCGGCTTCTTATTTTTGGGTTCAGGCGCTAGAATGGCGCCAGCTATTCCGGGTAGCTCGTTAAGCGGTCCTGGCCAGGAATAACAATAATCGTATTTTCGCCATTAAGTCTGATAAGGATTCTGCTATGGAATTTGTAAATTTTCTCGCCCGTTGGGGGCACCTTCTGTTTGGTATGACCTGGATAGGTCTACTGTATTACTTCAACTTCATTCAAGGCGGTTACTTTAAGCAGGCAAGTCCTGAAGGCCTGAGTGATGCAAAAGCCAAGCTAGCTCCAGAAGCTTTGTGGTGGTTCCGCTGGGGTGCAATGTTTACTTTCCTCACCGGTGTTGTCTTGCTGATGGGTGTTTCAAAGCAACACGTAATGAATGATTACATTGTTGTGGGTGCCACTATGGGTACTCTCATGTTCTTGAACGTGTGGTTGATTATCTGGCCAAATCAGAAAATCGCCCTGGGTATGGTTGAGGGTGACGGCCCAGCAGCGGGTGCTAAAGCATTATTAGCCTCACGCACTAACGTTTTGTTCTCTGGCCCAATGGCTTACGGCATGTTGGCCGGCGCTCATAGCGGCGGTTATGCTGACGCTAACCTAGCCGCAGGCACTGGTGGCGGCACCGCTCTGTGGATTGCCCTGGCGATAGTAGCCGTTCTGGAAGTGAATGCGATTGTGGGTAAGCAAGGTCCAATGACTACCGTTCGTGGAGTGATTGTGAGCAGTATCGTATTAACCGCGATTGTAATGGGTGTGTTGGCTGTCCTTTAAGCTGAACACTTAAGCTCAGTCCGAGCAACACAGTAATACCGGGAGGCCGGCACTTCGATAGAAGTGGCCGGCTTTCTTTTGTCTGAAGATAAATCCTGTTATAAAGACGCTCATCTCAATCACAAATATATTAGAAACCTCCATGGAAAGAAAAGAACCTACTCTAGGCGGCGCGGCCCCAGAAACTCATGAGCCTGAAAGTGCTGCTCGACGGGCCCGGCCTGCGGCTAGCAATACTCGAGCAACGAAATCTAAGGCCTCCGCTCCTTCTCCAGTTCAAAAAACAGCCCCAAGCCGCCTCGGCGGCTTAGCCCTATTGGTGGCGGTGGCCGCCCTAGGCGGTAGCGGTTTCTTGGCGTGGCAGCTGCAGCAAGCACAAGAAGCCCTGACGACGGCAGACAGTCGTCTAGTGGCATTGGAGCAAAAATTCGAGCTGTCTGATGACGAATCAACTCAGTCTGTAACCGCCCTGCAAGCTAAATTAAAGTGGGCCGACGCTGAAATACGGAAGTTGTGGGGAGTGTCATATGACACCAACCGTAAAAATATTAGTGCTAGTAAAACCAAATTAGCCTCTTTAGAGAAAAGCCTAGGGGCTGTCAGTAAAACGGCGAAATCGACGAAAGCGACTGCTACTGCGGCGCAAAGTCAGTTGTCAAAATTACAGGTAGAGTTTGATGCCTTGTCTCAACAAAGTGTGGCCGGGATATCCAAATTTGACAGTGCGTTGGCCGGTTTAGACTCTCAGCGCAAATTGTTGCAGCAATCTACCGATGACGTGAACCGCTTGAAACAGCAGCTCGCCAAACTGAATTTGGATTTGAACGGCCGAGTGAAAGACAACGAAGAGGCAATCGATGCAATAGACAAGCATAGACTTAGCGTTAATCGAGAGCTTTCTCAGATAAAACAACAGCTTGGTGGCGCCGCGCAGTAAATGAATTAAGCGGGGCGGGTTTGCCTTGTTTCGCTTTCAGCGGTTCACTCTACCGGTCGCAATAGTGTAAAATTCCTCTATACCGCTCACTTCACGAAAAGAGATACGCGCATGACCACCGTAATCCGCCAGGATGATTTAATCGATAGTGTCGCCGATGCACTGCAATTTATTTCCTACTACCACCCCAAAGATTTCATTGACGCTGTAGAAGCTGCCTACCATCGCGAAGAGTCCAAAGCGGCTAAAGACGCAATGGCACAAATTCTGATCAACTCGCGTATGTGCGCACAGGGTCGTCGCCCAATCTGCCAAGACACAGGTATTGTGACGGTGTTTCTCGAAGTGGGTATGAACGTGCAGTGGGAAGGCACCATGAGCGTTGATGACATGGTGAATGAAGGCGTTCGTCGAGCATATCTGAATCCCGATAACGTATTGCGAGCATCAGTGTTGGCAGACCCAGACGGTGCCCGTAAAAACACCGGCGATAACACCCCTGCGGTTATCAACTACAAAATTGTTCCTGGCAATACTGTTGACGTTCACGTTGCGGCCAAAGGCGGTGGTTCAGAGGCAAAGTCGAAATTTGCGATGCTCAACCCAAGCGATTCAGTGGCTGAGTGGGTATTGAAAATGCTACCTACAATGGGCGCTGGCTGGTGTCCTCCCGGTATGCTGGGAATAGGCATTGGCGGCACAGCTGAAAAAGCCATGTTGATGGCAAAAGAGTCTCTACTTGACCCCATTGATATTCAAGACCTGCAAGCCAGGGGCGCGAATGGTCGCTCTGAAGAGCTGCGCTTGGAGTTGTATGAAAAGGTAAACGCCTTAGGTATTGGCGCACAGGGCCTAGGTGGGCTCACAACCGTGTTGGACGTTAAGGTTAAAGACTGTCCAACCCATGCGGCAAATAAGCCTGTGGCCCTTATCCCAAACTGTGCCGCTACTCGCCATACGCACTTTTTGCTTGATGGCTCAGGGCCCAGTTTACAAACCCCTCCAAATGTAGACGACTGGCCTGAAATTTCTTGGGAAGTAGGTGACAGCGTTCGCCGTGTCGACTTGGACTCAGTAAGCAAGGAAGACTTGTTGGAATGGGAGCCGGGTGAAACCGTATTGCTCTCGGGTAAATTACTCACTGGTCGAGATGCTGCCCACAAGCGCATGATTGACATGATTTCGAAAGGCGAAGAACTGCCGGTTGATATGACTGGGCGGTTTATCTATTACGTTGGCCCAGTAGACCCTGTCCGCGAAGAAGCGGTGGGGCCAGCCGGTCCCACAACTGCAACGCGCATGGACAAATTCACTCGTACAATGCTTGAGAAAACCGGCTTGATTGGCATGGTTGGTAAAGCTGAACGTGGTCCAACCGCAATTGAAGCCATTAAAGATAATAAAGCTGTTTATCTGATGGCCGTAGGCGGCGCGGCTTATTTAGTCTCTAAGGCAATTACCAGTGCAAAAGTCGTTGGCTTTGAAGATCTTGGTATGGAAGCGATCTACGAATTTACCGTTAAAGACATGCCCGTAACGGTGGCAGTTGATGTGAACGGTGAGTCTGTGCACGAAACAGGACCAAAAATTTGGCGGGCGAAGATTGAAGAAGGCACCATTCAGGTTCAGTGATATGACATTGAAAGTTTCAAGATGAATACGCTTTATTGGCATGATTATGAAACCTGGGGCGAAGTGCCTTCAGCTGACAAACCCTGTCAGTTTGCAGGTCTTCGCACAGACGAAAACCTCAATGTAATTGGTGAGCCGCTGGTTTTTTACTGCAAGCCGGCGGCTGATGTTTTGCCAAAGCCAATTGCCTGCCTAATTACCGGCATCACTCCCCAACAAGCTTTGGCCGAGGGTGTTAGTGAGCATGAATTCATTGCCACTATTCATGAAGAGCTGGCGAAGCCCGGCACTTGCGGTGTTGGCTATAATACTCTGCGTTTTGATGACGAGGTGACTCGTTATGCGCTCTATCGTAATTTTTACGACCCCTATGAACGTGAGTGGCAAAATGGCAATTCGCGATGGGATATTATTGATATGGTGCGCTTGGTGTATGCGCTGCGCCCTGAGGGCATTGAGTGGCCTTTGCATGAAAGTGGCAAACCAAGTTTCAAGTTAGAACATCTCTGTGCCATCAACGGCCTAATGCATGAATCGGCCCACGATGCGCTGTCTGATGTTCAAGCGACCATTGCTTTGGCCAAATTAATCAGGGAACGACAGCCAAAACTGTATGACTACGTATACACTTTACGGCAAAAAAACCGCGCAAAAGCGATGTTGGATTTAGAAAATCGAAAGCCGGTCTTGTATATATCATCGATGTTTCCAGCTGATCAAGGCTGTGCCGCTATAGTCGCGCCCATTGCCGTACATCCGGTGAATAAAAATGCTGTTATAGCGTTTGATTTGAGTGTTGATCCCGAGCCTTTGGCTCAAATGGGGGTGGAACAAATTCGAGAACGTCTATTCACTCGGCGTGAAGATTTGCCAGAAGGTGTTGAGCGCTTGCCTTTGATGCTGGTGCACGTGAACAAGTGCCCAGTATTAGTGACACCAAAAATGGTAGACGAGGCGGCGGCAAAACGTTTGAAATTGGACCCTGCCAAAGTACAGAAGAATTGGCGACGATTACAACAAATGGACATTGCCAAAAAACTTCAGCAGGTTTACAAAGCGCAAGAATTTGCGCCGCGTAATGACCCCGAGCAGCAATTGTATGATGGTTTTTTTGCCCCTCAAGACAAGCAGGCAATGTATGCGATTCGTAACGCAACGCCAACGGAATTGGCCGCCAATAAATTTACATTTAAAGATAAGCGTTTACCTGAATTATTATTCCGATACCGCGCCCGAAACTTTCCAGAGTCTTTAAGTCATGAAGAAGTGCAGCGCTGGCAGGAGCATTGTTACCAAAGAGTGACTTCGGCCGATGCCGGTGGTTCTATTACTCTGCAGGACTATTATCAGACTTTAGACGCAATGAGACTTGAGGCGGGGGATGAGAGGCAAAATAAAATTGTCGCAGCATTGCTGGAGTACGGCGACAATTTGCTATGATTTCAGGGTAATGCGTCGAAATTCAATCTCATATTTTCCGATAACCGGTTTGGCTTGAAATATCTGCGCTTGCTGATATTTCTTTTTTATCAAATCGACAACGTCTCGCTTGTCTTTTGAGGTGGTAAAAGCGCCTAAATATACAGCGCTTAATTCAGCGCTCTCAAACTTGGTGTCGCTGTACCATTGGCTGGCATCGCTGGTGTCAGCACTGAGGTCTTCACCGCTTAGGTCAAAACAACGCCACTCTTGTTCGTCTTTATTAAAGGCGGGCTTGGTGAGAATCTTGTTGTAAAACTGGGTTTGAGGTTTTACCTTTTCACCATTCAGAATTGCCCCTAGTTGTTCTTTGAGCGTAGTGATTTCGGGGCGGGTGGTTTTGTATTCTACTGGCATGGGTTTCGGCAGCGAAGTATTTTCGCCCGCGAGAAATTTGAGTGCGACACCTCGATGATTGTCCGCAAAATTTTGCCAGGCACTTAAATTATCAGGTTTGCTAGCAAAGCTGCACACTCGCACGTTACGGGTAAATTTTCTCCAGTCGGCCATCATCTGATCAACTTGCGCTTGGCGCTGGTCGACCATTTGGGAAAGTAATTCCTTTAGAACTTCATCGGCTTCTTCTGCATCGGCAAAGCGCTCTTCATCTCGCCAGCGGCGAATAGCGGCCAATAACGGTGAGCTGCCTTTGGGTGGTTCTTTCGCAAAAATCATCGCGGTGGAGGTCTTGATGGCCGATTCCAAAAGAACGTGCGGGTCGAAGTTCAGCTGAGTTTGATGATCGGGCTGAAAAGGATCTGATAGCAAGTGGGGGGCACTCCAGCGAAGTGCTTGAGTGCTCAGCATTTTTATGGCGTTGGGTATTGAACAATACTTAACCAACTTGTCGGGGTGGTCTGCTGACACGCGTTATCCTTTTATTATGGGGGAGGCTTATTTGGCTGATTCTACAAATTATAGCGTTAAAAACGCAAATTAATCTTATAATTCAATCATTTAATTTCCCAAATGGCTTTCGAGCGCTAAAATGGGCGTCTTATTTTGTCAGCAAACAAGGAATACGCGTGGAGTTTACCGGATCACATATATTGTCTATAGAGCAATTCGAACGCTTTGATATTGAACGGGTATTTACTGTGGCTGATACCATGGAGCCATACGCACAACGCCGTAAGGTAACCCGGGTACTTGAGGGGGCTATTCTGGGGAATATGTTCTTTGAGCCTAGTACCCGCACACGGGTTAGCTTTGGTTGCGCGTTTAACCTTCTGGGCGGGGAAGTTCGGGAAACCACGGGCTTTGAAACCTCGGCGATTGCTAAGGGTGAGTCTTTATACGATACCGCGCGGGTTTTGTCGGGTTACAGTGATGTGATTTGCATGCGACATCCAGCTGTAGGTTCAGTCTCAGAGTTTGCGGAAGCTAGCCGTGTACCGGTCATTAACGGCGGTGACGGCCCTAACGAGCACCCTACACAAGCCTTGCTGGACCTCTACACAATACGGCAGGAGTTAACGGCTAAGCAGAGAGGCGTGGATGGCTTACGCATCGCTATGATTGGCGATTTGAAGCATGGTCGCACGGTGCATTCTCTTTGTAAGTTACTGACTCTATATAACAATATTCAGTTAACGCTTGTGTCGCCTGTTGAGTTGGCGATGCCTGAATACATTGTTGATCTCCTGCGCAGCGCTGGTCACAGTGTGTTTATTTCTCAAGATCTCAATCACAGTATCGCCAATGTGGACATTGCGTATTCTACGCGCATTCAAGAGGAGCGATTCGGGTCTAAGGACGAGGCCGATCATTATCGTGGGCGTTTTCGCTTAAATCAGGCGATTTACACTCAGTACTGTGAACCCAATACGGTGATTATGCACCCTTTACCACGGGACTCGCGGGCGGATGCTAATGAGTTGGACAATGATCTAAACCTTCACCCTAACTTGGCTATTTTTCGTCAAACTGACAATGGTATTTTGGTGCGAATGGCTTTGTTTGCATTGGTCTTGAATGTGGTTGAGCAAATTGAGGGCAGTTCTAGGGATGTAAACTGGTATCGAGGTCAGCGTTAGCTCTTAAGGGAATATGTATATAGCGCTTAAGTCTAAAATAATCTACCTGTAATGCTTTTTTGTGATTGGTCTTCGGATAATCTATAGGCTCCTATAATAATATAAGCCTATGAGTTTAAGTCGACTTCTTTAAATCGCCGTTTGAGCGAGAAGTTGACACTTGATGTTTGCTTTAAAGGCATTTGCATGAATATGATGAAATTGATGAATTGTTTTGCGTCTTCTCTGTTGCTGGCGACTCTGTCGGCTAATGCTGTTTCCCAATCTGATGAATACACTGGCGATAATTGGCTTCTTGCTAAGTATGATGCCAATGGTGATGCACAAATTACTCTTGAGGAAATTGCGTCTAAGAAGCTGAATATTTTTCAACATATGGACTTGGACAGTGATGGTGGGGTGAGTTTTAGTGAGTATGAAACTCTAGATTTGGCTAAGCGGAAGGCTTTGCTGAAATCTCGCTTTATTAAGTTGGACAGTGATCGCAATGGCAAGGTTTCTCAAAGTGAGTACAGTTCTTATATGGGCTTGTTTGCGAGTATTGATAGTAATGGCGATGGTGCGTTAACGGAGGAGGAAATTAACAACGGCAGTAAGGCTGAGGCTTATGTTTCGCACTGTGTGTTGTGGTTCTGTTTTCGAACTAAGATGGATGATGATTAGGGTTGATTTCGCGGCATAGTTTGCTGGGTATAACGGAGCCTTGATTCTGGTAAACCTTTTTGACGTTTTAGTGGTATAGCCCAATCTAGCGGTACACTTTCAATCTAGTGATGCACCCCAACCTAGCAGTAATCTCCAGTTTGGCAGCGCCCTGTGTGCTGCCGCGCCCGAACGCACGCCTTTTGCCTAGAGCACCTACTTTTGGCCCCCTCTGACCAAGCCGCTGCGGAACTCGCCCGTGCCGGACTCAAACAGTCCTCGCTAAAAAACCTTGGTCAGAGGGGAAAGGCTAAAAGCGCGTTCTGAATGGGCGCGACAACACACAGGACGCCACCAAACTTACTCCCGAACTCCGTAATTAAGTTCTTTATTTTTTGTTTGTTATTTTAGCGGGCTAGTTTGGTGAATTTTGATCCTTCTAAACTGAGATCGTACATTAGGCCTTTGTTTGAAAATATGAATCCTATGACGGGCTGCTCTAAGGTCTTTGTATCTATTTCTCCTCCAGCACCAAAGTTGGCTATGGCAACGCTGCCGTCAACTCCCACTTTCCACCCTTCGCTGTTGCGAAAAGATTTTAGGGCTGAAGGCTCCATGAAGAGTATGACCTGGCTCTTTATTTGAGCCCCCATCTGAAAACCTATTGAGGCTCCGGCGGTGGCGTAGTAGGCAACGGGTGCTTTGTTGATGAGTAGTGCACCTTCTCCGTATTCGCCACCTATACCAAAGCCGGCTTTGATGACTTTGGGAAAGATGAGTATGCCTGAGGCTTTGGCCGCTAGGGCTTTGCCTGCAGAGGAGTATTTGTAGAATTCTTTTAGGGTCTCTTGGGTGTGGGCGTCAATCTCGGCTTTGGAGGCGGCTTGGCTGAGGCTGGAAAGTAGGCTGGCGAGAGTTATAAGTAGGGCGGCGCGGTATTTCATTGTTGCTTCCTGTGGTTTGTTATTTTTTCTTTTGGGTATCTTAGACGTTTACATTAGGTAGTGGTTAATTTTTGAGAGTATTTTAGCTTCGTCTAGAGGCTTTTGTAGGCATTCGTCGGCACCCACTTTTTCGCTGATGCGCAATTGGGCTTGTTCGGTATGTTTGGATATAAAAATTATGGGAATTGAAGCGGTTTTGGTTTTTTGTTTGAGTGCGTGACAAACTTTGGCGCCGTTGATTATGGGCAGGTTTATGTCGAGTACGATGAGGTCTGGGTTGGTTTGTCTCGCTAGGTTCAGGCAGTCTTCGCCATTGTCGGCGGTGAGCAGTTGGCAGTGGGTCTGCAGGGCGCTGCCAAACAGGGCGAGGGTGGTGGGGTCAACGTCGGCCAGCAGTACGCGTTTTGCAGGCTTGGACTCTCGAATGCTAACGCAGTTGCGACCTAGGTCTTTGGCTTGATAAAGGGCTTTGTCGGCTAGGATGACAAGGTCGTCTATGTTGATGCCGGTGGTTTGTGCGCTGATGGCACCTCCAATGCTCACGGTTACGGATTTTTGGGTGGGCGATTTACAGTGCTCTAGGTGTAAGTCTTCTACGGCTTGGCGTATGCGCTCGGCTACATGTATGGAATCCCATCGGTCGGTATCGGGCAGAAAGGCTATGAACTCTTCGCCTCCGTATCGCGCTAAAATATCGCTGGGGCGGCGAAGAGATTGTTTGATAGCTTGTGCGACGCGTTTTAGGTTGGCGTCACCGGCGGGGTGTCCATAGTGGTCGTTATAGAGTTTAAAGTGATCGATGTCTATCATGAGGATGGTGACGGACTGACGCATGCGCGCGGTTTTCAACCATTCTTTTTTGGCCATTTCAAAGAATGTACGGCGGTTGTAGATTTCGGTCAGGCCGTCAATCTGACTGAGGGTTTCTAGTTTTTTGTTGAGGGTGTGTAGTTGGTTGCGCATGTCGGTAATACGTTCGAGCGCTTTTATTTTTGCTTCTAGAATGACGGGGTTAATGGGTTTGATTAAGTAGTCGTCGCCACCAGCTTCTATACCTTCTCGGTAGCTATCATCGTCGCTATTGCCGGTTACAAACACTATGGGAATCCAGAAACCACCCAGCCATTCACGCATGAGCCGAGTGGTTTCAAAGCCGCTGAGCCCAGGCATTTCAACGTCCATGATAATCATGTCTACGGGGGTGTTTTCAATAAGTTGAAGCGCAGCCTCGCCGTTTTCGACGGTAATAGGCTCGTGACCAGCGTTAGTTATAAGGGCGCTGGTGGCATGCCTGAGTGTTTGACTGTCTTCCACTAACAGAATTTTCATCGGCTTCACGCGAGGCTAGTTGTGTACGGAGTATAAGTCTCCCAGCTGGTAATACCTAGTGTTCAATTAAGCAGTGTGCCAATGGCTATTCCGAGCCTTTCGCTGCGCTCTGTGGCCCTGAACGCCTGCATGAAGGCCTGTCGCATTCCAGGTTGAAAGAGTATTTCGCTCATAATTCGCTTGAAAGCGGCTGTAGGCAGCTGCGCTAGGGCTTCTAGGTATGGCAGTGTCAGGGTTTCGTGCTGTAAATCAGCACTGCAGCGGGTGGCCAGTGTGGTTAATATTTCTGCATTGCTGCTAATGTCACTGCGTAATATGGCCAGTATGTCCTGCTGCCTAAGGTCTGCCGCGGGCGATAATGACATCGCACGGAGAGCGCTGGCTATTTTGGGGGCGTCGTTTAGGTGGGTACTTATTATTTTGCTCAGCGCTGTGGCTAGGCCCTCACTGATAGCTTGATGCTCAAGGCATTGGCACACGCAATACAATGGTGCATCAGGCAGTAGTGGTAGAGCTAATTGTAGAATTCGCTCTGTTTCAGGCTCGGTGCTGCGGGCACAGATATCGGCGATGCCCTGTAAACCCACTTGTTCCCAGCCGTCGGTGCTTTCGCTTAGGTTTTGGAAATAGCTCAATGCGGGCGCGTAAAAATCACTGGGTGCTAAGTTAAGCTTGGTTTTAATGATGGCGTGGAAGGCCGCTTTGCGATCGTCGCTGAGGTCAAAGGAAAATGGGTTGCCGTCGAGTAAGGCTCTTAGCTTGGTGCCCTCTCGGGCGGCTTTGAGGTTCTCTGCAATGGCGCCTTTGAGCTTGGCGATGAACAGATTCAGTTGGTCTGGTGGCAGTAAGCCCTGCTCGTCGAGAGGAAAGCGCATGCACCATACTTGAGGCGCTTGATTGTCGTTCTTGCCCCAAAATACTAAGCCCAGCCAAGCTTGCTGCAAATAGGGCCAAGGCCAGGGCTGGCGACTGGACTCAAATCTCTGTAATTCGATTGGATCTAGGGACCTTATCTGTCGACCTAGTTCAAAAAGCTTAAATTCGCTCTCAGAGTGCTGCAAAAATTCGAAGAGGTTTAGGAAATTGTGGTTCATTGGGTGCCTGCTAAACGCCAAAAGTGCTATTGTACACGGGTACATAATTGGTAACAGGGACGCTTATCTGCTAATTAACTTATAAGTCTTTTTTAAAGTTCCGAGGAACCGCTATCAATGTTAACCGTTCAAGAGCTTGCTCAATACCCCAACGCTATCGCCAGCGACTACAGTCACGCCAATGTGGCTGCTCGTATTATGTTAACGGGGCATGTCCATCAGGCTATCCCAGATGTTGCTGAAAAAGGCTATGCCGAACATTGGGAAGCTTTGAATAAATACGGTGAAGAGCGTTGGGAGTTAGTATTTTCCAAAGCGGCCGCTGTGCGTAGAGGCTTTGCAACGCGCATTGATTGCGACCCCGAAAATATCGCTTTAGCCGCCAATATCCACGAGCTAATGGTACGTTTCTTTTCAGCTCTGCCTCTGCGGAAGAAGCCTAGAATAGTGACAACTGATGGCGAACATCCGGTGCTGGCTCGTCAGTTGGCGCGTTTTCAAGAGGAAGGGGTCGAGATAGTACAAGTGGCCTCGCAGCCCGCGAGTGATCTGGTAGAGCGCTTGCAGGCTCAGGTGAATAGCGCCACGTCAGCCGTTTGTTTGTCATCGGTGTGTTACGAAACAGGTTTGCAAACACTGGAGTTGGACACATTGTTGCCGGTGTGCCAGAAGCACGGTGTTGAATTATTGGTCGACGCTTATCAAAGTGTCAACGTATTGGCTTTTTCAATACGTGATTACAATCTTGAGCAGGCTTTTGTTATTGGGGGTGGCTCCAGTTATTGTCAGATGGGTAACGGCAATTCTTTTATGCATGTGCCGCCCGGCCGTAAGTTTCGGCCAATGGTTACAGGTCCTTTTCGCCAAACCGGAGGTAATGTGGAATCGTTATCTGGGAAGATTGCCTATCCCGAAGGCGGGCATTGTTTCAACGGTTCTTCATATGATGCCCTGGCACATTTTAGAGCCTGTTGGGTTTTTGATTACTTTGAACAAAAGGATTTAAACCCCGATTTTCTCCATGATATTAATCGCCACCAATTGTATTTATTGGCGAAGGAATTCCGAAAGTTTGATTTTGACCCAGACGTAATTTCGCTGACGGCGGATGTTGAATATTTGGGGGGCTTTATTGCCTTTAAATCTTCAGAGGCACAACGGCTCTGTGAAATGATGCGCGATCGTGGCGTACACACAGACTATCGGAAAGACTGGCTGCGCATGGGGCCTGCACCCTATCTGTGTGATGAGCAGTTAAGTGATGGCATACACGCCTTGGATGAAGCTGTGCGAGAACTCAAGCGCTTGAATGGCTAGTAGCATTTTGGTATGTTTGGCCGCACTTTTTTGAGAGAATAATAAGAATATTCATGACCCAATTTGATGATATTCGCCCCTTTAATGATGGCGAAGTTCGCACCACCCTAAACCGCCTAATTCAGAACCCTGAATTCTGTCACGCTATTGCAAGTCTTAAACAGCCTCGCCTGAGTAAGTTAGTGCCAGGTTTAGTCAGGATCTTGGTTAAATGGGGGCTCGAGCGAGAGCTAAAAGGCATTGAAACGGTCTTTGAGGTTCAGGCGCTGGTAAAGCGTTATATGGATGTCATGATGGTGGAGGCCACCAGTTCTCTCACCTTTTCTGGCTTAGATCAGCTCGATCCTAATAAAGCCTATTTGTTCGTGAGTAATCATCGCGACATTGCTATGGACCCTGCGTTTGTGGGTTTGGTGCTGTTCAACCAGCAATTTGAAGCTCTGCGTGTTGCCATTGGCGACAATCTACTGAAAAAGCCTTATGTCTCGGATTTAATGCGCTTAAATAAGTGTTTTATTGTCAATCGCTCGGCCACCTCTCCACGTGACAAACTAAAAGCGGCAAAACATTTGTCGAGCTATATTCATCATTCGATTGTTGAAGATAATGCCAGTGTTTGGATCGCGCAGCGTGAAGGGCGAGCCAAAGACGGCATAGATAAAACCAATTCGGCGGTTGTCGGGATGTTTGCCTTGAGCAAGGCGAAGAAAGCGCCCTTGCTTGACTATATCGCTGAATTAAATATTGTCCCAGTGAGTATTTCATACGAATTAGATCCCTGTGATGAAGCTAAGGCAAGAGAGCTGCATGCACACAATACCCATGGTGCTTATGAAAAAGATGAGCATGAAGATGTGGCTAGCATTGCGACTGGCATTACCGGTCAAAAAGGGCATGTGCATGTGGCTTTTGGCCAGGTGTTAAATGGGAACTACCAAGATACTAGTGAGGTGGTCGCAGAGATTGACCAGCAAATCATTGGCAACTATGTTTTACACGCCAGCAACTGTATTGCTTGGAAGTTGTTGCACGGTGAGTCGCCCAAAGTGCTCTATACAGAAAAACACCTGCCTTTTGTCATTGAAGATGAAGCTTTGGCGCTAGGAGAGTTTGAGGCAAGATTGTCAACGATGTCTCCTGATCATAAGGAAATAGTCTTGGCAATGTACGCTAATCCTGTCACAGCGAAATTAGCGGAGAAAAATTCTTCCGATTAAAGGTCTTCAACAGGTAAAATACTCAAATTCACCACGGTATTAGTCTCGATCGACGTTGAGCACTTAATGTCATACTCTCGAGTTGAATATTGCTCAGATAAAAACTGCTCATTGACCGGGGCAATGCTGGCTTTGAAGGTAAGAATGTTGGTGTTGGTATAGGTGTTAACTTTTGCCGCCCGGTCATCCGATGTGAGCGAAATTATTTTCCCATCGACTTTCCCTCGAATAGCATCTTCGCAGAAAGAGTGGCCGGCAAAAAGATCATAGCTTTTTTTGTTGATAGTTTTGTCTGAACTAAAGGTTTTTAGAGAAAACAGGCTGCTCAGGGTGAGGTTGTTGTCCCGCATGTAATTCGCGGCAAACAGCGTGGCAATAATGCTCAGTGAAATTACTAAGATGGCAATGAGTGTCATCATTAAAGCTTTAGGGAGTTTTGCCAGCATATTGTACCCGTTGAATAGCTATGAGCCTTGAAGGCTGACAGTTTGCTCTATCGTTAAAGGTTTTACAAATACGGCTTGTGATATTGAGCGGATGATTACAGAGATGTTTATTGGAATTGAGATTGAATGTTAAAGCCAAAAGTTAAGCAGGAGATTCAGGGGGCCTACACCCGCTTCCTAGACAGCAAGGGTTTAAAGGCTCGCTACGGTCAGAAGTTGATGATTGCGGAGGTTGCGCGAACTTTGGGTGGCATTGAACTCGATGACGAAGAAAAGCGCAGCTCCGAAGGACATATTTGTGTTGTCGAGGCGGGCACAGGTACGGGAAAAACCGTGGCTTATTTATTGGCAGCACTGCCCATCGCCAAAGCTCTAGGGAAAAAATTAGTTGTCTCTACGGCTACTGTTGCCTTGCAAGAACAAATTGTTCACAAAGATTTGCCAGAATTAAAACAGCACAGTGAGTTAAAATTCAATTTTTCTTTGGCCAAGGGCCGAGGTCGCTATCTCTGTTTGTCGAAAATTGATCGCCTACTAATGGAACATGAGAGTTCGGTGAATCCCACCCAGGCACTCTATGAAGATGAGTTACCTCAGGCTTCGGAGCAGAGCGTTAAAATTTACCAGTCTATGGTAGAAGCGCTTGCGGGAAATAAGTGGGACGGCGATCGAGATAACTGGCCGGAAACGGTGCAGCAAGAAGATTGGAGCCGTGTTACTACTGACCATAGACAGTGCACGGGTCGTCGATGTTCAAATGTATCGGCCTGCAGCTTTTTAAAATCGAGAGACTCTCTTGGCAGCGTAGACTGTATTGTGGCTAACCACGATTTAGTGCTGGCCGACTTGGCCTTGGGCGGGGGTGCAATCTTGCCCGACCCAGCCGAAACGATTTATATTTTTGATGAAGGCCATCATCTTCCTGATAAAGCACTTAACCATTTTGCCCACCACAGTCGAGTTCAGAGTACAACAAAGTGGCTGGATCAGTGCAACAAACAGCTGGGTATTGTCTTGGGTCAAATCAGTGGCGCGGGGAATGTAGACCACTTTGGGGAGCAGCTGCCTGCGGCGTTGATGGAGTGCAAGCGACATCAAGACTTGGTGTGGCCCTTGTTGCAAGACTTAGCCGACGACATTAAGCCTGACGAAAGAACCTTGCGGTATCGCTTCGAACAAGGCGTTGTTCCCGATAATATTCAACTACTGGCTGTTGAGTTGGCTCGAAATTTTGATCGCCTATCTGATCTACTCGACAAAATGGGGCGAGAATTGAGTGAGTCAATGGATGACAGCTTTTGTAAAGTGCCCAAAGTGGATTTGGAGACAAACTATACATTGCTTGGAAGTTGGCAAGCCAGAGCGGCCGCTAATCAATCTTTGTGGGCCAGTTATGCGAGCCCAGACAAAAGTGAATATGTGCCCACGGCACGCTGGTTCACCGTGGTAGAAAGCAGTGGTTATTTAGATTTTGAGGTGTGCAGCAGCCCAATTTTGGCGGCTGGAACACTGCGTAATAGTTTGTGGGAGAATTGCTTTGGTGCAGTAGTGACTTCGGCTACGCTCACCGCATTGGGTCGCTTTGATCGCTATCAAATGCGCGCAGGCACGCCAAGCGATAGCCACTATCAAGTGGTACCTAGTCCCTTTGATTTTTCGGCCGCTGAACTGAATGTGCCGGTTGAAGCCGTTGACGCCAATGAGGCTCAAGCGCACTCTATGGCTTTGATCAAGCATATCCCTGTAATGATCGACAAAAGCAAAGGTTCTTTGGTGTTATTTTCATCGCGCCGACAAATGGAGGAAGTCAATGAGTCTCTGCCCGTCAGTTGGCAGGATTTAATTTTGGTTCAAGGTGATCGCTCAAAGCAGGAAATACTCGTGCAGCATAAGAAGCGCATCGATGAGGGCAAGGGCAGCATTATTTTTGGTCTGGCGAGTTTTGCCGAAGGGGTGGATCTGCCCGGTGAATATTGCACTCATGTGGTGATTGCAAAAATTCCTTTTGCCGTTCCAGACGATCCTGTAGAAGCGGCACTGGCCGAGTGGATTGAAGCGCGCGGAGGTAACCCCTTTATGGAAATTAGTGTGCCTGATGCGGCCTTAAAATTAGTACAGGCCTGCGGTCGATTACTGCGTTCTGAATCAGATCGAGGCACCATCACCTTGTTTGATCGCCGGATGATTAGCCGTCGTTATGGCAAGGCGATTTTAAATTCGCTGCCGCCCTTTACTCGTAATATCGCTTCAAGATGATGACCGCTAGAACACTTAAAGTAGCCTCGGTGTTAATTGACATAGAGGGCGAGTTAAGACGGTTGTACCTGTGGGAGTGCGAGACTCCCACTCCGCAAGCCATGGCAAGTACTGAGCCTTTTTGTATTGATACGATGAGCTTTCCTCAGTGGGTGCAGCACATATTTTTGCCGCGAATGAGTCGCCTGCTAGAAGCTTCAGAAGCGCTGCCGAAACGCTGTGGTATTGAACCTATGGCAGCAGAGTATTTCAAAAATCAAACGATCGATGGTGAGGGCTTGATTCGAGCTTTTCGAACTATAGACGAGATACTGAGCTAGTCGAGTATTTCGCCTGCGCATATTTAGACATAACCAAAGCCCTCAAAAGCCCTGTTTCTAATAGCAGAAAGTCAGTTGAATTAGGGGGTACATCTGGATAATGTGTTCATAGGGTATTCGAATGAGGCAAAGCTATGGCAAATAATCTGGGCGTTAGCAGTTCCTCCAGCTACATTAATAGCGCGCAAAGTAGTGCTGCACGCGCAAGCGAACGCATAGCCTCAGGCCTGCGTATTAATCGAGCGGGTGATGATGCCGCGGGTTTGGCCATCAGTAATCGCCTAGTATCCTCTATCACAGAATTCTCTCAGTCCATGCGCAATGCCGGCGACGGCATATCTCTTGCGCAAACGGCCAGTGGCGACCTCAGTAGCATGACTGAAAATTTGCAACGCCTGAGAGAGTTGTCCATCCAAGCCGCCAACGGCATTCTCAACGATAAAGATCGCGAAGCTATCGGCGCCGAAGCTAAGCAGTTGGGGGCTGAAATTGTTCGTATAGCCGAAAACAGCAATTTTAATGGCGTACCGCTTCTCAGCGGTGATAGCAGTGTATCAATCCAAGTCGGTGACTCCGGGCTCGAAATTCAAACAGCCAACTTGCAAGACGAGCTGGTGAATCTGGGCTTGGCCGAATTGGATTTAAGCAGCGCAGCGGGGGCTCAAAGCGCGCTGTCTGTATTGGACGACTTACAGGCCAGAGTGGCGAGTGTAGACACTGAGTTTGGCGCATCGGTGAATCGTCTAGAATCCACCATTAACAATTTGGGTATTAGCCAAGAAAATGCCGAAGCTTCTCGCTCACGGATACAAGATGCGGATATTGCTCGCGAAGTCTCAGTCTTGGCCCGCAGCCTAATTTTGCAAGAGGCCGGCATTGCTTTGCAGGCGCAGGCGAATAATGATCGCTCGCTGGTGTTAAAATTATTGGGCTAAGACCTTCCTCTCAACTCTGTTCTTCAGGAACAGCGCGCTTTCCATTCCCCTATTGTTTCATCTACACTAGGCCATAATGACAAGACCGGCTATTTGGCTGGTAGCTTCTAGTGGAAAAGGGAAACGGATACCAATGCGACAAATTGACCTGGTGAGAATCTACGCAACCAAGACCTGCCTGGTGGTGGATGATATGTCGGAAATCAGAGGTTCTATTTCGCGTATGTTGAAAACCTTTGGCGTTCTGCACGTAGACACAGTGGCTACGGGTGATGATGCCATTGAAATCTGCCAGCAAAAGCATTTTGATATTGTGTTGTGTGATTATAACCTGGGGCCTGGTAAAGATGGTCAGCAGGTGCTGGAGGAATTGCGCCATCGCAATCAACTCAACAATACCAGCATGTTTATTATGATTACTGCCGAGTCGGCACGTGACATGGTTCTGGGTGCTCTGGAATATCAACCTGACGATTATGTCACCAAACCGATCACGCAAAATTCCCTACGCACTCGCTTAGACCGTGCCTTAATTCGCCACCAAGAACTCTACAATATTAAGGAATCCATTGACCGCAAAGACTACGAGGCGGCAATCGGGCAGTGCGGTGAAAAATTAGACGGCGACACCAACTACCGCTCGGCCTGTTTGCAAATTCAAGCGGAAATGTACTTACGCACCTTCAATCACTCAGCGGCCAAAGACATTTATGAAAATGTGATTGAGGAGCGCCCTTTAATGTGGGCCAAGTTGGGTATGGGCAAGGCACAATTGGCGGAAAAAGATTACAACGATGCCGAGGGTACGTTTAAAGAAATTATTGGTATAGATCGCCGTTTTGTTGAAGCCCACGACCTGCTGGCCAGTTCCTACTTAGCTCGTGATGAGCAGGTGAAAGCGCAAAAGGCTATGGAAGAGGCCGTGGACGTGTCTCCTAAGTCGGTTTTGCGGCAGCGCCGCTTGTCGAATCTAGCGGAAAAAAACCAAGATATGGATATTGCACTCAAAGCCAGTCGCAAAACCATCAAACTAGGTCAAAACTCTTGTTTTGAATCCCCAGAGGATTACCTTCACCTCACACGTCAGTTGGCTGATGCCAGTAAAGACGATGAAACGATTCGCGGTAAAGAATACGCTAAGGAAGCATTTGATGTGCTGCGGCGGCTTGAGAAGAAAACTTATTGTGACAGCACTGCCAAGCTACAATCGAAGTCTCTGAAGTCTCGAGTATCAGCCGGTCAGCATAAAGATGCCGAAGCTGAGAGATGGATGGCGGAAGCCCGTTCGGCCTATGAAGACCTTGAGCATAACCTGAGTCCTGAGGCGAGCATCGACTTTGCTGAATCTCTGATTAGTAGCGGGGACAAAGATGCCGCCAATTCCATTCTAAAGCGCGTGGCTAAAGAAAATCCTGACAATGAGCGAGTGACGGAAAAGGTTGACGCCATATCCGATGGACCTATCTCGGCCAAGGGCCGCCAGAAGGTGGCGGACTGGACGAAAAAGGGTATTGCTCACTATGAAGCTAAGCAGTACCCAGACGCTGTTATGGTATTTACTAATTCGCTGGATTTATTCCCCAAGCACATAGGTTTAAATCTTAACTTAGTACAGGCAATTTTGGCGGATACCAAGAAAAATGGCGTGCAGGAAGACTATAAGCAGCTCAGTGAAACAGCCTTAGAAAACATAGGTAGTTTGGAGGCGGCAGACCCACAGTATGCACGTTTCGAGTTTTTGAAGAAGCAGGTGGGCAAACAGTTTTCTTAGCTGAGCGCTAGTCCTCAACCCAGTGCCAGCGCAAGGGCTGGCCAAAATCATCTAATATCAGCGTTTTCCGTGGTTTTCGAGGGCGGGCTTGGGGGGGCGGCTTTCCCTTGTTACCTCTACGGGCTTCAATGGCAGACACCACATCAACCACCGGGGTTCTCTCCACTTTTGGACCTTCGAAACTGACAGGGATTGGGGGGCTGGTGGTCACCTCGCGACCACTATCCCCCATCGCAAAGTTTTCCACTTCACCACCCGAGTGCAGGAACTCTAACATTTGTTGTTCGAGTTCCCGACGAGCTTGAGCTTTTGTCTTTAGTGGTTTCATGGGTAGATAGTGTGTTTTAGGTTTCGCCAAGCTTGGCGGCAATGCTCTGCATTAGGGCGATGGTCTGTTTCTTGGAGTTATCGCCATCTTCCGTAAAGTGATAATTCGAAGACAGTTTTACAACCACCAAATTTTGCTCTGGGTGGACATAAATATATTGATTGTAAATGCCGGCCGCGAAGAAATCACCCTGTGGTTGCTCTGGTATCCACCACTGAAACCCGTAACCAAAAGTGCTGCTGGAGTTGGGGTTGTTGCCGGGCTGCACGTGCTGGCCCTCTGGTGTCACACTGCGTTGAACCCAGTCGGCAGGCACTACCTGTTCGCCATTCCAGTTGCCCTTGTTTAGGTATAAGCGTCCTAGGCGAGCGTAGTCTCTGAGTGTAATGTTTAAGCCGCCCAGAGCCATTTCTACATCGTTGTCGTCTGTTATCCAATAAGCATCGTGTTCACTGCCAATTTTATTCCACAATTTCTCCTGCATGTACTGCGAGAGTGAGGTTTCGGTGGCACGGCTGAGAACCATGCCAATTACATGGGTGTCGACACTGACATAGTGGTTAAAAGTGCCGGGTTCTCTAGCTCTTTTCAAACTTGCCGCAAATTCGTCGAAGGAACCTCCAAGAGCCACGGTGCGGCCAAAGCGATTGATGTCGGAAAAGAAGTCAGCGTAATCTTCATTGAACTCGACGCCGGAAGACATCTGTAAAACATTCTTAAGGGTGACACCTTCGTAACCCGTGCCCATTAGCTCTGGTGCATAGTCTGTAACAAGGTCGTCAATACTCTTGATATGGCCTTCCTCTAGGGCTATGCCGATGAGAGCAGATACCACAGATTTCGCCATCGACCAAGAGATGTGCTGGGTTTCTGCACTATGCCCCAAGCTGTACTCTTCCAGTAGAACCTGATCATTTTGAATGACAATGAGGCCATTGGTAATGGTGTTGCTAAGAAAATCTCGGGTGGTGAACGATTCGCCTTCGTAGGCGAAATTTTTAGGTAAAGAAAACGCTTTGGGCGCTTGTTCAAATTGAAATGGAGCGCCGCTCTTGTGAATGGTTGTTGCCCTAAATACGTCTTTCATACTGCGAAAATTCTCGACGATGAAAGGCTTTTCAAACAGCACAATTGTCTGCGCCAAACGGCTGAGAGTGCCCCAATAGACAAAAAGCAAAATTGCCAAAACAGTTATTGAGCCATGCATGAGTGCTTTTTTAGCGCGAGATGAGGTGCGAGCCGTCATAAGTGTTCCTTTGATGAATGGTGCTAATGAGTGCGGACGCAGGATCAGCGCTCAGTTGCCGGTTGCTAGATACTGACTGAATTCTAGAGGTAAACGCACAAAACTAATACTCAATTCTCAATAGACCCGAGTCATTGTCTTATAATCAGCGAATTGCTTGGCTTAGGAGAGTTTCGGCGCGCTTGCACGCAGAGAGGGTAAAGCTGTATGGATTATTGAGCAGAAGAGGGCTGCTCCATGCTGAATCTCAGCGATTGAAGCAGCTTTTGAGGGCCAGCCGGAAGCGACTCCGGCTAGCCAAGCTGTTTTAGATAATCACCACGCCTGGAATCGGAAAACCATTAAACTCACTGGCACAGGCGCTGGAATAGGCACCGGCATTTTTTATGTAGAGAAAATCATGCTCGTCAATGTCGCAAGGCAAGGCCTGGCTTTCTACGCACACGTCGATTGAGTCACAAGTGGGGCCTGCTACTGTGGTTGAAACGAGATCACCCGTTTTGTCTGTCAGCATTTGGTAGCCAAGACCGTCTTTAAGCTCAATCAAGCCACCGTAAAATCCAGCGTCAATATAGAGCCAAGGTTTACCTTCACGGAAGGTTTTTCCCACAACTTGAGACACGAAATAACCCGCGTCGGCCACCATAAAGCGGCCGGGCTCTGCAATTATTTCTACAGAGTCTGGGAAGGCTGCAAGCTCATGATTAATAACAGCGCCAATCTCATTGATACTGGGAACAGGCTCGCCCAGTTCAACAGGGTAGCCACCCCCTAGGTTCAATAGTCTGGGTTTTAAGCCCGCGGCGATCATCTGATCAAAGACCTTGCGAGCTGCCTGAATGCCCACGCGCCAATTATTAACATTTGTGCACTGGGAGCCAACGTGGAAGGTAACGCCAGCCAGATCGGCTTGTCGTTCGGCCGCAAGCTTAACAATACAGTCGATGTCTTTGCTGTGGGCGCCGAATTTACTCGACAGAGCGTAGCCCGAGCCTTCATTGGTGGTGTAAATGCGTAAATACAGCTTTGCGTCTGGTTTTACCGCTATAACTTTTTCCAGTTCTTCAGCGGAGTCAATAACATACCACTCAATGCCCATATCAGCGGCATGTTGTAGGTAGCGTCGAGATTTAACAGGATTGCTGTAAAAAATATCCTTGGCGGCAATATCCATACTCAGCAATGCGTCTAGCTCAGTTTTAGACGCTATTTCGAATTTCACGCCTTCATCGTTGAGGCAGGACAAGACTCGATTGTCAGGGTTGGATTTCACCGCGAAATGGGGCTGTACGCGAGGCATAGCGGCCATAAAGCGACTGGCGTTATGGCGAAGAATATCAGTGTCGACCAATAAAAACGGGTCCTCGTAACCCTTGAGCTCGAGGTGCTTATGAACATTGTTAAGATCAAACTGTGGAGCGCGAGATTCTGTCAGCATCGCTATACCCTTTATATCGCATCGTAGAGGCTGGCCTGTATTGCTCATTCGGCCGGAACTGAAGGTATTTTAGGCTAAGGCCTGATCAAATTGAATGACTAGACTGAATATTTTGACAATTTATATTGAACATATAGATTAGTTAAGTGTACAATTTGCGCAGTTGGGAATGTGCTGAATTCTTCGAGGGAGGGTTTAGTGCGTTTACTTTCACACAAAAGTGCTGGGAAATCTAGACCTACTGTACATATTGATAATTAAAGAATCGTTTAAAATTGTCATAATAATAAATGGAGTTACCCATAATGGACGACCTTGATCGGCAGTTGCTTGATTTACTTATTGAAAACAGTCGGCAGAGCGTGACTGACCTTGCCAAGCACCTGGGTGTTACCCGCGCGACCGTGCAAGAGCATATGCGGCGCTTGGAAAAGAATAGCGTAATACAAGCCTACACCGTTCGCCTTCACCCTGAGCACCTTAAGCGTCAGGTATCCGCAAACGTGTTAATAGCCGTTGACCAAAAACAGTCTGTGCATGTTGTTCGTCAACTAGAACAACTCAGCTCAGTGCGTTCCTTACATTCATTGAGCGGGGAGTTTGATTTAGCCGCCATTGTTCAGGAGGAAACCACTGAAGCACTTGATCGAGACATTGACGCTATGGCGCTTATAGATGGCGTTCAAAGAACCCAGACGTCTATTATATTAAGCAAAAAATTTGAACGCTAACCAACGGCCATTACCCCATTTTGGCGATAATATTGAGCAAGAGAATCATCATGAGTGAAAATATCGTTGTAAGTACCTTTGGCCAAACTCGGCACATTCAAATGAACCGCCCTGAACGCAAAAACGCCATTAGCGTGGCGATGTACAGTGCGATGGCAGACGCCGTAAATGAAGCCGCCGCGAACCCAGAAGTTAGGAGCCTGCTCATCAGTGGTGCTGGCGGCAGCTTTAGTTCGGGCAATGATTTACAAGATTTCATGAACAACCCTCCGCGAGACCCTAAAGCGAGTCCTGTAGCCATGTTCATGGAGGCATTGCTGGCCTGTCCTAAGCCCCTTGTTGCAGCTGTTGACGGGGTTGCCGTAGGTATAGGCACTACGATGCTGTTACATTGTGACTTGGTTTACGCAAGTGATGTCTCAAAATTCAAGATGCCCTTTGCGTCCCTAGGTTTGTGCCCAGAATTTGGTTCCAGCTATTTGTTACCGAGAATGATGGGGCACCAGCAGGCGGCTGATTTACTGCTATTTGGCGAAGTTTTTGCGCCGGAAAAGGCTCAGGCGTGCGGTTTCGTGAACGAGGTCTTGAGGAGTGAAGAATTAATGGCACGGGCAATGTCTCGCTGTGAAGACTTGAATGCCCTGCCAGCCTCGTCGTTGCGGGCTACAAAGCAGTTAATGAGAGGTGACCTGCACGAGGAAGTTATTAGTGCAATGGAAAAAGAAAAGGCCTTGTTTGACCTCGGGCTAAAATCCGCTGAATTCTCTGAAGCGGGCACGGCGTTTTTCGAGGGTAGAAAACCCGATTTTTCCAAGTTCAATTAGTAGGTAATAGTCCCTTCCAGGTGATTAATGTGCCCATCTGCCTGATGCAGAGGGTATGATACGCTAAATCGTCTATCCCAAGACCCATGATGGCAGCGCTGAAAAATGCGTTGTCTTCATGGGCGTCGTTTGTCCTTCTGTGCATTATTCCTATCTTGCCTGACTGTTTTTGGGGCTGTTTCCCTCCAATTTTTTAAAATATCGAATTTGCTGAGGCTAGCTTGCAATATACTGCTAGGCTTGAGGGTATATGCGGGCTGTAGAGTCGTGTGAAAGGGCACTTTCCTTAACCTTGAATAACAATTCGATGGTAAGCCCGAAAATTACCGAGCGATCATTCAATTAAATTAACAAAATAGTTGAATATTTATTCAAAGAAAGGCATTGTCCGTATAGATCATTTTTGTGATCTACATAAAAACAATCTGATCAATTACTTGCAGAGGCCAATAGAGCAACCAAGATAAGGTGGCCAGGCCAGTAGACCGGTGGAATTGAAAGATTCAACTAGTGTAAATTCCCACAGAAAAAAGAGGGCAAGCATGTCAAAATCATCCCAAGTATTTTCCAAAACCCTGATCGCTACGGCCGTTGGTCTCAGCGCCCTACAATCAGTTCAAGTGTATTCAGAAGACTTCCAAATTGAAGAGATCACGGTAACTGCGCAAATGCGTGAGCAATCACTGCAAGACGTGCCAATGTCTGTGAATGCGTTCAGTGAAGACTTCATGGACCGCGCCGGTATTGACGATGTACGTGGCCTGGTTGTTATGACTCCAGGTTTTAACGGCGCCACTGAAGACAGCTTTACCGACGCGATGGCTATGCGTGGCATCAGCACCAACGACTTTGGTGTGGGTGGCGACCCTTCTGTCGCGGTGTTTGTTGATGGTGTCTGGGCGGGTCGAACGGGTGGTGTGCAAACATCATTTTTTGATATGGAGCGCGCCGAAGTAGTCAAAGGGCCGCAAGGAACACTGTTTGGCCGTAACGCAATTGCGGGCGCCGTCAGCATCATAACCAAAAAAGCGGTTAACGAAACCGAAGGAAAAATTGGTCTTGGCCTAGGTGAAAATAACCTGTACGAGCTGAGTGGTACCTACAATGTCCCACTGAGTGAAAACTTGTATTTTCGGGGTAGCGTACTGACCACCGAAGACGATGGCTGGTTGAAGAACCTGCAGGGTGGAGATGATTACGGATTCCACGAGCGCTCCTCCATTCGTACATCGTTCCGTTATGAAGGCGATACGGTTGAGGCAAACGTAGTTTTACAGTACGAAGATCGTGAGCAGAATGCCTCGGTGTACTGGGATCCTGAAGCGGGCCTAGCGAAAGACGAAGTGAACTCTGAACTCTTGGGTCGTGAGTCAATTGATGAGTCAGAAATATTTAATGTTTCCGCGCAGTTTGATGTAGAAATCAGTGAAACATTGTCTTTGACCTCTATCACAGGCTACAAAACATTTAATTTCCATTACTTAGAAGACTATGACGCAAGCCCTCTTCGTGTAGACAACTACATGCAAGACAACGCTGTAGATTATTTTAGTCAGGATATCCGCTTAAACTTCACCAGTGAAAATCTAGTGTGGTTCCTGGGTGTTAGTGCTTACAAAGAAGAAATCGATGCCGAGTTTGGCGCTTTTGCTGACGAGAATGACTACTGTGCCGCTATCAGCTTAACCGATGCAGATGATTTTGAAGGCCCCGCGGCGAACTGTGCTGACGACAACTGGCAGGTGTACTTCCAAGGCTATGACGATGTCTCAGAAGTGACTCAAGAAGATCGTGATGATGCCACGGCCTCGGCGCTTGCCAACAAAAACGAAGCCAGCTTTAACCAAGTAGAGAGTGATGGCTGGGCCGTTTTTGCTGACTTTACCTACACCGTGTCTGAATCCTTGGATTTGATGTATGGCGTTCGTTACACCGAAGACAGTAAGCGAATGGATACCTCTATCCCCTATGCGGGAGGTTATTTGGGTAATGATTTCAATACCGGTTTTTACACCGACGGTTATATTTCCAATAGTGATACATGGTCAGAGATAACTCATCGCTTGGCCTTCAACTACCAAGTCAATGATGAAGTGTCTGTTTACGGTAATTATGGTCAGGGCTATAAGGCCGGTGGTTTCGCTACTTTTGGCATCGACTTTCCAGACGGAGTTGATGGTGCCGAGTGGTTGGACGAGAACTACGGTGACGTGATTCCCGACGGCGCCAAGCCCACCCAGTTTGACCCCGAGTATGTGGACAGTTATGAGCTGGGTATTAAAACCAAAATGCTCGAGAATACCTTGCAAATGAATGCGTCTCTGTATTACTACGAGTACTCTGATCTGCAGTTTGTGTATTTTGACAACGGCTCAAGTTTGGTTGATAACCTAGGTGAAGCGAGTGGCACAGGTGCGGAATTTGATATTCGCTATTTGCCCAATGAGCACTGGGACTTATTTTTCACTCTGTCATTGCAAGATACCGAAATTACAGACGATTCTGATGTGGCGGGTGTAGCCTGTGCTGAAAGCGGTTGTGCCGGTAATGCTTTACCATTTGCGCCAGAAGTTAATACCGCGTTTCTAGCGACGTATCGCTTGCCAATGAGCAATGGTGAAACCTTTTTCACTATGGAGCATTTTTACCAGGACAAGCAATTCAGTGATCTTGATGCGATCGAAAACATTTCTCAAGAGGCTTACGACGTTATGAACCTGCGTGCAGGTTATGAAAGTGCGGATGACTGGAGTGTAACGCTGTGGGTTGAGAATGTATTCAGTGAAGAGTACTTCGAGCGTGGTTGGGCTAACGCTGATGTCGACGGCACTTACGGTTACGGTTTGGTCAATGCCCAGACATGGCCATCAAAGCCTCGTACTATTGGTGTTAACTTTGACATGAGTTTCTAAGCGTCGAAGGCAACATTCTCCAAAAAAAGGCCAGTAGAAATACTGGCCTTTTTTTATGGCGAGTTATTTACATCTTTTCAAAAAGTGCGGCAATGCCCTGACCGCCGCCAATGCACATGGTAACCACCGCATAGCGGCCGACTGTGCGCTGAAGTTCATACAGGGCTTTCACTGTGATAATTGAACCGGTGGCGCCAATAGGGTGACCTAAGGATATTCCTGAACCATTTGGGTTTACTTTCTCGGCGGGTAAACCTAAGTCTTTCACAACGGCCAAAGCCTGAGCAGCAAAAGCTTCGTTCACTTCCCAAACATCAATGTCAGCAACCGTTAGTTGGTTTTTCGCAAGCAAAGTCTTAACCGCAGGTACAGGGCCAATGCCCATATACTTAGGTTCAACACCCGCGAAAGAGTAACCCACCATGCGAGCTAGAGGCTTCAAACCTTTGGCCTCGGCAGCACTTCTTTCCATTAATACCAGAGCGGCAGCGGCATCATTGAGGCCAGATGCATTGGCGGCCGTTACCGTGCCATCCTTCTTAAACACAGGGCGCAACTTTGCAAAGCCTTCTGCAGTAGCATCGAAGCGAACGTGCTCATCTTGATCAAAAAGGCTGACACCTTTGCGCGTTTTTAGCTCAATGGGCAAAATTTGTTCCGCAAAGCGACCTTCCTTAATAGCTCGTTCGGCGCGGTTATGGCTTTCGGCGGCTAATTGGTCTTGCGCTTCACGGCTTATGTCCCATTTTTCCGCAACATTCTCGGCTGTGATACCCATATGGGTGTCATCAACGGGGCAGGTGAGCGCGCCTGTCATGGCGTCTACCATCTCGGCGTCACCCATACGGGCGCCAAAGCGCGCGGTGGGCAGCCAGTAGGGCACACGGCTCATCGATTCCGCGCCACCCGCAACGGCGGCGTCACAATCACCCAGTAAAATCAATTGTGCGGCAGAGACAATGGATTGCAGGCCAGAACCACAAAGGCGATTGACCGTTAGGGCCGGAGTGCTCACGGGCAGACCGCCCTTCAGTCCTGCCGCTCGGCTCATATACATGTCCTTGCGGTCGGAGTGGGTGACATTGCCAATGACGCAGTGGCCTATGTCCTCTGGAGAAACACCCGCACGCTGCACGGCCTCTGTTATCACCTGACCCGCTAAATCAGTGGGTGGAATATCTTTCAAACTGCCGCCAAAATCGGCAATGGCAGTACGCACGCCGCTTAAGACGACTACTTCGCGTTCACTCATGGTTTTCTCCTAGACCCCAAAAAACGGTGATTATACCCAAAATTAAAACAGGTGTTTAAAATTGCATTTCCGGTACGTGCTCGGGCACAACCAATTCGCCCGCTGTGAGTTTGACAATCTCTTCAACGCTAACCCCGGGTGCCCGCTCTCTTAACCAGAATTTACCGTCGGTAATTTCAATATAGGCGAGGTCAGTCACGACCTTTTTAATGCACGCGGCACCGGTTAGCGGTAGAGAGCAGGAGGCCAGCAGCTTAGATTCTCCATGTTTGCTTGCGTGAGTCATGGTCACAATAATGTTATCAGCGCCCGCGACTAAATCCATGGCGCCGCCCATGCCTTTAATGAGCTTCCCTGGAATCATCCAGGAGGCAATGTTGCCCGACACGTCTACTTCAAAGGCGCCGAGTACCGTCAAATCGACGTGACCACCACGGATCATGGCAAAAGACTCCGCTGAAGAAAATATAGAGGCGCCGTCAATGGCCGTCACTGTTTGTTTGCCAGCGTTGATCATGTCGGCGTCAATTTCTTCGTCGGTGGGGAAGGGCCCCATGCCGAGTAAGCCATTTTCAGATTGCAGCATAACTTCCATGCTGTCAGGCACGTAGTTTGCCACCAGAGTGGGTATTCCAATACCAAGATTGACATAAAAACCGTCTTCAAGTTCTTGTGCAACACGTTGAGCGAGTTGTTCACGGGTCAGTGCCATGATTTTTTTCTCCTTAAGCCGTGCGCACAGTGCGCTGTTCAATACGTTTCTCGAAGCTGCCCAAAATAACGCGGTCAACATAAATGCCAGGGGTGTGTATTTGGCTGGGTTCCAGCTCCCCAGGTTCAACAATTTCCTCAACTTCTACCACGGTAATTTTGCCTGCGGTAGCCGCCAATGGGTTGAAGTTCTGTGCTGTATGCCGGTAGACCAAATTGCCGTAGCGGTCAGCTTTCCAAGCTTTTACAATGGCAAAATCACCTTTGATCGCCTCTTCCATGATGTAAGAGCGGCCGTTAAACTCACGAACTTCCTTGCCGTCTCCCACGGGAGTACCAAAGCCAGTAGCGGTGTAGAAAGCGGGAATACCCGCGCCGCCGGCACGCATCTTTTCTGCTAGGGTGCCTTGAGGTGTAAGTTCTACTTCGAGCTCGCCGGAAAGAAGCTGGTCTTCAAAGAGCTTGTTTTCGCCAACGTAGGAGGCCACCATTTTTTTGATTTGGCGATCTTCGAGCAGTATGCCCAAGCCAAAACCGTCGATGCCACAGTTGTTCGAGACAACGGTTAAGCCCTTGGTGCCCATAGTTTTAATCTGTGCTATTAAATTTTCCGGAATGCCGCAAAGGCCAAAGCCCCCAGCAATTACGGTCATGTTGTCGCCGAGTCCGGCCATTGCGTCTTCGTAGCTTGTAACGACTTTGTTGAAACCCGCCATAAACCTGCCCCCTGAGTTGGTGTGCTTTAGGTTGCTAAGCATCCTACATGTGTTTATATTTATCAAACTTAATAATTTGAGCTATTCATTTGTTTTGTTAATGAATTGATGAGCCTATCGAGTCCTGTGTATGCCCGCTAATATCACATTGAAACAACTCAAAGCCTTTGTCGCTGTTGCCCAGGCCCGCAGTTTTGCGGAGGCCAGTGAGTTGGTTCATTTGTCTCAACCCGCCCTGAGTATAGCGGTCAAAAACCTAGAAGAGAGTGTGGGCGGTCGTTTGCTGGCACGCTCAACTCGGACCTTAGCTCTCACACCAGAGGGCGAGGAATTTTTGCCTGTTGCCCAGCGACTACTATCAGATTGGGCGGGGGCTTTTGATGATTTGAATAGCCGCTTTTCGCTTCAGCGCGGGCGCTTGGCGCTAGCGGCAATGCCGTCTTTTGCGAGTACTGAATTACCCGAAGTTCTGAGCTCTTTTCGCGAGAGCTACCCTGCAATTAACGTGACTATTCACGATATTATTGCGGAGGATGTTGTATCCACAGTGCGCAGTGGTCGAGTAGAGTTGGGGGTGTCATTTGATCCTGGTGAGACTGAAGATTTGATCTTTGAACCTTTGTTTACAGATAAATTTGTGGCCGCTTTGCCAAATAGGCACCCTCTGTTGAAGCAAGATTGTATTGAGTGGGAATCATTGACGGAGGATGCGTTTATCGCTTTGCAACGCCCCTCTAGTATTCGTGAGTTGGTGGACACTTCCTTGGCGGAGCGAGGCATTTTTTTGTCGATTGAGTTTGAGGCCAATCAATTGATTACCATCGGCAGAATGGTGGCTTCGGGCTTGGGCGTGAGTGCCGTACCTAGTTTGATTGAGTCGCAAATGCAGGCCTTAGGTGTGGAGTGCCGCCCTCTGCTAGAGCCGGGCTTGAGTCGTAGAGTTGGGGTTGTGATGCGGCGGCGTTACCCTTTGTCACGGCAAGCAGAGGCTTTGCTTGAGCAGCTGAGAAAAACCTATTCAGGCGTGTAAAAACTGCATTTTGGGGTGGCGCTTAGGTTAGAATTGGCCCACCTATAGGGCTATAAATGCTGATGTTATTCCATGGGGGACTCTGGCATGCTAATCGCCAATTTTTGGCAACCTGTAATTTAGTTTATAAATAGCTATTATCAATCTGTGTTAAACACAATATTACTTATGTATTAACCACTGGGCACTCGCCCTACTAGAGGAAAATTTGCATGCTTAAGCTTAAAAATCCCGCGTTACTGCGTTCACAATCGTACATAAATGGCGAGTGGGTCGACGCTGACAATGGTGCTACGGTGGATGTACTGAACCCTCATAACGGTGAAGTGGTAGCTACCATCGCGAGTCTTGGCGCTGTAGAAACACGCCGTGCGATTGAAGCGGCCGAGAAAGCAATGCCTTCGTGGCGAGCTCGTCCCGTTAAAGAACGCGCAAATATCCTGCGTAATTGGTTTAACTTGGTGATGGACAATATAGATGATTTGGCGAAAATTCTGACCTTGGAGCAAGGTAAGCCTATTGCTGAATCTAAAGGTGAAATTGCTTACGGCGCGAATTATATTGAGTGGTTTGCGGAAGAAGGTAAGCGTATTTATGGCGATGTGATTGCCCCGCCTGCAGACGATAAGCGCATTGTTGTCATTAAGCAGCCTATCGGGGTGGTGGCGTCTATCACGCCTTGGAATTTCCCGAATGCAATGATTACTCGTAAAGCGGCCCCTGCACTGGCGGCGGGTTGTACGTTTGTAGGCAAGCCTGCCACGGAAACCCCACTGTCTGCGCTGGCGCTTGCTGTACTTGCTGAAGAGGCCGGGATTCCAGCCGGAGTCTTTAATATGGTGGCCGGTAAGAGTTCACGTGAAATCGGCGGTGAAATGACGTCGAGCCCAATCGTTCGCAAGCTGACGTTTACGGGTTCAACCCCTGTGGGCAAGGTGCTGATGGAGCAGTGTGCGGGCACGGTGAAGAAAACGTCTATGGAGTTGGGTGGTAATGCCCCGTTTATCGTTTTTGAAGATGCGGATTTGGACGCGGCGGTACAGGGCGCTTTGGTCTCTAAATATCGCAACGCAGGGCAAACGTGCGTGTGTTCAAACCGAATGTTGGTGCAAGAGTCTATTTATGATGCGTTTGCGGAAAAGTTGGCTGCTGCGGTGAATAAATTGCAAATGGGCGCGGGCACGGACGACGGCGTAACCATGGGCCCCTTGATCAACGCGGGGGCGGCAAATGATGTCGACGCTCTGGTGCAAGACGCGCTGGGTAAAGGCGCGGTGGCTTTGGCTGGCGGTAAAATTTCGGAGTTGGGAGAGTGTTATTTTGAACCAACAATTCTGACGGATGTTGATCCTTCTATGCGTGTGTTTAAGGAGGAAATTTTTGGTCCGGTTGCGCCTTTGTTTAAGTTTAAGACGGAGGCGGAGGCAATCGCGATGGCAAACGATACGGAGTTTGGTTTGGCGGCGTATTTTTATGCGCGTGACATCGGTCGTATTTGGCGCGTGGGCGAGGCATTGGAGTACGGGATTGTGGGCATCAATGAGGGGATCATTTCGAATGAGATGGCGCCGTTTGGGGGTGTTAAGGAATCGGGCTCGGGGCGTGAGGGGTCTAAGTATGGAATTGAGGATTATGTTGAGATTAAGTATATGTGTATGGGGGGGCTTGATCACTAGTCGATTGTTTTCTTGATCTAGTTGATTGGTTCCTTAATATGAGCCGAGGGTGGGGTGCGAGTTTTATAGGTCGTATTTCTTCTTCGGCTTTTTTGTGGGTGATTGGGTTTGGTTTGTAACCGTAGCCCGGCTCAGCAGTGCCTTGTGGTTCGCGCCCGAACGCACGCTTCCCCCCTCTGACCAAGCCGCTGCGGAACTCGCAAGGAGACGCTCAAACAGTCCTCGCTCAAAGACCTTGGTCAGAGGGGGAAAGCTAAAAACGCGTTCTGAATGGGCGCGAACCACAAGGCACTGCTGAACCTCCTCTCTGATTTCAATTTGCTTTTTTTGAATGGTTATTTGGAAAGTTATTTGGAAAGTTTTCCTGTAAATAACGGATTCTTTTTTTCTAGTATTTCTAATAAGAATTTTCGGCAGTGTTGCACTCTTGCAGTTTTTCTTAGGTCTACGTGGTTGAGTACCCAGACTGACCAGGTGGAGCTAGGGAGGTCGATGGGGAGGCGGGTGATGCTTTTGTTGTTAAGGCTGTCTGGCAGGTAGCAGGGCATTCGGGCTATGCCAAATCCTGCGTTTACGGCGGCGTACATGCCGCTGAGGTCGTCAACTTGGAGGCTTATGGGGGTGTCGGGGAAGTGCTGTTTTACCCAGTCGGTATTGTGGTCTTCATTTTGCCAGACGATGAGGCCGGTGGGGTTTTTGGTTTGGGTGGATTTTTTTGTGTAGAGGCCGTGTTGGATTGCGCTGACTTTTTTGCCTACTAGGTAGTCGGGTGGCTCTGGGGTGAAGCGAACGGCTATGTCGGCTTCTCGGTTGGAGAGGTTGCGCAAACCCTGTGTGACGGAGAGTTTGAGTTGAATGCCGGGGTGTTGTTGTTGGAATTGAGCTAGGTCTTCGGCTAGTACGTTCTCAAAGAGGTCGTGGGGCATGGTTAGGTTTACTGGGCCTTCTAGTCTGGCATCTTGGCCGAAGAGGGTGCGGGATATTTGCTGGTTCTGAGCCTCGATGGCTAGGGCTTGTTCGTTGATGGCCCACGCGGCTTCGGTCATTTCATAACCTTCACGCTGACGGTTGAAGAGGCGAACGCCATGTTTGTTTTCAAGGCCCTGTATTCGGCGCGACACGGTGGAGTGGTTAACGCCGAGTGTTTTGGCGGCGCCAGATACGCTGCCGCTTCGCGCAACTGCTAGGAAAAACCGAATATCGTCCCAGTCGTTCATGTTCTTTTGTTCCTGTCTTGGATTTTTCTGTGCATTTTTGCGGGCTAAGTGTGCATTTGTTGTGAATTTATCGATAGCTTAGCGTGTCATATTATGCCTGTCGATTTCTTACAAATGGAGTAGACGGCATGACAACACTTTTAGATCCGATCAGTTTGGGCGGCAAAACCTTAAAAAATCGAGTAATTATGGCGCCTTTGACTCGGGGTCGTGCTGGCGCTGAAGGGGTTCCCAGTGATTTGGTGGCGGAATATTATCGCCAGCGAGCGGGTGCGGGCCTGATTATTGCTGAAGCGACGGCGATCAGTGCTGAGGGGCGGGGATGGATGAATTCTCCCGGTCTATATACGGAAGAGCAGCAGTTGGGGTGGAAGGCAGTGGCCGACGCTGTGCATGGGGAGGGGGGAAGTATATTTGTTCAGTTGTGGCATATGGGCGCAACGGTTCACCCTGATTTTGTAGGGGGAGAGCAGCCGGTCTCGGCGTCTACGGTGGCTCTGTCTGGGCAGTTAACTACACCGTTTGGGCGAGATCGCGCTTTTGTGGCGCCTCGTGCGCTGTCGGTCTCGGAAATTGCGGAGCGTGTGGAAGATTTTGCAAAGGCGGCTCGACGGGCGATTGATGCAGGGCTGGACGGGGTGGAGATTCATGGGGCAAATGGTTTTTTGATCGATCAATTTACTCGCGATAGTACGAATAAGCGCGATGATGAGTACGGTGGCAGTATTGATAATCGCCTGCGCTTCATGATGGAGGTTGTAAAGGCGGTTTCTCTTGAAGTTGGCGCGGATAAGGTGGGGGTTCGCCTGTCACCCACCAATAGTGTTTGGGGGATTTCCGATAGTGAGTACAATCGAACCTTCACACGCGCGGCGGAAAAGCTGAATGAGGCTGGCGTGGCTTATTTACACCTGTTGGAACCTCATCCGGATACTGGCCATGCCATGGCTTCGGATGCCTATCTGACACCGGCAATGCGCGAATGCTTTACCGGTGTGTTTTTAGTGAATGGCGGCTATGACCAGGCGAGTGGCGAAATGGCTGTAAAGCAGGGTTCTGCTGACGCTGTGGTTTATGGTCAGGCATTCATTGCAAATCCTGATTTGCCAGCTCGTTTCAAGGCCGGAGCGCCACTTGCAGAGGCGGATAGCAGTACATTCTACTCTGATGGTGCCTCGGGGTACGTTGATTATCAGCCTTTAGCTGGATAGATTTCTAAGTCTAGCCCGCGCGTTTTCTACGCGGACGAGTGTTTCTCATGAAATCTGGCTGCATCCCGCGTCTTTGGCGGTATTCCAGTGTTTATCTGCTACGCTTAGGAGGCTTAAAAACCACGGCGATGGACCGATCGGGTGAGCCTTCTGACGGAAAATGACACCCACATTGGTGTCATTTGCCATTGATGGCAGAGGGTAATTCGCCGAACCTTCACAGCCTGCGCTAGTGCCCGTTCAGACGGGCCTGTATAAACAGAAACGAGGAAAGACAATGATTTACTCGGGTAAAGCGATTACCGTTCAGATGCAAGACAATGGCATCGCCGAACTGTGCTTCGACCTAGAAGGCGAGTCGGTAAATAAATTTAATGCACTCACTACTAACGAGCTGCAAGAAGCCACCGCGGCCATAGCCGCATCTAGTGATGTGAAAGGTGTTTTGGTCACCAGTGGCAAAGGCGTGTTTATTGTTGGCGCCGACATCTCTGAGTTTGGCAGTAACTTCACAGCCGAAGCTGATGAGTTGGCGGCCGGCATTCTAAAAACCAACCTTGAAATCTTTAACCGTTTTGAAGATTTGAATGTGCCAACCGTTGCCGCAATTAATGGCATCGCTTTGGGCGGTGGTTTGGAGATGTGCCTGATTTGCGACTACCGGGTTATGTCCACTAAAGCGAAAATTGGTTTGCCAGAAACTAAGCTAGGTATCGTGCCTGGTTTTGGTGGCACCGTGCGCTTGCCTCGCATAATTGGCTCCGACAACGCGGTAGAGTGGATTGCAGCGGGCAAAGATCAGCGTGCTGATAAAGCTCTGGCTGCCGGTGCTGTTGATGCGGTGGTTGAGCCTGAGAAACTAAAAGAAGCGGGTATCGATTTGTTGAACCGCTGTATCGCGGGCGAATTTGATTACAAGGCGAAGCGTCAAGAAAAGCTTGAGCCGCTGTTGTTGAATGATATGGAAGCTATGGTCTCCTTTGAAACCGCTAAGGCTTTTATTGCTGGGCAGGCTGGAAAACATTATCCCGCGCCACTGACGGCTGTAAAGATTATCCAAAAAGCAGCGAAGATGGGTCGTGATGATGCTTTGGCTGAAGAAGCTAAGGGTTTTGCCAAGCTTGCTAAAACTTTGGTTGCAAGAAATTTGGTCGGCTTGTTCATGGGTGACCAAGATGTGGCTAAGTCAGGTAAAACCTGGGCTGCTAAGTCGACCCCTGTGAGCAAGGCCGCGGTATTGGGTGCTGGCATCATGGGTGGCGGTATCGCCTACCAAAGTGCTTCAACAGGCACGCCAATTATGATGAAAGACATTGCTCAAAGTGGTTTGGATTTGGGTTTGTCGGAAGCGTCTAGTTTGCTGGCGAAAAAGGTTGCTCGCGGCCGTATGAAGCCTGCGAAAATGGCCGAAGTACTTACCGCTATTGACGCCACCTTAAGCTACGAAAATTTCGACAGTGTAGACCTAGTGGTTGAAGCGGTTGTTGAAAACCCCAAAGTGAAGCGTGCTGTTTTGGCTGAAGTTGAAGATTCCATTCGCGAAGACGCCATCCTGACTTCAAACACTTCGACCATTTCTATTAATCATTTAGCAGAAGCTTTGAAGCGCCCTGAAAATTTCTGTGGTATGCACTTTTTCAACCCCGTGCACAAAATGCCTTTGGTGGAAGTGATCCGCGGTGAGAAAACCAGCGACGAAGCTATTGCTCGCACTGTTGCTTATGCCTTGGCAATGGGTAAAAAGCCAGTTGTTGTGAACGACTGTCCTGGCTTCTTAGTAAACCGTATTTTGTCCCCTTACATGGGCGCATTTATGGGCCTTGTTAAGCAGGGTGTTGATTTTGTTGCCATAGATAAGGCAATGGAAAAGTTTGGCATGCCCATGGGGCCTGCTTACCTGTGTGACGTTGTTGGTATCGATACGGGCGTTCACGCTGGTGCGGTAATGACAGAAGGTTTCCCTGAGCGTATGGCGCGTGACTTCAAAACTTCTAGTGAAGTATTGTTTGAAGCCGACCGCTACGGTCAGAAAAATGGCAAAGGCTACTATAGCTATGAATTGGACAAGAAAGGTCGTCCAAAGAAAGTGGTTGATGAAGCTGTTTACACAATGTTGGCTCCTGTTTGTGACGAGCGCAAAGAGCTCAGCGCAGAAGAAATTGTTGACTGCTTGATGATTCCTTTGTGTTTAGAAGCTGTGCGTTGTTTGGAAGAAAATATTGCCGCTTCAGCCACTGATATTGATATGTCGTTAATTTACGGTATTGGTTTCCCACCATTCCGCGGTGGTGCATTGCATTACATAGACGACATGGGTGTTGCTGAGTTTGTGGCACGAGCCGATAAATATGCTGATATGGGTCCCTTGTATAAGGCCACCGATCGTCTGCGTGATATGGCAGCCAAAGGCGAAAGCTTTTTCGCGATATAAGACCAAAATTCAGGAGAAAATGAAATGAGTTTGAATCCAAGAGATGCTGTTATTGTCGATTTTGGTCGTACTGCAATGGGTCGCTCCAAGGGCGGTTGTTATCGCAACACTCGCGCCGAAGACATGTCGGCCGATCTGGTAAACGGATTGTTTGCACGCAATAGCAAAGTAGACCCTTCAGAAGTAGAAGACGTAATCTGGGGCTGTGTAAACCAAACCAAAGAACAGGGTTGGAACATTGCTCGCATGATGTCATTGATGACGGTTATACCGCACACAGCTGGCGGTCAAACTGTGAGTCGTTTGTGTGGTTCGTCGATGTCGGCACTGCACACGGCTGCGCAAGCTATTATGAGTAATAACGGCGACGTATTTGTTGTTGGTGGTGTTGAGCATATGGGCCATTTGGCGATGGACCACGGCATTGACCCCAACCCTCGTTTAGCAAAGCACGTGGCAAAAGCCGCGGGTGCTATGGGTATGACGGCCGAAGTATTGGGCATGATGCACGGCATTACCCGTGAGCAGCAAGATGAGTTTGGTGCACGCTCGCATCGTCTCGCCCATGCCGCTACCCAAGAAGGTCGATTTAAAGAAGAAATTATTGCGATCGACGGTCACAACGCTGACGGTTTTAAAGTGAAGATGTTTCAAGACGAAACTATTCGTCCAGAAACTACGGTAGAAGGTCTGGCAAAATTGCGCCCTGCGTTTAACCCCGCGAGTGGCACTGTCACGGCCGGTACTTCTTCTCAGGTAACTGACGGTGCATCGGCCATGATTGTGATGTCAGCTGAGCGCGCTCAGTCTTTGGGCTTGCAGCCTCTGGCAAAAATTCGCTCGATGGCGGTTGCCGGTGTTGATCCTTCAATTATGGGATATGGTCCTGTGCCAGCCACTCAAAAGGCTCTCGCACGTGCGGGCTTAACCATGGACGATATCGACTATCTTGAGTTGAACGAAGCTTTCGCTGCGCAGGCACTGCCGGTACTGAAAGACCTCGGTTTACTCGATAAAATGGACGAGAAAGTGAACTTGAATGGCGGCGCCATTGCCTTGGGTCACCCTTTTGGTTGTTCGGGCACTCGTATCACCGGCACATTGTTGAACGTTATGCGTCAGCGTGAAGGTGCTCTTGGCGTATCCACCATGTGTGTTGGTTTGGGTCAGGGTATAACAACGGTTATTGAACGTCTGTAACTTTTTCGTCAGGCTTTAATAGCAAAAAGGCACCTTCGGGTGCCTTTTTTTGTGGTCGTGTTTTAGTGCCAGCAACCCTCTATTTCCAGCAGCTCTGAAACGCGTCCAAAACCTTATTTTTCCTCGTGCCTTTTTTCAGCATCATGGCCACTTCAACATCGTAGAAGCGCTTGTTGGGCAGCAGTGCTCTCAGTTCGCCGGCATCGATGCCGGGCTGCGCATATTGGGTAGAGAAAAAACCAATGTAGTGACCGGTTTTCACTAAGCTCATTCGCGCTTCATAAATGTAGGCGCTGGCACTGCGGTTTAAATCGATCATTGCTTTGCTGGCGGCGCCGGAGGTTTGCATTCCGGGATGAATGAATTTGCACTCGCAAATTGCCTTATGGCTAAGGTGTTTATTCTCTAGCGCAAACAGAGCATGGCTGCGATGGCAATAGAGTTTATGTCGCTCTGTGTACAGTGCTGTGTAGTCGATGCTGGAGAGGTCGCGATGCCAGGGCGCAAAGGCTATATCTGCCCGCCCATCAATTAAAGCCCGCTCAATTTCCGGCAGGGTATTGGTTGCCAAATTAATCTGTACTTCAGGTGCCATGGTTTCGAACGCAGTGATTGCATTGGCAAGTTTGAATTGTGGGTCGGCAACGATCGCGTCGCTACAAACGATATTCAATTCGCCGGTCAGCTGCTGGTGTAAGGTGTTTACTTGGCTTCGAAACTGCTCGAGTGAGGCCAATAGCTGTTCGGCGCACTCGTACACAAACTGGCCTTCCTCGGTGAGCGAGAAACCGCTGCGCCCGCGATGACATAGCTTTAAGTTGAGGCGAGCCTCTAGGTCGGCCATATGAGTGCTGATAGTAGAGCGGGCAATATTGAGCTCAGCTTCAGCGGCGCTAAACCCACCTGAGTCAGCCACGCCCTTGAAAATACGCAATAGGCGAATGTCGATATCGTTTATTTTTCGGCGAATGGGCATGTTTCAATTTAACTCATGTAAGTATAGTTAGGTGTTAATTATTGGGAGTATAGACTGTTTTTTACTTGGGATGTAGCCGCAGTACCTGCGATTTTGGACAGAACTCTGGCATAATGCCCGCTGTTGGAATTCCAGTGTTGAGCGAGGTTGGGTGTGTCTAAGAGTATTGTATTAATCGGTATGCCTGGGGCGGGTAAAAGCACCTTAGGGGTTCTGCTGGCGAAAGAAACGGCCAGAGATTTTGTGGATACCGATGTACTTATTCAAGTGCGAGAAGGCAAAACCTTACAAGAAATTCTCAATGAGACCGACTACCTAAATTTACGCCAAATTGAAGAACAAGCTTTGCTGAGTGTGGACCTCTCTCAGCATGTGATCGCCACCGGCGGCAGCGCCGTATACAGTGAGCGGGGTATGCAGCATCTGGCACAACTTGGGCCGATTGTTTTTTTGGATTGCAGCTTGGCTGAGCTGCGTCGGCGTATTCAAAACTATGAAACACGCGGCATTGCGCGTAGACCTGAACAAAGTTTTGAGGCCCTGTTTGAAGAGCGCAATGCCCTATACCGCCGTTATGCAAGTTTGGTCATTCATTGCGATGGATTAAGTCAGCAGGAAATTGTAGATCAGATAGTAGGCCAATTGTGAGAGTATCTGATTTTTTAGAATTGCTATTACTGGCTGCAGTTTGGGGGGCGTCGTTTATTTTTATGCGCGTTGCCGCGCCAGAGTTTGGCCCTGTTCCTCTCATTGGTATTCGAGTGGTGCTTGCCGCACTGGTGCTTTTGCCTGTGTTTGTTTTGCGTAAACCGCTCCATTTATTGTGGCAAAATAAACGGCACATCCTGTTCATTGGTGTCTTTAACTCAGCACTACCTTTTTCCTTATTTGCCTATGCAACCTTACATTTGTCTGCCGGTTTTACTGCCGTGATAAATGCCACCGTGTCAATTTTAGGAGCCATCATTGCCTACGTATGGCTTAAAGAAAGCTTGAGTGTCGCCCGTGTCGCTGGTTTGTTTGTGGGTTTTTCTGGGGTGGTAGCACTGGTTGTTAGTGCCGGAACTTTCGATCAGCAATCCACCCAGCTAGCCTTGGCTGCGGGCTTGGGCGCTTCTTTTAGCTATGGCGTCTCGGCCAGTTACACCAAACTTCATATGACGGGGGTTGATTCGCTAACCTTGTCCTTAGGCAGTTTAATTGCGGCTTCTATTGTTCTTTTCCCATTTGTAATTTACTTGTGGCCCGAGCAGCCTCCGTCTTTGTTGAGCTGGGGGAATGCCTTAATTTTAGCCTCTATTTGTACCGGTGCTGCTTACATAATGTATTTTCGCCTAATTGCCAATGTGGGCACTTCTAAAGCAATTTCCGTAACTTTACTAATTCCGCTGTTTGGTATGTTTTGGGGCGTGGTGTTATTGAATGAAGTGGTCACGCTCAATATGGTGCTGGCGGCAATCACTATTATCTTAGGAACGAGCTTAGCTTCGGGTGTGTTAAGGCCTAAAGCGATTTTGACTATTTTTCGAACGAACAAACTTTAAATTATATTCAGGAACATTGACGATGAAAGTATTGGCCTTTGCCGCAAGCAACAGTAAAACCTCTATCAATAAACAATTGGCAACATACGCTGCCAGCCAAGTTGAAGGCGCAGAGGTTGAAGTGCTCGATCTTAACGATTACGAAATGCCTATTTTCAGTATCGATAGAGAAAATGAATCCGGCCAACCTAGTTTGGCCAAGGATTTTCTTGAAAAAATTGCTAGCTGTGACGCCCTCATTATTTCTTTTGCCGAGCACAATGGTTTTTACAGTGCCGCTTACAAAAATATCTTTGACTGGTGCTCACGAATTCAACCAAAAATATTTCAGGGCAAACCTACTCTGTTAATGGCAACATCGCCTGGTGGCCGTGGCGGTGCCACAGTCTTGGCGGCAGCCTTGGCCTCAATGCCTCGTTTCGCGGCGGATATACGAGCGAGCTTGTCGGTGCCAAGTTTCGATGAAAATTTTGATGTGGACAAGGGCTGCTTAAGCAACGAAGATCTCAACCGCCAGTTGCTTGCCGCGGTAGAGTTGCTGGTTTAAACGAATTTGAATGAATTTAATTTACTTTTTAATTTATTTAAAGGTGCGCTGCTTTGATTGACGACTTCGAAGAAATTATTGCATTCATTACTGAGCTCGAGAAGCTAAAGGCCGTTGAACGCAGAATCAAAGTTGTGAATCAAAGCCGCTATGAAAACTCTGCTGAGCACAGTTGGCAGGTGGCGATGTTAGCTATGTCACTGTTGCCCTATGCCAAAACAGAGCTCGACGGTGGCAAGGTTATTAAAATGCTGTTGCTGCATGATGTTGTAGAAATTGATACGGGTGATAAATTTGCTTATGACGCCAATCATTTAGATACAGAAAATGAAACCCTAGCGGCTCAGCGAATATTTTCTTTGCTGCCGAAAGCAGTGGGCGAACCTCTATTAGCGATATGGATGGAGTTTGAGCACTCCTCCAGTCCCGAAGCGCTTTTTGCTAAGGGTGTTGATCGCGTTATTCCCGTCATGCAAAATCTGCAAAATAAGGGGGGCAGCTGGATAGAACACGGCATTACCGCTGAGCAAATCCTGAGTAAAAATGCCGGTGTGGAAAACGTCAACTCAGAGCTTTGGTCAATGATAAAGTCCAAGATAGTGGCACTGCAAGCTGAGGGCGTAATTGCCTAGTAGTACACGTGATCAACTTGCTTCCGGCATAGGGGCGCTCATGGGGCGAGCGCTGTCTACTTTTTTTCTCGGTACCATAAACGGCAATAATAAAATCGGCAGCATCACCACTAAGCCGTCAACAAAAAATACGAAACTGTAGCCGAGGTCATCAACCGCGGCACCCTGCCAATAATTCGAATACGAAAGTGCGATATTTTTTAAAGCCATATACCCGGTAAATTGAGTGGCCGCCACCAAGGGATTAGTGAGGCCCATAAATACCGCGCTGCCCACGCCATAATATAAACCTGTAATTAGAGCCGCAATGAGGGCTACAGGATAGTATTGTGCAACCGTCAGGTTACCTGTGCCTTCCTGATCGTTTAGCAGCCAGGCTAAATAGAACACGGGTAAGGCGGAGCACGCATACCATAGGGCAATGTGGCGTCGCTGCCCCATCTTATCACCCATCCAACCGCCCACCACACAGCCTATGGCGGAGAGAATGCCTGCATACATAGAGATTTCGGCAATATCGCCTTGGTCCATGCCCAAATCAACCTGCAGTGTTGAACCGGTCACTGAGGAGATAGCCATGGCTCCAGCGGGTAGCAGCGCGAAGGCAACGCCCACTTGCGGACCTTTGCCAGATTTAAAAAAGCCAGCATACAGTTCGCGTAGAAACATGCGGATTTGTATAAGCATTTTCTTGAGTAAATCGCCGCTGTCGGCTTCACCTGCTTGCGAACAAATTGGGTCGTACAAGCGGCGGGTGACGAGAGTTAAAACGATGATCAGCAGTAGCGCTATGTAGGGGAAGGTACTCATAAAGCCGAATTTGTCGGCGAGAAACAAGGCACCGCTGCCACCCAGCGCCTGACCGAGATAAGCACCGCCAAACATAAAACCGTTGGCTCGACCCAGTTCATCTTTTTCTAAAGTGCTTACGGCCAAAGAATCGATGGCAACGTCTTGCAGAGAACCAAAGAAATTATTGACCAATGCCAGCGCAATCATCATGGACATGGCATTGCCCATATCAATCAGGGCAAAAGACATCAGAGAGAGCACCATCATAACCTGGCAGCCCAATATCCAAGTTTTACGCCCGCCATGTTGGCGTAAAGGTATTAAGTCGATCAAAGGAGCCCAGGCCCATTTAAAGGCCCAAGGTAGATAGAGAACGGCTAGAAAACCGCCGATCTCTGTAGCGCTTACACCTTGGGTGCGCATATAGGCAGCCATGGCGGTGGCCGTAAAGCCGAGGGGAATTCCCTCGGTGATGTAGAGAATGCCAAAGGAGGTGAAGCGACCTTTGCGAGTTGAGAGAATATTAGTTTTAGCCATAAATTTTCTCGATATCCAAGCTAATTATTGTTATTTTTTAGGCTCTAAATATTTGAACCTTGGCTTTCTTTGGCGGCGCTAGGCATGTCTTCGGCGCTCATAATAATATCTTTGTAAGTGCCACCTGCCGGAATCATTGGGAAAACATTCTCTTCGCTTTCAACGATTATATCCAGTAGGTAAGGTTCGTTGGGGTCGGCAAGCATTCTTTCTATGGCCGCAGGCAATTCGCTGAATTGCCTCACTCGCTCTGCGTTCACCCGGTAGCCTTTGGCGATGGTAATGAAGTCAGGGTAAATGTCCTGTTCATCGTCTCGCTTTACCTGTGACATTGGGTCTGCCAAGTTCGAGCCAGAACGCTGGCCATCGTAAATCATATCTTGCCACTGGCGCACCATGCCCAACCATTGGTTGTTGATCACCACAACTTTCACGCCAATACGGTAGCGGTGACAAGTCGCCAATTCATGAATGGTCATATTGAGCGAACCGTCACCGTCAATATCAATCACGGTTCGTTCGGGGCTGGCGACCTTAGCGCCAATGGCCGCCGGTAGGCCGTAACCCATGGTGCCGAAACCTGAACTGCTCAAAAATGACCGAGTTTGGCGACTTAAATAATGCTGCATGGCCCACATTTGATGCTGGCCCACCCCTAAGCTCACAATGGCTTCGCCTTGAGTCACATCACTGATTAAACGAATGGCCGCTTGAGGATTGATCGCTCCAGTTTCAGCGTTTTCTTCTCTTGGTGGCAGCATCGGATATTCTTGGCGCAATTCACTCAATGTATTGCACCATTCGGGGTGCTGTTTACCTGGGCAAACGTCAATGAGCTGTTGTAGAGCGGGTTTAATGTCAGCGCATACTGGCAGTGTTACGGGTTTGTTTTTATTCAGTTCACTGGCGTCGATATCGATATGGATAATTTTTCCGTGGGCAATGAACGACTCTACTTTTCCCGTAACACGGTCGTCAAAGCGAACCCCAAGGGCCAAAACTAAGTCCGCCTCATTGACCGCCACATTGGCGTATTTGCTTCCGTGCATTCCCAGAATATGCAAAGCCAAAGGGTGGCCGGGAGGGAAGGCGCCCCAGCCCATTAGAGTGGTGGTAACCGGGCATTGTAAATGTTCAGCAAATTCCAGTAGTAGCTCGTGACTATCGGATGACACAATACCGCCGCCGGCATAAATCACGGGGCGTTCGGCTTCAGTAATTAATCGCCGACACTCTTCAAGTTGCGTTTCACTGATGCCGCCAACAAATTTTTCTGGCGGCTCAATGACTGCGGGCATTCTCGGTGGAGTGTAGTTACCCTCAGGGTCCCTAGGATACTGTTGCTGGATGTCTTTAGGGATATCTATAAGCACTGGGCCCGGACGATTGCCACCGGCCAAAGCAAAAGCTTCAGAGACAATTTCAGGGATATCGGCGACGCGAGTGACGAGATAATTTTTTTTCGTAATGGGCGCTGTAATCGCCACAATGTCTACTTCTTGAAAGGCATTCTTACCAAGAAGGTGGCTGGGTACATTGCCGGTGATTGTCACAATGGGCGTAGAGTCGCTGTTGGCATCGGCAATGCCGGTGACTAAGTTGGTTGCCCCGGGGCCTGAGGTTGCTAGGCACACACCCACGTTTCCTGTTGCTCGGGCATAGCCTTGAGCGGCATGTGCCGCGCCCTGTTCGTGTTCGGTGCGCACGCACTTAATGTCAAACTCACTCAGCACATCAAAAATTTCTAAATTGGCGCCCCCGGGATAGCCAAAAATTGTGTCGACGTTTTGCAGCTTTAAACAGCGAGCTAATATTTGTGCGCCACGCAGGGCCTGTGGGCGCTGGTCGGCTTTGATGTCAGAAAGTTGGCCTCCGGTGATGGTGCCAACGTTAACGTAGGTAACGTTATCTTCAGAGTGGGGAGTGTTTGGTGAGCTCATGGCTTCTCTCTAGCTAAGTGGTGGTTTGGGCACGCAAAGGGGTGGCTTGCGCATCACTGCTGGTTTTTTGCACGGGTAGTGCTCGACTGAACTATGGTTTGTATTTAAACGCTGCAGATCAAATCAGAACACTATAGTAAATGAACTTGAGGAAATGAGCCCCAAATTTCCTCCCTTATTTTCGCTTGATGCCCCGTGAATCTTCGCTTTCGGTGGATTGATTTAGAAGAATTCATCGCCCGAAGCCGTTAGACTGATTTCGCCAGTATAAAACTTATTCCGCAAACCGATGTAAAGGTTACAGCAATGACAGATAAAGTATTTCATCAGCCTCTTGGTGGCAACGACATGCCTCGCTTTGGCGGACCGGCCACATTTATGCGCCTGCCGGCAATGGAGCCCCATGCCGGTCTCGATGTTGGTTTTGTGGGTGTTCCTTTTGACATAGGCACGTCTAACCGGCCTGGCGCTCGCTTAGCGCCCCGAGAAATTCGCGACGAAAGTAGAATGTTAAGACCATTTAACGTATCGACGGGGGCAAGCCCTTTTAACAGCTTGTCTGTGGCGGACATTGGTGATGTGCCCATCAATACATTTAATTTGCAAAAGAGCATGGGCATCATCGAGGAGTTTTACGACAATTTGATGGCTCAAGGCATCAACCCTCTTACGATGGGCGGCGACCACACCATAGCCCTACCTATTCTGAGGGCCTTAAGAAAGCAGCATGGGCCCGTCGGCTTGGTGCACATCGATGCTCATGCTGATGTCAATGACAACATGTTTGGTGAAAAAATTGCCCATGGCACGCCTTTTCGCCGAGCGGTAGAAGAGGGCTTGCTCGACTGTGAGCGAGTTGTGCAGATTGGCTTGCGCGGCACGGGTTATTCCGCCGATGAATACAATTGGTCCCGGGATCAAGGTTTTCGCGTGGTGCAAGCTGAAGAGTGTTGGCATAAGTCACTAACACCGCTAATGGCTGAAGTGAGAAGTAAGGTTGGCGGCGGGCCCGTTTACATTAGCTTTGATATCGACGGTTTAGATCCGGCCTTTGCGCCAGGTACTGGCACGGCGGAAATAGGTGGTTTAACGGTGATGCAGGGTATTGAGATTGTACGCGGCTGCAAAGGGCTGAACGTTGTGGGTGGAGATTTGGTGGAAGTCTCTCCGCCTTATGACACCTCTCATAATACTTCTTTGGTTGGGGCCAATTTACTCTACGAGATGCTTTGTGTATTGCCAGGTGTTGAATATGAAGGGGAGCGCTAGCTTAGTGAAGGGCGCAGCATTAGTGGGCGCCCAACGTTAAAACTGCAGGATAGTACCGCAACTTTGTTTGTGAGTTGTTGCATCCGTCAAACAAGGCCTCTACCAAGCGCGACCGCCCCTCCGATCATTTTTTGAGCACAAAAAAGTCACCCGAGGGCTAGAATTATTTTTGGATGATTACTATTAAAGTTTCAGCGCAGAGATGGTCTATACTCTTGAAGACTGTTCTCCTGTTGACTTGAATATATGAATGCATTGATTGTTGATCCATCCCGCTCTTACCGACGCATTTTAAGCTTGGCGCTCGAATCGAATGATTTTATAACTAGCGAGGCGAGAGGTGCCCAGGAGGCCGAGCAGCTTTGCCAAACCGCAGTTTTCGAATTGATCTGCATGGCCGCTGAGCTGCCGGACGGGGACAGCTACGAACTGGCGGGCAAAATTCGTCTGGATACCTCATCCAATAACGGTGCCGCCGTACTATTACTCACCTCTAATTATAGCCACGAGGTGCTGGAAAAGGCTTTTTCGCTGGGTATTACCGAAGTGTTTCGGAAAAAAGATTTTACGAACTTCGAATACTACTTAAGTCAATTTACCAATCAATTGTTGCGAGCTGGGCGGCGAGCTGGGCATATTTTATACGTTGAAGACAATTTGAGCGTGGCTTTAGCAACTCGTGCCACCTTAGAGGAAAACGACCACAGCGTGAACCATTTCACCACGGGCGAAGAAGCCGAAGCCGCTTTTCTGGAGCATGATTACGATTTGGTGCTCACTGATATTTTATTGGCGGGAGAGCTCAGTGGTACTTCCTTGGTTCGCGCCATCCGCCATCACGAAGATGAGGGCAAGCGACAGGTACCCGTCGTGGCCATGAGTTCTTTCAGTGATACGGCGCGGCGCCTGGAACTTTTCCGCTGCGGCATTAATGACTATGTGCAAAAGCCAGTGCTTGGCGAAGAGCTGAAGGCAAGGGTGAATAACCTGATACAGACACAGCTCTTGATGAAACAGCTGAATACCCAGCAGGACAAATTGCGGGAGCTGGCCCTAGTTGATCAATTAACAGGCTTGTACAATCGTCATTTTTTGATGGATGCGGTGCCAAAACGCATTGCGCAGGCGCTGCGTCATTCCCATCCTTTGAGCATGATTATGGTCGACATCGATCATTTTAAGTTAATTAATGACACCTTAGGTCACGCCGTGGGCGATGAAGTGCTCTCCGCGGTGGGGGGCGAATTGAATCGAAGCTGCCGTGATGAAGATATCGTCAGTCGCTACGGCGGTGAGGAGTTTGTCATTTTGTTGGATCGTTGCGACTTAATTGAAGCCACAAAAAAAGCCGAGTTTATTCGCGAAATGGTTGAAAAATTAAAACCGGCGGGTCGGGACATTACGGCCAGTTTTGGTGTGTGTTCGATGCGTGACAGCGAGGGCGAAGGTTTTGCCAGCATGTTTGATCGAGCTGATAAGGCTGTTTATCAAGCGAAAGATACGGGCAGAAATCGGGTTGTTGCCAATTGAATTAATGAATTCGGTTTGCGTGCCGATAATTACTGGACTAGATTCATCACTTAGGTAAGATAGCGGCGATTTGAGAATTCCTCATATTAGCTGATTTTTTTATAACCAAGAAGTTGAAATGTATGGCGGCAAAAACCACATTTTCCTGCGGAGAATCATTAGACATAACGGAAGTGGCTTCCTTGCAGGCTCGTTTGCATAAATCTCTACAAAAGTCCTCAACGATTGAATTGAAAGCCGATGATGTTAAAAAAGCCGATACGGCTGGCTTGCAGTTGTTTGTGGCCTTAGCACGTGATGTTAGCAATACCGGTGGCGCTTTGGTTTGGAAGAAACCGAGCCAGGCTTTAATCGATGCAGCTCGACTTCTCGGTTTAGAAAAAGAACTTGGTTTGGCATAAGTAATTTTAAAATAAATATTATTGGAGTGATTTCATGGCACAAATCCTTGTCGTTGACGACTCGGCGTCTATGCGCAATATGGTAACTGCCACCTTACAATCGGCTGGTCATCAAGTTAAAGATGCCGGCGACGGCCAGGCGGCCTTAACGATTGCAAAGACCGGTCGTTTTGATGCGGTAGTGACCGATCTTAATATGCCTATAATGGATGGCATTGAATTAGTAAAGAATTTGCGCTCTTTGCCGAACTATAAATACACGCCAATATTATTGTTGACAACGGAATCTTCGGCCGACAAGAAAACCCAAGGCAAGCAGGCCGGAGCAACGGGTTGGTTAGTTAAACCGTTCAATCCTGAGAAGCTGCTGGCCACCGTAGATAGAGTGCTAAGTTAGTCGTTGTTACAATAAAATTTTTGATCAGGGAAGTGAAAATATGGCCATTGATCTCGAACAGTTTCATGAGGTGTTTTTTGAAGAGAGCCTGGAAGGCTTGGATCTCATGGAACAGGGCCTTTTGGCTATTAATGGCGGAGAGCAGCCAGACGCGGAAGTCATCAATACTATTTTTCGCGCAGCACATTCAATTAAAGGCGGCAGCGGCACTTTTGGTTTTACGGAAATTGCCAATTTTACCCACGTACTAGAAACCCTCCTGGATGAAGCCCGTGATGGCACCCGAATCCTGAGCACCGAAGCTGTCGATTTGTTATTGCAGTCGAGTGACTGCTTGCGAGCGATGGTAGGTTCTCTGCAGGCGGGTGAGCCAATTGATGACAGCACCTCAGGCCCATTAGTTGTCGCTTTCGAAGCTATGTTGGCCGGTGATACAGTGCCTGCGTCAGAAGAAGCTTCTACTACGGTACCTGATGCCGCTGCCATTCCCTCTGTAGATTCCGGTTTAAGTCACAACGACATTGTTGAGGCGAGTATTAATAGCTTGCTTGGGGCGGACGATGAGACCTCTCTAAATAACGATGGCACTTCAGGCGCCGGTGGTTCTGACGAGGACGGTGGATCTTCAGGTGGTGGAGCGGAGTGGAAAATTTCCTTCCAGCCCGACCCAGAAATATTAATGACCGGCAATGAACCACTGCGTTTGTTTCGTGAACTTTCCGCTATGGGTGCAATGCGCACTGAAGCGCACACTCAAAGCATTCCCGATTTTGATCATCTATCGGCGGATGAGTGTTTTATTAGTTGGACACTGTGGCTGACCGCCGACGTTAGCCGCGATGAAATTGTTGAAGTCTTCGATTGGGTTGTTGACGAATGCAAACTCGAAGTAGAGTTGGTGGGAGATGCGTCGGAAGAATTGAGCCCGGTGGTGGCTGAAGAATCGGCACAAGCCGCAGAAAGCCCACAAGAACCTGCGGCTTCAGCGCCAGTTTCCGAACCTGAGCCTGTTCCTCAACCTGAGCCAGCTCCCGAGCCTAAGGCTGCACCGGTAGCAACTCCCGCAGCAACAACTCCCGCGGCACCGGCTACCGCCAAAGAAAGTGAAAAAGCTGCACCTGCAACATCCGCGAGTAGCAGTTCCTCCATTCGGGTGGGCATTGACAAAGTTGACAGCCTAATTAATTTGGTGGGTGAGCTAGTTATCACGCAATCAATGTTGTCTGAGTTGGGCAATAATTTTGAAATGGAAAAACTCGATCGTTTGTCGAACGGTTTAGAGCAGCTGTTGCAAAATACCAAAGAGTTGCAGGAAAGCGTCATGCGCATCCGCATGCTGCCCATTAGCTTTGCCTTTAACCGCTTCCCAAGAATGATTCGCGACTTAGCTCAAAAAACGGGCAAGGTGGTTGATCTGCAATTGAGTGGTGAGCAAACCGAATTAGATAAAACGGTGATGGAGCAGATTGGCGATCCCTTGGTGCATTTGGTGCGCAATGCTATTGATCACGGTATCGAACCAGCGGAGGAGCGTCTTGCCAATGGCAAGCCTGAACAGGGCACCATTAAATTGGACGCCTATCATCAGGGCGGCAACATCGTTATTGAGATTCGTGACGACGGCCGCGGCATTAATCCAGATGTAATCTTGGCAAAAGCGATTGAGAAAGGCATTGTCTCGGCGGGCGAGGACTTGCCAGAAAGTCGCATTTTCGACCTTATCTTTGAGCCCGGTTTTTCTACCGCCGCAGTGGTTAGTGATATTTCTGGCCGCGGCGTGGGAATGGACGTGGTGCGACGGAATATTAAATCTTTGGGTGGGCGAATTGAAATTCAATCGAAACTCGGATCTGGTTCCACGTTCAAGGTGTACTTGCCTCTTACTTTAGCCATCGTTGACGGACAGTTGGTGCGCGTTGGTACTGAAACTTACATCGTGCCACTTATCTCTATTGTAGAGTCGCTACAAATTAAACCTGAATTGGTGAATCGAGTGAGCGGTGATATGGCACTCTATCGTTTGCGTGACGACAACGTGCCAATCATACCTATCTATCGAGAATTTGGAATCGAAGCGGATAATACCGTTCTTGAAAATGGTTTGTTGGTGGTGGTTGAAGGTGAAGGCCAAAAAATTGGCTTGCTCGTAGATGACCTGCTAGCGCAACAACAAGTGGTGATCAAAAGTTTAGTGAGTAATTACAAACGTGTTGAGGGTGTATCCGGCGCAACCATATTGGGCGATGGTTCTGTATCCATGATCTTGGATATTGCGGGTTTAATTCGTCAGGTTTCTGAGCGATCGCAAAAACGACGCGGCAGGAAGTCGGGCGGTTCTGGTTCTAACTCGCAACACCAAGCGGCCTGAGGCAAAAGATAATCGTGGATATACAAGCATTAGCGGAAACCGTTCCTGTTGAAGGTGTTGTCAATCTCGAAGGTATAGACTTCGTCAAAAATGGCGATGAATACTTAACGTTTTGTCTGGGCAGTGAACACTACGGGGTAGAGATTTTGTCGGTTAAGGAAATTCGTGGTTGGGAGCGCCCCACACTGATACCGAACTCTCCCGATTATGTGAAAGGCGTCATCAATATTCGCGGCATTATTATTCCAATCATCGATCTTCGAATGCGTTTTGCAGTCGGGGACTCCACCTACAGTAATACCACCGTGGTTATTGTCTTGAGTTTAGAAAACGATTCAATGAATTGTATGATGGGGTTTGTGGTGGACGCTGTCTCGGACGTATTAAACGTTGAGGATGGGGATGTAAAGAAGGCGCCAAATTTTGGCGGAACTCTGCCTGTCGATATGGTCGAGGGTTTGGTGAACGTAGGTGACAATGTCGTGACAATTATTTCTACCGAGCAATTGCTAACCTTGGAGGATGATTAAAATGCCTCATACATTAGCCCTTGCTGACCAAGAATACCTCACCTTTAAACTTGGGAAGGAAGAGTTTGGCGTAGACATACTTTCGGTACAGGAAATTCGCGAGTGGTCTCCAGTCACCGAAATTCCGAACACCCCCGATTATCTGAAGGGTGTGATCAATCTGCGTGGCGTTATTGTGCCCATAGTTGATTTACACCAACGTTTTAACCGCACGAGTAAAGAGTACGATGCCACCACTGTGGTCATCGTTTTACAGGGTATGGTGCGTGAGAAAAGATCCATGGTGGGCGTTGTTGTTGATGAAGTGTCAGACGTCTACAAAGTTGACAATACAGCAGTAAAGGAAGCGCCAGATTTTGGCAGTCGAATTGATAACCGTTTTTTAAAGGGAATGGCTGTCATGGAAGACAAAATGATTATTTTATTGGATGCGTTGCGTTTGTTGGACGTAGAAGATTTATTTGACAGTGAAAAAGTAGGTAGCCTCTAATGACACCAAAACAGACAAAACAAGTTCAAGAGAGTTGGAAAAAAGTTGCTCTTATTTCCGAGCAGGCTGCCGACATTTTTTATACTAAGCTGTTCGAAAAGATGCCAGAACTTCAGTCTCTTTTTAAAGCGGATATGGAAGAACAGGGCAAAAAACTCATGACGATGATCGGTAGCGCTGTAGCGCTGCTGAATAAACCCGATAAATTGATACCAGTGGTCCAGCAGCTGGGCGAGCGGCACGGCACTTACGGTGTGGAGCCGGCACATTACGATGTGGTGGGTGCGGCATTGTTAGAAACGCTTGAGGCCGGCTTAGGTGATGATTTCACCGCGCCGTTGAAGCAGGCTTGGACTGAAGTTTATGGCCTTCTGGCCAGCACCATGATTGAAGCGGCTGAGAGTGCTTCAGCAATGAATTCAAATATTGATACAGCTAGCGAGACAGAGGGTAAGGCTATGGGTAATAAGGACGACAGTACGTTTATAAAAGGGGCTCTTGATCAATCGGGTACACCTATTGTCATGATTGATAGAGACTTAGTGATCACCTATGCTAATGCCGCTACTGTAAAATTGCTGAAGGATAACGAAACTACTTTCCAGAAAAAATATCCTGGTTTTGATGCCGACAATATTATAGGTACTTGTATCGATGGCTTTCATAAAGATCCTTCTCATCAGCGAAAAATATTGGACGATGTAAACAATTTACCTTGGCAAGCCGATATTGAAATAGAACATTTGAAGTTTGAGCTTAATGTTACCGCCATCACGGGGCCTAAGGGTGAGTATCTAGGTAACTCATTAGAGTGGCAAGATGTCACGGCGACGCGAGCTGAAACTGATAAGGCGACACGCTTGCAGGGTGCGGTTGACCAATCGGGCACCGCTCAGGTAATGGTTGATCGCGACCTTGTAATCATCTATGCCAATACGGCGACCCTGGAGTTGTTGAAAGGTCATGAAGAAACCTTTCAGCAGAAATACCCTGGGTTTGTAGCCAGTGAAAATGCGATTATCGGCACCTGTATTGACAGTTTCCATAAAGACCCTAGTCACCAGCGGAAAATTTTGGACGACCCAAATAATCTGCCCTGGAAGACAGATATTCAAATTGAGCATCTAAGCTTCGAATTGAACGTTACCGCGGTGATGGACAGCGATGGCAAGTACGTAGGCAATTCACTTGAATGGCAAGATGTCACTGAAGCTAGAATTCTAGCTGATAAGGCGGTACGTTTGCAGGCCTCTGTGGATCAATCAGGCACGGCTCAGGTAATGATTGACCGTGATTTCATCATCAATTATGCCAATGAGGCGACCCTGAAGTTACTGAAAGACCATGAGGCCACCTTTCAAAAGAAATACCCTGGGTTTGTGGCCTCCGAAAGCGCACTTATTGGCGCCTGTATCGACGGTTTCCATAAAGACCCCTCTCATCAGCGCAAGCTACTAGATGATCCTAAGAACCTTCCTTGGAAGGCCGATATTCAAGTTGAGCATCTAACCTTTGAGTTAAATGTTACTGCCGTTATAGACGGCAGTGGTAACTACGTAGGCAATTCACTTGAATGGCAGCATGTGACAGAAACTCGGGCTGCGGCGAACAAGGCAGCGCAACTTCAAGGCGCTATTGATCAGTCGGGCACGGCGTCGATGATGATTGATCGCGATTTAAAAATTACCTACTACAACCAGGCTACGCTCAGCTTACTACAAACGCATGAGGCAACCTTCGCGAAGGTTTGGCCAGGTTTCCGAGCTTCGGATGAGTTCTTGATGGGCAATTGTATCGATAGCTTCCATGCCAACCCCGCGCATCAGCGGAAAATTTTAGGTGATATCAATAACTTGCCTTGGCAGTCAGATATTAAAGTAGCCGATTTAATTTTCCAGCTTAGTGTCACCGGCATTGTTAACCTTGAAGGAGAGCACATCGGTTGCGCTCTCGAGTGGCAAGACATGACAACTGAGCGAGCGAATCAGATTGAAGTGGGTCGCCTCAGCTCAGCGGTAGATGGAATGACGACCAACCTGATGATGGCCGATACAAAAGGTAATATTGTTTATATGAACCCCTCGGTTGAAGCCATGATGTTGCGACGTGAGGCGCAATTACGCACGGTGTTGCCTGCATTGAGAGTGGACAAAATAGTGGGGTCAAATTTTGACATTTTCCATAAAAATCCCGCTCATCAACAGAATTTGCTCTCCAACCCTGACAACCTACCCTACAAGACAGACATTTCAGTGGCGGGCTTGGAGTTTGGTTTGACCGCTATTGCCTTGAAAGACAGTAAGGGCCTCCACGTGGGAACTGCCATTCAATGGGAAGACAATACGGAAGAGAGAGACGCGCAGAAGCAGATTGAGCAATTAATTTCGGCGGCGGCTAGAGGCGAATTAGACAGTAGAATTGATACTGAACAATACACAGGTTTCATGGCGCAATTAGGTAACGGCATTAATGGCTTGATGGACAGCGTTGTGCAACCCGTAAACGCGGCCATTACAGTGGCGGAAGCTCTGGCTGAAGGAGATCTTTGCACCACGATGGATGGTGAATATGGTGGGGAATTTTTAGCGCTCGCCAACGCCATGAATTCATCCTTGGGTAATTTGTTGTCCATGGTGACCGAAATTCGCGAGGCGTCTAATAACGTATTTGGAGCCGCGCGGGAAATTGCTGAGGGCAATAATGACCTCAGTCAGCGTACTGAATCGCAAGCTTCAAGCTTGGAGGAAACCGCGTCGGCAATGGAGGAGTTAACTACTACCGTACAGCAGAATGCAGAGAATGCTTCTGAGGCGACCAAGTTGGCGAATGCAGTAATGCAGAAAGCCAGTAGTGGTGGTGAAGTGGTGCAAAATGCCGTAACCGCAATGGAAGAAATCAATACATCCAGTAAGAAAATTGCAGACATTATTGGTGTGATTGATGAGATCGCTTTCCAAACTAACTTGCTGGCCTTGAACGCCGCGGTGGAGGCCGCACGAGCGGGTGAGCAAGGTCGAGGTTTTGCAGTTGTAGCGGCAGAGGTTCGCAACTTAGCGGGACGCAGTGCCGCGGCGGCCAAAGAAATTAAGGGCCTGATTAGCGACAGTGTTGACGCCGTGGGTAAGGGCACCAAGTTGGTTGATGAGACCGGCCAAACCTTTGGCGTGTTGGTGGAATCGGTTACTGAAGTGGTGACAATGATTTCAGACATCAACAGTGCCAGCACTGAGCAGGCCGCGGGAATCAACGAAGTCAGTCAAGCCATTTCCCAGATGGATGAAATGACTCAGCAAAACGCTGCACTGGTAGAAGAGGCGAGTGCTTCTAGTAAATCGATGGAAGAACAGTCTCAGGGCTTGCTTGATCAGGTTAGCTTTTTCAATACGGGGGCGCAAACAGGTGGAGCGCAAACAGGTGGAGCGCAAACGGGGATTAGAACTGCCCCTAAAGCTAAAGGCGCACCTCGCCCGAAAGCAGCTGCACCAGTTTCCCGTGGTGGTGATGATGATTGGAAGGAATTTTGAGTTCAGAGGCTAATGTCCGCTCCAATAAATACACTCTAAGTGATCGTGAGTTTAGTTTTATTTGCAAGCTTGTGTATGGTTCTACAGGCATCGTGCTGGGCGAGCGCAAGCGTGAGATGGTGTACCGCCGTCTCATGCGACGCACGCGTGAGCTAGGGCTCGACAGCTTTTCAGACTATTGTACTTTGCTTAAGAATGATGAAGCTTCAGAGCTGCCAAATTTCACCAATGCCATCACCACAAACTTGACCAGTTTTTTTCGCGAATCTCACCATTTTGATTACTTGCGAGATGTAATGCTGCCCGAGATGCTTAAGCAGCAACGCCGAGAGAGCGATGGTCGCCGCTTGAGAATATGGTCTTCTGCCTGCTCAACCGGTGAAGAGCCCTATAGTGCGGCGATCACTTTATTGGAAGCCATGGGGCCAGAAATTTCTTCATGGGATGTGCGAATTTTAGCAACAGATCTCGATTCCAATGTCGTGGCGACCGGTAGTGCAGGTATCTATAAGCAAGACCGCATCAAAGACCTTGAACCTTCTATGAAACGTGAATGGTTCCATAAAGGATCAGGAAAAAACCTCGGTTTTGTAAGGGTGGATCGGAGGTTGTCGAATCTTATTACCTTTAAAACGCTAAACCTCTTACATGACTGGCCAATACAGGGCCCCTTCGATGTTATATTTTGTCGTAATGTGATGATTTATTTTGATAAGGAAACGCAATATAAACTCATTCTTCGTTACTTTGATTTGCTGCGACCTGGCGGCGTGCTGTTTATAGGGCACAGTGAAAGTATGCCAAAAGAAATTAGGCAGTTTGAGTTTTTGGGAAAAACGATATTCAGGCGGCCTGAATAGATATCATGACAAGCTTACTTAGTCGACTTGATACAAACCTGGATGCCTGTCTTGAAGGCTTTGAAGGTATAAATCGCTTTTGGGATAGGCGACGTAACGTTGTGGTTGCCAAAATTTTGCCGGGCGAATTTTATGTAACCAAAAACAGTGAAATGATTGCCACCACCTTAGGTTCCTGTGTGTCAGCTTGCATTTGGGACCCGGCGGTGGCCATTGGTGGGATGAATCATTTTATGCTGCCACTGACCGATGAACTTAGTGATAATGTGACCTGGGGTAACGTTGCAAGTGACGCGACTCGATATGGCAACTATGCTATGGAACATATGATTAACGAATTACTCAAGCACGGCGCTAGCCGTCATCGTCTGCAGGCTAAGGTGTTTGGTGGGGCTAAGGTGCTCCGACACCTAACCGACGTAGGTGAGAGGAATGCGGAATTTGTGTTGCGATATCTAAAAGAAGAGAACATCGCTTTGCTCGGTGAGGACCTTAATGATGTGCATCCTCGGAAAGTCTTGTTCGACCCTATTTCAGGAAAAGTATTACTGAAGCAATTGCGTTCAATGCACAATGACACCATTACTAGTCGGGAGCGAAAATACCAAGCAGGCTTGGGTAAAGTACCTGTCGGTGGCGATGTGGAATTGTTTTGACCGGCTCGCTATTGAAGCATTAAAGCCGGTGGTATATTAGCGATAGATTCTATTTATTAAGAGCGAAGTTAAACGACATGGCTAAAAAAATACGAGTGCTAATTGTTGATGATTCAGAGTTGATAAGGGTTCTTTTAAACGAAATTCTCTCCTCTGATAATGGCATAGAAGTTGTAGGCTTGGCCGATGATCCCTATGACGCTCGGGATAAAATTAAGTTGTTGGCTCCGGATGTGATCACTCTAGACATTGAAATGCCTCGTATGGATGGCATTACGTTTCTTAGTAACATTATGCGTCTTCGGCCAATGCCCGTTGTTATGATTTCTACCCTTACGCAAAAAGGGGCCGACGCGACAATGCAGGCCTTGGAATTAGGGGCTATCGATTTTGTTTCAAAACCCACCGCCGATGTTCAAAGTAAGCTACATGGGCTGAGCGCGGAGATTATCGCGAAGGTTAAAAATGCGGCCAAGGCGAACTTGGTGGCCTTGGAACACTGTGTGAACCCGCCATATATCGCTCAGGCACCGTCCATATCAAAGGGCAGCAAACTGGGAAGCCGGATTAAGTTGATTGCGATAGGTGCTTCCACCGGTGGTACAGAGGCCACTAAAGAAGTGCTCGGGGGCCTGCCCGAGAATATGCCCCCCATTGTTGTTGTGCAGCACATGCCCGCTGGTTTTACGGCGTCCTACGCGCGTCGTTTAGATAAGCTGATAAAACTCAATGTAGAGGAGTTTCATCAGCCGAGTCAGGTGCTCCAAGCGAATCACGTGTATATCGCCAACGGCGATCTCCACATGCGCATTCAGCAGAGAGCAGGTATTTTGAAGGCTTTTTCTGAAGATGGTGAGCCCGTCAATCGACATAAACCATCGGTAGATGTGCTGTTTGATTCTGTTGCTGAGAGTTGTGGTGAGCAAGCTCTGGGCGTAATTTTAACAGGTATGGGAATAGATGGGGCTTCAGGTCTTGGTAAAATGCGCGCAAGTGGCGCGCTGACCGTAGCGCAAGATGAGGAGAGCTCTGTGGTATGGGGAATGCCTCGAGTTGCGGTTCAGCAAGGCGCTGCCGCCGATGTTTTAGCCCTAAAAGACATTAGCCGGTATTTGGTTAAGAGTAGTTATAGCGACAGCTAGTGATTTTGAAAGAAGGGTATAGGGGATGGTTGGGTTGTTTGTTAAGGACTATTTAATTGCACTGATTGCGAGTGTGCTGGCCTTGTTGGTCGTATTGTTTGTGGCGGTTCAATGGTTAGCGGTTTTAATGCTAGCACTCACCGTAGGCGCTTGGATGTTTTGTGCTAATGCGGTTTCTCAGAAGAGTCAGGTTGCTGATAATACCAACACGGTGTTCAGCGATGATGCTAGGGGAGAGCTGTTAAAGATTGGCAATCATATTGAAGAAATTCTTAACGAAGAAGTCTCATTGGTTGATGAGCACATAAAGAGGATTGGCGGCTTAATTGAAGACTCCACCTTGCTTCTTCAGCAGAGCTTTTCCAAGGTCGTGGATCGAGCTCGAGAACAATCGGAGATGTCCCTTGAATTGGTGAGCAGCATTCATGGCGATCAACAGGAAGATAATAGTGACGGCTATGCCATTAGCGAATTTATCGCGAAAACCGATACCATCATTCAGTACTATATTGATCTCTTAATTGATATTAGTGAAAAAAGTATTGGTGCAATTCACCGAATTAACGACATGAATCAACATATGGAGGGAATGTTTTCTATTCTTGACGATGTTAAAGGAATGGCCGATCAGACCAATTTGCTCGCCTTGAACGCGGCCATTGAAGCCGCTCGAGCGGGCGACGTGGGAAGGGGCTTTGCCGTGGTTGCCGACGAGGTTCGCGCACTCTCCCTAACTTCAGCCAAACTCAACGATCAAATTCGCGAAAAAATTGAGCACTCGAAACTTCTGATCAGTGAAGTCAATAATCAGGTGGGGGACATTGCCAGTCTTGATATGAATGCGGCGATTGAGGGTAAAGGCGCCATTGATCAAATGTTAGGGCAAATTGAAACTCTAAATGTTAAAACTGAATCAATATTGGGTGATCTAAGCGAGGCAAGTAGCGGCATTAACAAAGAGATCAATAATTCTATGCGAGCGCTGCAGTTTGAGGATATTGTCAATCAGTTGTCGGGTCACATTAGTCTTCGTTTAGAGCATATTCACGAGGTAGCCGTTTTTTCCCACAATCAAGTGGCCAACGCTAGTGACGAGGAAAGTTTGAGGCGAGTGGCCAATGAATTGACTGAGCTTCGCGACCGCTTTCACGCCCAAAATATTGCTAAAAAGGTGGAGCAGGTCTCTATGGACGAAGGCGACATAGAGCTCTTTTAGTTTTTCATGGGCATCAAAGCGGCAGTTCTGTGGTGTACTTTACTTGCTTCAGGGCGAAGGTAGAATTCACTGATGCTACATTGGGCAGGTGAACCAAGCTGCGCTTAAGAAGTTTTTCATAGTGCTCTACATTATCAACGACAACTTTCAATACATAATCTTTCTCGCCGCTGGTTGAGTAGCACTCCACCACCTCAGGCACGTTTAGCACAGCAGACTCAAATGCGTTCAGCGAATCTTCTGCGTGGCTTTTAATGATTAGGTAAGCGTAAACAGTCACTGAGAGTTCCAGTTTTTTAGGGTCTAGTAAAGTGACCTTGCCCTTAATAATACCTTCCGCTTCTAAGCGTTTGATGCGCCGCCAGCAGGGCGTGTGTGAAAGACCGACCTTTGCGCCTAGGTCGGCCATGGAGTAATCGGCATTTTCTTGTAATGTGCGAAGTATCTTGCGATCGAAGTCGTCCAGTACAAATTGATTTTTCATCCTAAATACCGATTTTTAAAGTTGAGAACGTCCTAATATTAGCGCTTTTATTCCTAATGTCACTGGAGGATTATCGCTGAGCCTAACGAAGGTGGTCTAGAGGCAGCTCGGTTTTATAGCAAATGGGTTTGAGGGAAAAACTGCTCTTCACGTGATTGATACCCTCCAGCTGAGTGAGTTTTTCGTCGAGAAAGGCCTGGTAGGAATGCAGGTCTGGGGCCACAACGCGCATTAAATAATCGAAGTCGCCAGTCATCAGGTAGCACTCCATCACCTCCGGCCATTCACTCACTTGCTTAGCAAATTTGTCTAGCTCCCTTTTGACTTGATGGTCCAGGGTGACTTGAATAAATACCGTCACTGGCAGGCCGGCTTTATTGGGGTCCATCAAGGTCACTCGGCGGCTTATATAACCTTGCTCTTCTAAGTGTTTAACTCGACGTGAGCAGGGCGAAGGAGACAGGCACACTTGCTCGGCCAACTCAATGTTGGCTATGCCTGCATCGGCTTGCAGCAGGGTGAGAATCTTGCGGTCAATGGCGTCCAGTTTATAGTCGTTCATGTTTGTACTTCTACGTAATAGCGGGGATTGTACTAGCGTCTCTAAATTGAGCGCTGCTGTAAAGTGTTCTGCTAGGAAATGCTAATAATTTAGCGATATCCTAAGCAATAATCATTTTCGCGCGATTAATGACTAATATTTTCCAATATCAAGCTATTAATCATTGTTGTTCTGTTTCTCTGACACCGACTTTGGCAGGATTCTCTAGCCCTTCTCGTGCTAATTTTCACTTCACTAATATAATTATAAAACCCTTACAAATACTGTGTTGAGGTATTCGATGAAAGCAGAATTTATTACCAGTGCCAACCTACCCATTCCTACATTCAGTGTACTCAACGCCGACGGTGTTGTAAGCCCTGGCGCTGAGATTGCCCCTCTGACTGAGGCCAAGGCGCGGAAAATGTACAGCGACATGCTCTTCACTCGTGTTTTGGACGAGCGCATGGTTGCCGCACAGCGCCAAGGTCGCTTGAGCTTTTATCTGACCTGCACAGGTGAAGAGGCCGCGGTGATGGGAACCGCAGCGGCATTCAGCGAACACGACATGATTATGGGGCAATATCGCGAACAGGCCGCTTTGCGCTTCCGCGGTTTCACCACCAAGCAATTCATGAACCAGATGTTCAGCAATGAACTCGACCTTGGCAAGGGTCGGCAAATGCCCATTCATTACGGTTGTCGCGCACTCAACTTCATGACCATTAGCTCGCCTCTCGGCACCCAAATTCCACAGGCGGCCGGCTACGCCTACGGTCAGAAGTTGGAAGGCAAAGAGGCGTGTACCCTGTGTTATTTCGGCGACGGCGCAGCCTCCGAAGGCGATTTTCACGCGGGCCTGAACATGGCCGCAGTGTTGAAATGCCCAGTGGTATTTGTGGCTCGAAATAACGGTTACGCCATATCCACTCCTACCAGCGAGCAATTTGCCGGCGACGGTATCGCCTCTCGTGGTGTGGGGTATGGAATTAAAACCATTCGTGTTGACGGCAATGACATTCTCGCCACCTACACAGCCGCGGTTGCCGCCCGGGCCATGGCGCTGGCGAACAAGGAGCCGGTTTTGATTGAAACCATGAGCTATCGCTTGGGTGCGCATTCAACTTCAGATGACCCCAGTGGCTACAGAAGTCGTGAAGAAGAAGATAAGTGGCGCGACAAAGACCCCATAAATCGCATGAAAAATTGGTTGCTGGCTCAGGGCTGGTGGAGTGAAGACGAAGAAAAATCCACCTTGGAGGAATATCGGAGTGAGGTGCTCGCCACCATGAAGAGCGAAGAAAAGCACCCCTCGCCAAAACTGGAGGAGCTGATCAACGACGTTTACGACGTGCCACCTGCACACTTGCAGGCGCAATATGAATCACTGAAAAAACACATAGAACTCTATCCAGAACATTATCCAGCCACCTCGGGGAGACTGTAACCATGGCGAAAATGAATCTACTCCAGGCGGTGAATAGTGCGCTGGAAACAGCCATGGCTGACAACGACCGTGTGGTTTGTCTCGGTGAAGATATTGGCAAATTTGGTGGTGTATTCCGTGCAACCAGTAACCTTCAAGAAAAATTTGGTCGCGACCGGGTGTTCAATACGCCCCTAACAGAACAAGGTATCGCGGGCTTTGCCATTGGCTTGGCAGCCCAGGGCGCGGTGCCCGTGGCGGAAATACAATTTGCAGATTACATCTTTCCCGCCTTCGATCAAATTGTTAACGAAGCCGCTAAATTTCGCTATCGCAGCGGCAATGAATTTGATGTGGCCGGGCTTACATTTAGAACACCCTACGGTGGTGGCATAGCCGGAGGTCTGTATCATTCACAGTCTCCTGAAGCCTATTTTTGTCACACCCCAGGCTTAAAAATTGTCGTACCCAGCACCCCTTATCAAGCTAAAGGTTTGTTGTTGGCGGCTATTCGCGACCCTAACCCTGTGTTGTTTTTTGAACCAAAAGCTATTTATCGCGCGGCCATTGGCGAAGTGCCTGAAGAAGATTATGAAATTCCCATCGGCAAAGCGGAAGTCACTGAAACCGGTACAGATATCACCCTCTTGGCTTGGGGCGCACAAATGATTGCGGTGAATAAGGCGGCGGCGATGGCCCGCGCCGACGGCATTTCTTGTGAGATTATTGATTTACGCAGCTTGCTGCCTTGGGATGTAGAAACCGTCGTGGCGTCTGTTATAAAAACCGGGCGATTGTTAGTGAGCCACGAAGCCTGTCGCACCGGTGGCTTTGGAGCGGAAATAGCCACTGAAATTCAGGAGCGGTGTTTCCTGTATCTGGAGTCTCCAATTTCGAGAGTGACCGGTATGGATACACCTTATCCACTGGCCTTGGAAAAAGAATATATGGCCGATCACCTAAAAATATATGAAGCCATTAAATCCAGCGTAAAATTCTAGCAGCGGAGCAAGTCATGATTAAAGATTTTATTCTTCCCGACATTGGCGAAGGCATCATTGAGTGTGAAGTGGTGGAATGGAAGGTTAAAGAGGGCGACGTGATTGTAGAAGATCAAGTTGTGGCCGATGTGAGCACCGACAAAGCCATCGTTGAAATTCCTTCGATGTATAACGGCGTGGTGACCAAACTGTATTACGCGGAAGGCGATATTGCGCAGGTTCATTCACCTCTTTTTGCGATTGACGCGGAAGGTGATGGTGAGAGCGCCGTGATTGATGACGCTGCTGCGAAGACAGATGCGAGCCTAAAGCCAGAAGCTTCTGTTGATCTTGCGCCTGCGGTGAACAATGAAGATATGACCACTGGCAAAGTATTGTCTACTCCCGCCGTACGCCGTTTGGCCAGAGAAAATGCCTTAGATTTAGCCTTGGTCACGGGTACAGGGAAAGCGGGGCGAGTATTAAAAGAGGATTTACTGCGATATTTAGCAAACCCCGAGGCGCAGGCCGCGGTAGTTGCTGACACCGCCCCGTCGATGGCAGCAAAGACTTCTGTCGCAATGACGGAATCTGATCGTGTTGAAGCGATTAGAGGTGTACGCAAAATTATGGCCGAGCGCATGTCAGAGTCTGTGGCCACAATTCCTCATTTTACCTACGTTGATGAAATTGATATTACTGATCTTGTGGCTCTGCGAGCACAGCTGAAGGAACGATATTCACCGGAAGGCATTAAAGTAACCATGATGCCTCTGTTCATTAAAGCGATGTCTTTGGCGATTAAGCAGTTCCCTGTTTTAAACAGCCGCGCCAATGAGGCCTTCACAGAACTGACTTATTTGGCCAGTCATAATATTGGCATGGCCGTTGATGGCAAGACCGGCTTATTGGTGCCAAACATTAAAAACGTGCAAGCCATGTCGATTCTCGATGTTGCACAAGAAGTGTCGCGCCTTACTGAAGCGGCTCGCAGTGGTAAAATTTCTCCGGCCGATTTAAGCGGCGGTAGCATTACCATGTCAAACGTTGGCGCCATTGGCGGCACCGCGGCAACGCCCATTATCACCAAGCCTGAGGTGGCGATTGTGGCTTTAGGAAAAGTACAAACTTTACCTCGCTTCGACGAATCGGGAAATGTGCAGGCCCGTAAGATTATGACGGTGAGTTGGTCAGGAGATCACCGAGTGATTGATGGCGCGACCATGGCCCGATTCAGTAATCAGTGGAAGGAGTATTTAGAAGTGCCCAGTAGCATGCTGGCCAGCATGGTGTAAGCTTGATTTGTGCAAGCTGATCTTAAGCTGGAAAGCCTAGCCTTGTGCTAGGTTTTTTGGGTCTGTGTTATGCTGCTGGAAATTGAGTAGGCATTTTTTATGGCTTTGGTAGAAAGTGAAAATCTTCAGCATTTTTATATAAATGAAGAGCAGTCCGTCTATCTTCTTAGCCATGAAGATGCGCAAAAACTGAAAGACTGGTTAGCGCTTTGCGAGGCGCAACTGGCTCGTCTTGGTTACCGAGAAATTTCTTTGATCGGTAAGGGTGCTTACGGTTTTGTCTTCGCCGGCAGGGCACCGGATGATCGCGAATTTGTATTTAAATTCTCCCGCATTACTTTGCCTCAACAAGTTCAAGAACGGCTTGAAGAAGAAGGCTATCTATTGTCTCAAGTAGGGCATGCGGGTGCCCCCACTTTTATCGATTATCAGCGGGTGCGCGGCCAGTCAATTTTGGTAATGTCACGGGCACGCGGGATTAACCTAGAACAGCTGGCCTTGCAAAGAGGGCGCTTAGCGCCTCGTTTGGTACTGAGTATTGCCGCGCAAATGGTGGATATTTTGACGGCCTTGCGAGTGTCGGCAGAGTCTCAGCATCGAGCGCCCTTGGTGCACGGCGATATTAAACCCTCTAATGTTGTTTTTGACCCAGAGGCGGGCACCGTCTCTCTGATTGATTGGGGGGCGGCCGTATTCGCGCAGCTGGACCATCTTGGAGAGCATACCGGCATGGGCGGGCTCGGTGCTTTGGGCGCAGAGCTACAGCAGACAAACGCCAAATTGGGTGATATTTATTTTATTGGTGAAGAGCAGCTGCAAGGAGCGCTGTCTTCCCCGCGTTTTGACGAGCAGGGTTTGGCTGGAACACTCTATGCGCTGGCCTCGGGGCAGAGCAGCCGTTTTGGCAAAGCCGTTATCACGCCCACTTCCTTGAACTTACCGGTGGAATTTGCGCGAACTTTGGAAAACCTGTTGTGTGCCGATCCATCCCTGCGCCGTCAGGCGGGAGATTACCTGTTCAAAAACATGCGCTATATGAAGCGAATTGTTCCGGACGAAGGCCTTGTGGATACCCATCAAACAATGCCCTTGATCCCTATTTGGTTAGACACCGCCGATCAGACTTTAGAAACCGTGGTCTACAGCTCGAGAAAAGGCTTTCTTCGTCAGGAAATGGCGGCAAAGTCGATTGCTGCAGTGGACGCTACCGAACTCGACAAATACTACAAAAATTATTTGTCGGGCATGGGCGATACCGAAAAGGCTTTTGTAACCGCCGTGTCTCATCTAGGGCATTATCCGGTGGTGGGGGGCTTGGCCATTCGCTGGCAAGACAAGGGCGTTTACATCGACTCAAGTCTTAATTTGGCTGATGAGTCACTGCGCCCCGCCTTTATCGGGGCGGTGAATAATATGGTATATTTGGCCCGAGCTATACGTAAAACGGGGGTGTTTAAAAGCTGTATCTTTGATGCGAGAAAAACACTTCACATTCCACGTGAGTCTCCTGGCGGCTCATTTCGGGCCAGCCCGGAAGTGGATATTCCCTTTGCGGTGAGCTATGCCCTGGAGCGGGAAGACGAGAGTCGCCTGCACTCCTATTTTGAGGACGGCGATGACCCGGACGAAATGTTGGAGCTGCCTGAGCTAATTATGGATTACCTCAGTGATATGAATAAAATTCACCATTCCGGCTGTATCATCTTCGAAAGTGTCGATCTGGAACTGAAGATACACAACTATTTGAAGTTGTTAGATTCCTCGAAAGAAGCTGAATTCTCTGAGTGTCTGCGGGGAATTATGGCAAATCTTCATCTAATTGAAGGTGTTGGTGTCTCTGGGTTTATGAAACTACCCTATAAAGACACCAAGTATTTTGTATGATTAGCCTGCATTAGATGGGATTTAGGCGCTGGAAAGCCATTTTTCTGCACTTACCTAGCCTCATTTGAACTTCATTCACCGCAATTTCGTCCAAGCATTGCTCCAAACTTCGCTCTATACTAGGCCTCAGATACTTACCACCCGCTGCCCTGAGACGATCTAGGAAGATGAAACCGAATAATCAATTCCAATATGTCAAAAGCCAACACCTTGCCAAGGTGACGGTTTTGCAGGCCACTATGAATGATTTTTCTTATGATAAGCATACTCATGAGGAATTTTCGTTTGGCGTGACTCAGACAGGGCGA
>Ga0209825_1000124_pt1 | contig 79206 bp, 64 predicted proteins | sample EN8Hudsemesocosm_FD_184631 | JGI IMG/M metagenome (GOLD analysis project Ga0209825, IMG submission 184631) | Methane-oxidizing microbial communities from mesocosms in the Hudson Canyon - EN8B Hudson Canyon (SPAdes) (version 2) | ecosystem: Environmental > Aquatic > Marine > Cold seeps | place... | reverse complement strand
TTTAAGCTGCCGCAACTATATGCTGAGCATTTTTTTCATCAACGAGACTACGTTGCAAGAATCGGCGTAGCCGGCAATTATAAGAAGTTCTCAGGAAGGTTTTTTAACTACGATGCAACCGGGCATCTACTCAATACACATTACTTAAAAAGCTTTATTGAAAATAAGTTCGTCGCATCTGATGGAGAGGTAAGTCGACTAATGGAAAGCCTGAACACGACGCCTAAGTTTGACCTAACGACAGCGCCGTTAGTGGCAACCAAAAGTGTTGCACACTAAACCGTATTATTTTTTATGATTCCCTTATAAGACCTACTTTTACTTGGTCTACTTGAAGGTATTCGGTCATTGCTTCTGCGTCAATGGCTTTACTAAATAAATAACCTTGGGCTACAGGACAGTCTCGCTCCTTCAAAAAACGAAATTGCTCTTCATTTTCAACCCCTTCTGCCACCACAATTAAATCTAAGGCATCACCTAATGCAATGACCGCTTCTGCGATCACCATGTCATCTTTATTTTGTGGGATATCCATAATAAAAGAACGATCAATCTTCAAACGATGAACTGGGAGTTTTTTCAAATAACTTAATGAAGAGTAACCTGTCCCAAAATCATCAATAGCGAGCAATATTCCCATTGAACGTAAAGCCTCCAATTGCTGAATTGCACGTTCAGTATTTTGCATAATCGCGCCTTCAGTCACTTCTAATTCTAGGTTCTCAGAAGGAAATCCCGTTAAGACCAAAACGTCTGAAACCTCCTTTATAAAACCCGCTTTCATGATCTGAAGACCTGATATATTAACGGATATCCGACCAAAATTAAGCCCTTTATCTAACCAAACTCTCCCTTGCTTACAAGACTCTAAAAGCACCCAAGCTCCGATGTCATGAATTAAACCGTTTGCTTCCGCAATTGGGATAAAAATTGAGGGTGAGACAAAACCTAGCTCGGGATGATTCCAGCGCAACAAAGCCTCCATCCCTATCACTCGACCTTGCTCTATACTTACTTGAGGTTGATATTCTACATAAAGTTCATTCCTGCTCAGCGCTCCCCTTAATGCTGTCTCCAGAAAAACTTGATCGAAAGCACTTTCTGTTAGCTTATGGTTATAAAACTTAAATGAGTTTCTACCTTCGTCTTTAGCAAGGTACATCGCTGCATCTGCATTCCTTATCAGCACTGATGGCTCCACACCATCTGTTGGGTACAAGCTGACTCCCATGCTAGCGGTAATTATTATTTCATACCCTTTAAGTAGGAAGGGCTCATTAAAGATCGTAATGAGTTTTTTTATCGCGATTTCAGCATCTGAAATTTGATTAACTTCTTCGATCAGAAGAATAAATTCATCACCACCAATGCGAGCGACCATATCTATTTTACGCAAGGTTGTTGTGAATCGATCCGCAAGCATTTTTAATAATTCATCACCGACAGGGTGCCCTAAAGAGTCATTAATATTTTTAAATTTATCTAGATCCATAAAAACAACCGCGACGCCGTCGTTATTCCTTTTCGCATGGTTTAATGATTGCCCAAGTAATGCATCAAACAATAAACGGTTGGGAAGCCCTGTGAGCGCATCATGGTGAGCAAGGAAGTTTAGCTCTTGTGTACGCGCATCTGCCTCATGCTGTAACAAATCTCGGGCAGCCGTCGTTTCAATTAATCGGTCAGTCATGTGGTTAAAATCTATTGCGAGCTGACTAATTTCATCATGGCCGTTAATTTCAACCCGAGTATTAAGATTGCCATGAGTAACTTCCTTCATTGCTGATGTTAGCCGGAAAATAGATTCATTAATGTACCGGCCTAAGTGAAGCGCAAATATGGTCATTGCAGCGGCCAGAATAAATAAAAGTACAACGATACCCACGGTCGCATGATTAATTGTATTATTGATATCATCTTGAGCGATTAACGTAAGACGCTGACTATTTTCAACGATCGCATCCATTTGAACATAAAGCCTTTCGGCTAAATGTCTTCGTAGCTCCTGATTTTTTTGTGTCGTTGTTCCTGGCTCGATATCAATTAGGTAAGTAAATAATACAGACAGGCTTTTAGAAGAAGCATTAATATTTTTAATTAACGTTTTCTGCTCAATTGTAAGTAAAGGATAATTGAATAATTTATGACTCAATTTAGTTTGAGCACTATTCCATTTAGTTCGGTCCATAGCGCGATTTAAAGATAAAACCCCACGTAATCCAGCTTCAAGGTCACTCACCACTGCCGTAATTTCATGGCCATAATTTGCACGCGTTGACGAGGTGATGATTGTTATATTGGCCCAATAAACAGCGAGGCTCACAATTACAGCCACCGCTACCGATGTGGTCGAAATTACATTTAGCCTACTGCGAAGTCTCATAACGAATAAGGCCTTTAGTATCTAGTATGTTCCTTAGAACGAAACAGCGTGTGGGCTGACTGTCATTAAAGGTACTGGATTTATGAGTTCTCGATAATCGGGGATCGTCTTTTTATCCGTAAGCCCTCGGCTAACCGCCCATCTAGCTTCGTTTTCTAGCGAGAGAATCAATGATCGACTTAATGAAAGGTTGTATAAGTAATCACCCCAAATCCATTTAATAAATGACTGATCCAAACTAAGTCGTTCTTTTAGTAGTTGCTGTGCTTTAGCTTCGTGAGTATTGATGTATTCAACCGCTTTTTTTAAAGCTTTAATGACTTTCACAGCAGTTTGCTGATTTTTAGCGATCGTTTGTTTTTTAGCCACTAGGTTAAAAGTCAGCTCGTACAGGTTGCTTGAGGAAAGTAACACAGCCTCGTTGCCGAGCTGTTCGGTAGCCTGATAAGCAAAAGGTTCCCACACCACAATGGCATCGACCTGATTGCGCTCAAGCGCTAATGACATCTCGCTAGCAGGTAAGTCGACGAGTACGACACTTGAAAATTCAATACCTTCAACCGCCAAAAACATATCTAAGAAATACTCACTCGCACTCCCTTTAATAATAGCGACTTTCTTTCCTTTAAAATCTTTTGCACTTCGAATAGCTGATGTTGTCTTAGTTAAAACTTTAACGTCATGCGCTGATTGGACAAAGGTTGCTAAATTTTCAAAACTATTATGTTTAAAACCATTGAACATGATGACAGAGTCAGAACTGGTCGCAAAATCTGCGGTTCCATCCATCATTAACTGAAAAGTTAGATTACCGCCATTTGCTTCAATCAGCTCAACATTCAGGCCTGCTTCTGAAAAATACCCGAGAGAGTCTGCAATATAGATTGGCGCAGATAGTGGTGTGCGTGACACGGCGATACTAGTGTTTGATTTTTCTTCGAATAGAGAGCTTTTCACTCCCCAAAACACTGCAATCAAGATCAAAAGAATAACAACTACGGTAATTGCTTTAAATTGACGCATTTGGAATACTCAAAAAATAAATAAATTATTTGATGGGGGAACCTATTAACTATAAACCAAAAGTCGTTAAAGACAATTATTAATAAAACGCATCAACTCATTTCAATTAGAACCTAATGGTTTTTGTAATAAGCTCGTTATTGATAATAATGTTACATCAAGGCGTAATTTGAACATTGAGAGTTTCAATATACGGCAGTTAAAAGACATTATTAATGTTCAAATTGCATTAATTTTTGCTAAGTCCTGCGCCATCTTAGTGACATCAGGTTTAGTATAAATAACGATACCCGATAATTTGGGGTGAATCAGATAAATATAATTACTATGCATTAAATCTAAGGGCTCTCCTGTATCCACAATAGTCTGCTTCAAATCAGCCATCGCTAGGTCTAACTCACCCTTATCTCCGATTCTCAGTCCAATAAAAGAAGGATTAATGGAGGACAAATAAGTACCGAGTACAGATGATTTATCGTGTTCAGGATCCACCGTCAGTAAAGCATAATCAGCCTGAGCACCAAGTTCTTTCGCTAGTTTTTGATAAATAACCATGGTCATAGGGCACGAGTGAGGACACCGTGTAAAACCTGCAGTTAAATAAACCGGACGCTCAGATAACGTCGCCCAAGAAGCCTTATTACCCTGATGGTCCTCCATGGTATAATCACCAATCATAAACGGGGTCTGATAACCAGATAGTACAATTTCACTTTCTTCTTTCATCGAATCAGAGTCAAAAAACACATAAGCTAATACAATAAGCCCTACGAACAATATACTGCCCACAGCTAGCTGAAAACCGCGCTTTTCCATTATATTTCCTTTCTTATATTATTTTTATTAATGACTATAGGAAACTTAAATATGCTTAATCAATACGCATTCAGAGCAACATCTTTAATGCGGCATAACGAAGAGCGAACAAAGAGATCTGTTGTCGCCCTCTACTGAAAAATGTAATTAAATTTACTTATTGCTTGCTCATTCATTAATGGTCGATAGAGGTAAATATCTTTAAGCCTGACTCGGTGTTAACCAAATTATAGGACTCACGCCAAGTAGAAATCAATTTATCCTCAGCCCCAATCATGCTCCAAGTTACACTCGCAAAAAAGTTACTCTTTCCAATTTTCTGACATTCATATTCGCTATATTTACAAAAAAGCACACCCTGAGAAGAGTGTCTATCAAGCAGCCCCTGAAAATAAGCCTCTATTAAAACGGGATCGCTACATTGCCAAAGTTCGCCATCAGAAGTCACCGCTGTGTAGGGTGCCGTATAACGATTAGCAATAATACTTCCATCGAAAGACGGAAAGTCCTCAACAAAACGATCAAAGAAATCTTTTACATTATCAGCCATTTTTTCAACTCTTAGTTAATCTTAGATAGTCAAAATACAACAGAGATTTACGTCAATCAAGATAATTTATAACAATTGCCATCAGCTTAATTAGTTTCGAGACCCAGGTAATAGAATAAAGGATAGAATTTTCTGCAATACAACATGGTTTAGGCATCAATCATCAAAAACGCACCAAGCGCTTGCTTGGTACAATAAATTTACTCATACTCCAACCATCTCCTTAAAAACTTCAGCCAGTTCATATCATTTAAAAATAAAATCAGGAAATAACACAATGAAAAATGGCATTGATTACTTCAACGAAACACACTACCAAGTCAAAAATAGCATAGAGAAATTTATTTCAAATGAAATCACGCCTTTTATTAATGAATGGGAAGAGGCGTGCGAGTTTCCTAGAGAAATTTATACCAAGGCAGGTAGTTTGGGTTTTTTAGGGATTGGATACCCCGAAGTATTTGGCGGCATAGGTGAAGGGGATATTTTCATGAAGATTGCGGCTAGCGAAGCGATGATGAAAAGTACATCGGGAGGGTTAGTAGCGAGTTTAGGCTCTATTGATATTGGATTACCTCCTGTTGTGCTCTGGGGCTCAGATGAACTTAAAGAAAAGGTTATTCCTGCGGCGATTCGAGGAGAAAAAATATGTGCACTTGCGATCACTGAACCTGATGCAGGCTCTGATGTTGCAAACATTCGTACACGCGCTGTGAAAGAAGGCAATTATTATCGTGTCAATGGCAGCAAGATGTTTATCACTAGCGGAGTTCGGGCTGATTATTACACCGTAGCCGTTCGAACAGGTGCTGATGGCTATGGCGGAATCAGCCTCCTCTTAATTGAAAAAGGAACACCCGGTTTTACTGTTGGCCGAAAACTTAAAAAAATGGGCTGGCATGCGAGTGATACGGCAGAGCTATTTTTTGAGGACTGCCTAGTGCCTACCAGTAATTTGATTGGTTCAGAAAATGGCGGCTTCCTATGTATTATGACTAATTTTATGAAGGAACGGTTATCTTTGTGTGTGATGGCTTATATGACAGCTCAGCTCGCCTTAGATGAAGCCTTAAACTATGTAAAACAACGCGAAGCATTCGGTCGCCCTATCGGAAAATATCAAGTAATTCGCCACAAATTGGTCGATATGGCAACAGAGGTAGAAATTGCGAGAGAATTTACCTATCGCGTTGCCGCCAAAATGCAAATAAATCAAACCCCGATCAAAGAAATAGCGATGGCTAAGAATTTTGCTACCGACGTTGCAGAAAGAACAACTCGAGAAGCGGTTCAGATATTTGGTGGCATGGGGTATATGCAAGGGTCTGTTGTTGAACGCTTATATCGCGATGCAAAAATACTTTCTATCGGTGGTGGTACAACCGAAATCATGAAAGAAATGATTGCCAAGCAAATGAAGCTTTAAGAGTAAGTCGTTTATGAAGAGCGATTAATAATGTGCATTTATACGGGTCTAGTCTTAGATTTTTGGCTATAATACACGCCTTGATCGATTGCCCTTAATAGCAGTCGCCTATGATAAATATACAATTTGAATTTGGTGTAATAATGCATGATACGTCAGCGGTTGATGAACGTAATTTTCTGCTAAAATCAGCTGAAATTATTGATGCTGGAAAGTTTCTTTATAAACAGGGCTGGTCGCCGGCAACTAGTAGTAATTATTCTTCACGCCTCGATGTTCACCATATTGCCATAACAGCCTCCGGCATGCATAAAGGCGCGCTTACAAACAACGATATAATGGTTATTGACCTTAACGGACAAGCATATAACAGCAACCTAAAGCCCTCGGCAGAAACCTTATTACACACCTCTATTTATGCCCTTTTTCCAAACGTAGGAAGCGTTTTACATACTCACTCTATTGGGGCAACGGTATTAAGCCGATACTTACACGGCAAAGCATCATTGATTTTAAGCGGATATGAATTACAAAAAGCAATTTCTGGCCAAGTAACACATGAAGCAGAGCTAATCATCCCAATTTTTGAAAATACGCAGGACATCGCTGCTCTCGCACAAAAAACGTCTGTTTATTTTAAGAACAGCATGCAAGTACCGGCCTATATCATTCGCGGTCACGGTTTATATACCTGGGGAGAAAATATGAAAGAATGCCTACGCCATATTGAAGCATTAGAGTTCTTGATGCAGTGTGAAATTGAACAGATTAAAATGACCAAAGGATAAACCAATGAGCACCTTAAGAATCTACGATGAAACAAACCCCGACAGCCCAGAACAAACGACTGAGGACTATGCAACAATTTCAAACATTCTGCATGATTCAGGTATTTGTTTTGAACGCTGGCCTGTTCGTAAATTAGACCAAGCTGCATCTAATGATGATATCCTAGCCACCTATTCGCTTGAGATTAAACATTTCTGTGAAGAAGAGTGTAATTTCTCAACGTCAGATGTCGTCTGTCTCACACCTGATCACCCTGATAAAGAATCGCTTCGTCAAAAGTTTTTAAACGAACATACTCACGCTGAAGATGAAGTACGTTTTTTTGTTGCTGGCCAAGGAGTATTTTACCTTCATATAGACAATAAAATTTATGCACTATTGTGTCAGGCAGGTGATTTAATCAGTGTGCCCGATGGCACGAAGCATTGGTTTGATATGGGCCCTAACCCTAGCTTCACCTGCATACGTCTATTTTCAAATCCTGAAGGCTGGGTGGCAGATTTTACCGGCGATACTATCTCCGAAAAACTACCTCGTTTTGAAACTCTCGTATCAACAGATAAGTAAAGAAGGCTCCAATATGATTTCAATGATCGTCACCGACATAGAAGGTACGACTAGTTCAATTAGTTTTGTTCATGACGTACTTTTCCCTTATGCCAGCGCACACTTGGAATCATTCATTTTACACAACCAAGATACCCCTTACGTCCGCACTCAATTAGATGAAGCGGCGAACATTGCGGGCTTAGCTTTATCTGACACCGATGCAATCATTAAACAGTTATTACAGTGGATGACAGACGATAAAAAAATAACGCCCTTAAAAACTACTCAAGGCATGATTTGGCAGCAAGGTTATAAAAATGGCGATTTTAAAGGTCATATTTATGAGGATGCCTTCAAAGCACTTACGCATTGGAAAAAAGCAGGTATCAAGCTACATGTTTATTCATCTGGCTCAGTCAACGCGCAAAAATTACTGTTCGGGAACACAGAATTCGGTGATTTAAACGATTTATTTAGTGGCTATTTCGATACATTGATTGGAGGCAAAAAAGAAGTAGTTTCTTACTTAAAAATTATAGATTCATTAAGCATTCCCGCTCATGAGATACTCTTTCTTTCAGATATTGTTGAAGAGCTTAATGCAGCTAAAGAAGCTGGTATGCAGACTTACTGGTTGGTCAGAGAAGGTGATTTACCAACACAGCCACAACACATGATTGCACGATCTTTTAGTGATATTACTTTAGATTAATCCCCTCTAGTGGAACAGAAATGCTAAGCAACCAAATCTTTCTAAACGTAATTGATGCAAGCCCCTTGGTATCGATAGACCTTGTCATTAGAAATTCTAAAGGGGAAGTACTATTAGGAAAACGAACAAATAAGCCAGCCCAAGGCTTTTGGTTTGTCCCTGGCGGAAGAGTACTAAAAGGAGAGCAACTGAATGATGCGTTCAAGCGTTTATGCTGCAATGAATTAGCACTCAAGCTCGAACGAAATCATGCCCGTATGCTAGGAGTTTATGAACACTTTTATGATGATAATTTTTTGGGTGTTGAAAATATTAGTACGCACTACATAGTACTGGGGTATGAGATTACATTAGCTGAAAATTTACCCATAAATTTAGACCAACAACATTCTGAGCAACGCTGGTGGTCTGTTGACTTATTATTAAATTCGGACTTAGTGCATGCCAATACAAAAGCTTATTTCTACCACGACTAAAACATCTCCAAGTCACCAGTTTCAATAAATTCATCCACCGCCTGTTCACTCAGTTCAAAGTTCTCTGGCGACCAGTCAAGATTAAAAATTAACTTATGGGTAATCACTAAAGGCTCAAGCACACCATTACTGTCAATAATATGATATCGATAACATAATTGAGGTTTGGACGTTCCAAAAGATATATAACGTTTATCAGGATTTATAAAAATAGGTACTTGCGTGCGATTTGCATTCGCCTCAAGCTCATTACCATACCCCATAAACTCCCGCCTGATAGCCCCCCACATTTCATTGGTCAAATTGCTAATGACAGTATTAGAATCTTGGTCATTGATCTCGTTAACAAGTACCCCAGCCTTATTAGCACTAATATAGTCTACGACATGCTCCTTGCTCACTTGCAGCATCATATAACCACGACACCACTTACTTTCTATTGCGATTAAGCTATTAAAATCTTCCATTAACTTATCACGCACTAGAAATGGTGTGTCACTTTGTACTTCGACATCAGTAAAGCCATGTTTGACACATTCTTCAGAAACAGCCTGAATACCAGAAACTAAATCAGTTGGATAAAATGAATCAAATAGTTGCTCATGCACTAATTTTTTAAGTGACTCTAGGTTTGATAAACAATATACACCCGTAAAAATCTGGCGGTACTTTTCAGAAACTCCCTCTAAATCACTCGAATCATAACGCCTCAAGAAAATAGGTAAATCGGGCCGACTAAGATGTATTAGGTACGACAAAGCTAATGAATCAATATTACTTGAAATCGCCTCTTCAGAAATGAATATGGCACCAAAATAGATGTTACTTTTCAGTACCTCATCGACACTTTCAGTAGACGCCCTAAAGCCAACAAGCCGATTCTCCTGACAAAACACCTTTAGTACACCATAAGCCTCTTCATTTCCATCAAGCACGAGAACATTACTAATAAGCTCCACAGCCTGCTCCATGTGAACTCCCTCCGCTATATTTTTACTTTTCTCTTCGCATAACATAAATAAATAGCCTCCTAGCCTTCTATTAGTACATTACCGTAAACCCTAAATATTATAGTTGCCGAATAAAAACTTACAAACAACAGAGCGCAAAACCAGGACTAAAATCAGTTCTTATTTGACATAATTCAATACATTAACAATATAAAAATTTTTATTTTCTGCCCTTTTATATTCCTTTTAAAAGTAACAGTATTTCCTATTATTCTTTTATCCTTTAACCAAGCAATAATATGTGAATTATTGTGAAAACAATTCGCTATTTAAGCAAACCTGACCCTACACTTAAGTGCGCATCTTAATGTGCATCCAATGAAGTAGCTGTTAACTAGGGGTTGGGTTATGAACGTACGATCAGGTGAAATAGATAAGCGTTGGTTCAGAAGCGAACGAATCACACACGTTAATGATGAATGGTTCTTCACTACCAGAGAATTTACCGAAGAGGGACCATTCGCCTCCAAGCAAGATGCAGAAATGGAACTACTCTTGTATATCCGTCATGCAAACGACGCCTTATATAAAGATACTGCCTAAGTCTTTATATCGTGTGGTCATTAAAACCGCCCACGATTAGCAATACATCCAGATCATTCGATCAAAGTTGAGTGTGCTCTCAATATTCGATGACAGCACTGCTACACCTAAAAACTGAATTTTAATTTTTTTCCTTCCTGCTTGACCACCATTTAGCAAGCGATTAAATTGTCTTTCTAGATTGTACATATTGCGTGCTGACCTCGAGTCACCCTGTGACTCCTTAATCCTATTAAAATTATTAGAGTGCTTTCATGAAATATATCGATACGCCTAAATTTGGTGGCCCTGAAGTGCTGACCTTATCCGAAGGTCAAATACCAGACATTACAGAAAATGAAATTCTCATTCAGGTTGCTGCTGCAGGCGTAAACCGACCTGATATCATTCAGCGTTCGGGCAACTACCCTGCTCCAAAAGGTGCATCCTCTATACTCGGTTTAGAAGTTGCAGGTGAAGTTAAGGCTGTTGGCAATAAAGTAAGCGCCTGGAAAGTTGGAGATCGAGTATGCGCACTAACAAATGGCGGTGGTTACGCAGAGTTTGTAGCCGTACCTGAAGGACAGTGCTTACCGATTCCTGATGGTTTATCAATGGTTGAAGCAGCAGCATTACCTGAAACGGCCTTTACCGTTTGGTCTAACGTCTTTGATCGTGCAGAACTAAAAACTGGAGAAAGCTTCCTTGTACATGGTGGCTCAAGCGGCATTGGTACCACAGCGATCCAATTTGCTAAGGTAATGGGCGCCAAAGTTTTCACTACAGCAGGCAGTGATGAAAAATGTAATGCCTGTCTCGCTCTAGGGGCTGACATGGCACTCAATTACCATGAAGCTGATTTTCTAGAGGTGCTTAAAGAGGAGGCGAATGGCAAAGGTGTCGATGTCATCCTTGATATGGTAGGAGGTGATTACATTCAAAAAAATTTGAAGCTCGCTGCACTCGAAGGCAGGATCATCAACATTGCATACCTTCAAGGCCCGGTAGCAAAAGTGAATTTTTTACCTGTCATGCTTAAGCGTTTAACCGTGAGCGGCTCAACCCTTCGCCCTCAGTCTCTTGAAACGAAAGCACAAATAGCGAAAAAGCTGCTTAAAACGATATGGCCATATTATGCTAACAAAACGATAAAACCCGTTATTGCTGAAGTTTTCCCCTTGAGCAAAGCATCTGACGCCCACCGTTTGATGGAGAGTAATCAACATATCGGTAAAATAGTATTGGATCTAGGCTTATAAATTAATGAAAATTCCAACTAATACCGACGGTAAAAAACCGACTGAAGAAATTAGTATTCCTGAATATTTTAATATTGGAAAGGCTTGCACAGAACCCTGCATGCCCGGTTTTTCAATGAGCCAAACCGCCGTTATTGTTGATCAGTCGCACCAGCACACACAAACACTTAGTTATACTGAGCTTTATGAGCAATCCAATCGCTTTGCACACGCACTCAGCGATTTAGGTTTAAAAAAATCCGATAGAGTCATGCTATGGCTGCCGAACTGTATTGAATTTCCAATTAGCTTTTTTGGCACCTTAAAACTTGGCGCGATAGCGGTACCAACTTCTACCCTACTAACAGGCGAAGAACTTGATTACCTCATTACAGATTCTGGGTCTCGAATACTCGTTACAACAAATCATTTGTGGCAGCGGCTTGTAGCTTTCCAACCCAAGCTCGCGGAATTAGAGCATATTATTATAATTGATGAGTTAAATACGAATGAGGCTCCGCTATCGAACATGCAAAACCGGAGCATTCAAACAATAAATTTCAAAAACCTTCTAAAGCAACAATCAACAAGCCCAATAGACTCTCAAACCAAAGCCAACGACCCTGCTTACTTAGTTTACACCTCTGGCACTACAGGCTATCCAAAAGGTGTGCTTCATGCTCATAGAGCCTTATTAGGCAGAACACCTTCAGCTAAATATTGGTTCAACTATGAAAAAAATGATCGCATTTTGCATTCAGGTAAATTTAATTGGACCTATGTTTTAGGCACAGCCCTCATGGACCCGTTATTTTTAGGTAAAACGGTTGTGGTATATGAGGGTGATAACAATGCCGACACATGGCCTAAGCTCATTTCAAAGCACCAGTGCACTATTTTTATTGGCGTACCGACAATCTATCGGCAAATAATACAAAAGACCGCATTCACTTCCCACGACACGCCGAGCTTAAAACATTGCATGTGTGCAGGAGAACACCTATCCGATGAAATGCTAAGCGCGTGGAAACAGCGCTTTAAACTCGATATATATGAAGCAATAGGTATGTCGGAATGCTCTTATTATTTATCGCAACATGTAGGCTGCGCGATTCGTGCTGGCTCCGCAGGCTTCCCCCAACCGGGCCATCATATTGAATTATTAGACAAGAATATGCAGCCTGTTGAAGACGAACAAGAAGGAATGTTGTGTATTGGTTTAGATGACCCTGGGTTATTTATAGAATACTGGAAACTACCTACTGTCACGCAAACTTCCAGACAGAAGAATTACTTTTTAACAGGCGATTATGCTCGACGTGATAAAGACGGCTACTTTTGGTTTTTAGGCAGAAAAGATGACATAATCAACAGCTTTGGCTTTCGGATTTCACCACACGAAATCGAACGTGTTATTAAAACCCACCCACAAATCGCTGACTGTGTAGCATTAGAAGAGACAACAGAAAAAGACAAAAACTTAGTGGTTATTTGCGTCATCACTAAAGGTAACCAAGCAATTACAAGCTCTGAACTCATTACTTTTTCAGAGAAACATTTAGCAAAATATAAAGTTCCGAAAAAAGTTTATGTTGTGAGCAATTTCCCACGCACAGCAAATGGAAAAATTATTAGAAAGCAATTATTAGCCGAGCAGAAAAAATAACGCTATCTATACCTTGCTATAGGTTTATTTCTTCTTAAAATAATTTTAATACTTCCTAGAAGCTCCCAACAAGCTCTCTTCACTGCAAGAATAAATAACTTTAATTTCAACAACTTGGAGCCTTACAAACCTATAAACAACAAGACTAGACACTAGTCTTGTTGTTTATAGCCAAAAAAATCACTCAAAACTCAAGGTAAATTCAGCCCTCAAAAAATAGTGCTTATACTCTAATTACAAGAAATAAAGTGAACCACCTCACACCAAGATTAATTTCATTAAAAAACTCCTGCTAATTATTAAATATCAGTACCCCATCAACAAACATCGGCCTATAATTTATCTCAACTTTAAATATTCAGATGTTCATATTAGTGCGTACGGATACGTATTAATGTTTAGAAGAAAAACTAACAGCCAACATTAAATAAGCAGGTAAGCGATGAAAAATACACAACACTCAATAGTGAAAGAAAATCTTTCCGGAAAAAGAATTCTCATTACAGGCTGCACTGGTTTTTTAGGCAAAGTTCTGCTCGAAAAAATTATTAGATCTATCCCTGATATCGCCAGTATTAGCATTTTAGTCAGAGCAAACGCCAAACATAATAGTGCGCAAGAACGTTTTGAGGGCGAAGTACTTAGCTCCTCTATTTTTGACCACCTTAAAGACACAGATTTAGATGCTTTCAATCATTTTTGTGCGACCAAACTCAACATCATTAGTGGCGAATTAACTCAAAAGCAGTTTGGCTTAGATGCTGAGAGCTTTGCAGAACTCGCAAATAGTATCGATATCATTGTAAATTCAGCTGCCAGTGTTAACTTTAGAGAAGCGCTTGATAAAGCACTAAAAATTAACACCCTCTGCCTACACAACATCATTCAACTTTCAAAAGTAGGTGGTGATACTCCCGTCGTACAAGTCTCGACCTGCTATGTTAATGGCTATAATAAAGGCGACATCTACGAAGACACTTACGCACCATCAGGCCGCGATTACTCACGAAAATATCGAATTCCTCGGAATGAAAAAGGCCTATATCAAGTTGAGCCGCTAATTTCTAGACTAAAAGATAAAATCTCTAGCACGCGCTTACCTTCCGATAGCAAAGATGCACAAATAAAATCTTTGGTCGACTTAGGCATTGCTCAAGCTAAGCATTATGGCTGGAATGACACCTATACCTTTACAAAGTGGATGGGTGAACAGCTGCTCATTGAAAAACTAGACACTAAATCACTTGCCATTGTTCGCCCCGCGATTATTGAAAGTACACTACAAGGGCCAATGCCAGGCTGGATTGAAGGCGTAAAAGTGGCCGATGCGATAGTGTTTGCTTACGCTCGTGGCAAAATCGCTTATTTTCCTGCCAATGACAACGCCGTTATGGATATCATTCCTGCTGATCTTGTTGCTAACAGCATCATTTTAGCGATGACCAAAGTATTTGTGACACCAAATGAAACGAATATTTATCAATCTTGCAGCAGTAGTTCAAACCCGGCCATTATCGGAGAGCTAAAAGATGCGATGGTACAAGAAGCACAAGCTAACTACCGCGCCTATCCCAAACTATTTAAGAATAAGAAGCCTGCAAAAGAGTTCACTTTTGTTTCGAAGTCTGTCTTTGAAACAGCGGTTAAAGCGTTAAAAATGCCTTTAGGGTTTTTACATGACGTAAAATCTTTATTAGGCCAGGCTGATAGTAATGACAAAATGCTTAAAAATATTGATACCGCATTAACGCTTTCGACGACCTTTTCATTTTATGGTTTCCCGAAATATCGCTTTCATAATGGGAAACTAATGGCGCTAGCTGAAGAATTGGGCGAAACGAAGGATGGTGAATTTCCCGTTGATGCAAAACTGATTAAGTGGAAAAAGTACTTTGGCGAAACGCATCTAGCGGGGCTAGAGAAGTATGCACTTAAAGAAACCAAAGTAGCGATACCTAGCCGACCTAAAGCAAAAGAAACAGAAAAGGCATAATTAACTCACTAGAACTACTACTTTAAAATGTAGTAGTTCTTGTTGTTTATATGCAGAATTTTTACTTTCTGCTAAGCTAATATTTTTTCAATATCAGCCGTTATTTCTTTAGGCTCTAAATTAGGTGCATAACGCTTAAGTACTTTACCTTCCTTATCCACTAAAAATTTTGTGAAGTTCCATTTTATTTTTTCAGAACCTAATAGCCCTTTTGCTTCAGACTTTAAATATTGATACAGCGGATGCGTATTCTCACCATTCACTTCGATTTTTGAAAACATCGGAAACGTCACACCGTAATTCAATGTACAAAATTCACTAATTTCACTTTCACTGCCGGGGTCTTGCTTCAAGAATTGATTACATGGAAAACCTAAAACCTCTAGACCTTGATCATTATATTTTTCATATAAACCTTCCAAGCCTTTAAATTGAGAGGTAAACCCGCACTTACTGGCAGTATTTACAATCAATAGCGCTTTCCCTCGATAGCTTTCCAGTTCTGCTTCTTCACCTTTGATTGATTTGACCTTAATTCCGTATATATCACTCATTTCTTTCCCTCTTAGTTGAATTTATTTCACATTGCCAATGACAGCCATACCTAGGCGTAATCTATATCAGAACACTTTTAAGTACAGTAAAGATAAAATAACGGAAGTAATTTTAACGATACTAATTTTATTTGAATCCTAGGTTATACTTAATACATGTATCATTTTGAACACTAGGAAGCTTACTTGCAAACCTCCCCACACACATCCTCTTTATTTAATTATTATAATTTTTATAAAGTCATTATTGGCATTCTTTTATTAGGCATGTCTATCTCACAAGAAGTGTTACTCAATTCATTCCGGTACACCGAAACATTTCAAATATTAACCTTGAGTTACTTACTGCTAAACATTACGACATTGGTTTTTTTCCGTTTTGTATTATTAGGTACCCCACGTCAGGTTTTCACAGTCATTACGCTGGATATATTTGCTTTACATGCTTTATTTTATTGTGGTGCAGGGATTTCGGGCGGCTTGGTAAATTTATTAGTCATCACTGTTGCGGCCGGAAATATAATGATGCGCGGTCGTATCGGTTTGTCTTTTGCCGCATCGGCAAGCTTACTTTCAATGGGTATTGAAGCTGAACGATTACTTGCTGACATCGATAACATTAGTGATCTCGCTCGTGCAGGTCTTATGGGTTGCGTGTATTTTGCCACGGCCTATATGCTTCAATATTTTGCCATTCGCATCACTCAAAGTGAATCGCTCGCAAAACAACGTGAGCAAGATATTATTGAACTTGAAAAGCTGAATCACCACATTATTCAAAGTATGCGTACGGGTATTATTGTTTGTGATGACCATTTTAAAACCATACTGATTAACCAAGCCTGTAAAGACTTAATTAATATTGACTCTAACGATCACTTGCCATCATTTATCATTGACCGAATTCAATTATGGCAGCAAGACCCTAGCTTACGTACCACACCGTTTAAAGCTTCAGCTGAGAAGCCATTAGTACAAGCAAACTTCTCTCATTTGCAAAAGAATAAAAGATCAGAAATTCTTATTTTTATTGATGATACCCGCTTAATGACTCAACAAGCTCAGCAACTAAAACTCGCTTCATTGGGCCGCCTTACAGCAAGTATCGCTCACGAAGTACGCAACCCTTTGGGGGCGATTAGCCATGCGACTCAACTCCTTGCGGAGTCAGAGAACTTAGATATGGCAGATAAAAAAATGACAGACATAATCCAAAGGCATTCAAAACGTGTTAACTTAATTATCGAAAACACCCTGCAACTAAGTCGTCGTTCAGAACCCGAAACCCTAGACATCGAATTAAAGGAATGGCTTTCAACTATCGTTTCTGAATACATCAGCCAAAGAGAAGGCTTGGTTAAAATAGCTTTAGAAATAGACAGCCCGCTTGAGACGGCTCGGTTTGATCCAGGCCAAATTGAACAAGTTCTCATCAACCTCATTGATAATGGGGTTCGACATGGCACCCAGCACAACCCTGATACAGTACTAACGATTAAACTAGGCGTGACTTCAGAAGGTGAGCAAGCTTATATTGATGTCATTGATTATGGTTCAGGTATTTCTAATGAGAATATGCAACATTTGTTTGAACCATTTTTTACCACAGAAAGCCAAGGAACTGGCCTTGGCCTCTATCTTTCAAGAGAAATGTGCGAAGCCAGCCAAGCCCAGCTAGACTATATCAATACAAATGAATCTGGCACGTGCTTTCGCTTAATGTTCGCACACCATAAACGCATTGTTTAACGCTTTAAACCAGACACTTTTACTCGCTTTTAATTGACCGACGATAACATTATGACTCCTCATCACGCGCTTATCATTGACGACGAACCTGATATTAGAGAACTTCTTGAAATCACCCTAATTAGAATGGGGATTAACACCAGCAGTGCAGCAACCGTAGCCGAAGCAAAACTGAAGTTAACAGAGCAAGATTTTCAACTTTGCTTAACCGATATGAACTTACCCGATGGCAATGGCATTGACCTCGTAGCATTTATGCAACAAAACTACCCTAAAGTACCCGTCGCTATGATCACGGCATACGGTAGTGTTGAAACAGCGATCAGCGCCTTAAAAGCCGGTGCATTTGATTTCATTTCAAAACCTGTCGACTTAACGCATTTACGTAATTTAGTCAGTACAGCACTTAAACTTTCAGAAAGCGAGACTAGTTCTAACACCGGAGAAAAAGAAAATAGTTTGCTCATTCAAGGTAACACGAACCAGATCAAGCAACTGAACAAACAAATTTTGAAGTTAGCCCGAAGCCAGGCACCTATATATATTTCGGGCGAATCAGGTAGTGGTAAAGAGCTCGTCGCCAAAACCATTCATCAACAAGGCCCGCGTGGCACTTCAGGCCCTTTTATACCAGTAAACTGTGGCGCCATCCCAAGCGAACTCGTTGAAAGTGAGTTCTTCGGCCATAAAAAAGGCAGTTTTAGCGGGGCAATTGAAGACAAACCAGGTTTATTTCGTGCCGCTCATGGTGGCACCTTATTTCTGGATGAGGTGGCTGATTTACCACTCCCCATGCAAGTAAAGCTATTACGGGCGATTCAGGAAAAGCATATTCGCCCTGTGGGAGAGCAACAAGAAATTCCAATTGATGTTCGAATTTTAAGCGCGACCCATAAAAACTTAGCTCAACTCGTCGCCGACGGTACATTTCGTCAAGATCTATTTTATCGTATTAATGTGATTAAATTGGATGTGCCACCTTTGAGAGAACATGCTGGCGACATTCCTTTGTTAGCCAAGTTCTTTCTTGAGAATATATCAAAAGAGTGTGAAGTTATCGGTGCACGTTTTGATCAGACGGCTATCGAGGCATTATCTAACTATCATTTTCCAGGAAATGTACGTGAACTTGAAAACATAATTGAGCGTGCGTTTACACTGTGTGAAGATGACATCATTCAAGTAGATGATTTGAGTTTAGATGGAGATACTGAATTTGCGCAAGAAAAGCCTGTGCTTTCTCGCATAGCACAAGAACAGCTCAGGCCTGATGAGCCACTCCTACCAGAGAAAAGCCCCCTAAGCGCTCTGGCACTCTCTCCTCGCCTGCCTGAACAATCACTTGAGGATTATCTAGAAAGCATCGAGCGACAAGAAATTGAACAAGCCCTGAATCAAACAAAATGGAATCGCACCGCCGCAGCCAAAGTACTTGGTATTAGCTTTCGGGCTTTACGCTATCGCTTGAAGAAGCTTGAAATGGATTAAGAAGTGTTCAGCCAAAATAATGGTACGCAAGCACACTTTATACAAACCTTGCTTTTTCCTAAACAATACCTATCAGAATTAAGCTCTACTCAATGGGTCATAGGGCTTAGCATCTAGCGGTAAGGTATCTGCACATAACATTGAAGTCATCAATCGTACCGAAGCAGGTGCGAGTACGAGGCCATTTCTGAAGTGCCCGGCATTCACATAAGCGTTATCGTATTCTGGCAAGCGCCCTATATAGGGAACACCTTCTGGGGAGCTAGGCCGTAAACCAGCCCAATGATGATTAATAGGGCAGGATGCTAACTGAGGGAATAGATCAATGGCCATATCTGCTAAGGCATTTTTTGCAGTGTCTGTCGGTTGTTTATCAAACCCTTCATATTCCAGAGTACTACCCGCGACAACTTTGCCATCTCGCCGTGGAATAACATACTGCCCACTACTCAAAACCACTCGATTTACCATGCCGGGCTTGGCATCAAATAACACCATTTGACCTTTAACCGGCTCAATCTTAATCTCATTTTGACCACTAACTTGCGGCGTCCAGGCTCCTGAGCACACCAGCACGATATCACCTTCAATACATTCGCCCTTTATGGTATTAACACCCTGCACTTTTGAGCCGCGTGTTTTTAGGCTTGTCACCGCTGACTCTTCATGTATTTCAACACGTGGATGAGCGGATAATATTTTGTACAGTGCTTTTAATAAGCGAGGATTACGGACACTGGCAACTTGTGACATCCACAAACCGCCTTGAACACCTTCGCGCAGTTGCGGTTCCAGATCATACACCGATTTTTGGTCAATCGGCTCTAACCAAGCGTCAGCACATTGTGACCACGACACAGCTGCATTGTAATCTTTGACATTAAGCATCAATAAGCCATGCCGCGTTATTTCAGGATCAATATCACTCTCTGCTTCAAGGGTTTGAATAAGGTTGGGGTAATAAGCTTGTGACCAAGAAGCGAGCGCAGTGATTGGGTCAGAATAACGCCAAGGGTATAATGGAGAGATGATCCCTCCTCCAGCCCAGCTGGCTTCAGTCCCACAAGCACCTTTATCAATTAAAACAACGTCCATACCTTTTTCGGCAAGCTCTCTCGCTTGCATCATGCCGATCACGCCAGCACCAACAATAATTACCTTCAAGCTAAAATCTCTTGTAACGATGAATATATAATTGCACTTTATATGATTCCATATGAGAATACTCTCTATAAAATTAAAGAACTCTCTGAAAACAAAAAGACTCTCTGAAAATTAAAAACACTCGCTGTAAATGGAATTTACTCGATCAATTATCAAGGAATGATAATCATGTTAAAAAACAGTGGCTTCACACTGCTTGAATTACTCATTACATTAGTCGTTGTCGCGGTACTCACCATGACAGCTATCCCGTCGTTCAAACATATCTATCACGCTAGCAAATCCACAGCAGTGATTAATCATGTTATCGGCATAACACGACTGGCGCGAAATACTGCTGTAACAGAAAAAACCACTACAACATTGTGTCCCAGTATTGATGGGCTTACCTGCTCAAGTGAATGGGAGAGTGGCGTCATATTATTTACAGACAACAATATCAACAGCCAAATAGATGGCAATGACCACGTAGTCCGGTTTTATCAGCCTTTTATTGATTCAGGATTTTTAAACTGGAAATCATTGAGAAATAAAATTCAATTTTCATCAACGGGGTTACCTAGAGGAACCGTAGGAAGCTTTGTTTATTGCCCCAACAATCAAGACCCACTTTATGCTAAGTCGATGATTTTAAGCTTCCAAGGTAGGATTCGTTCAGGCCAAGACCGCAATCAAGATGGTATTATTGAAACTGGTAGCGGCCAAAATATTTCGTGTTCATAAATGGGTTATATTAATAAAAACTTGTCACCATGCGCCGCTTCTAGATCCATTCGAACTTAGAAGCAGCTCACCATCAGTATTATGCCCTCCCTTAGGCACACCACGTAATACATAACACGATACGATTGGGCAGTTCGAAGATGCCGTTTTAATATTAATGTCATAATACCCTTCAACGGAAGTAATGATATCGGCGTTATATTCGCTTATCATCGCCAAGTTCGTTGGGTAAGTATTATTATCAAATATATAACGCTCCATTTTAGACTGTACTTTCATCAGCGTCGCTTCCCCATCGGACCTTTTTGCAGCGTCAACTTGCTTGCTGTAGGCCGGAATACCTATAATCGCTAAAATACCAATGACCGTCATGACAATCAAAAGCTCAATTAACGAAAAACCTTTTAACTTATCCATTACTTACTTTCCTTGTGTTGCCACTAGACTTCAATTACTACTCTAATTTAATCACACCATTTGTTTTAAGGTTAACGATTATAACTCCCTCCACCCCACTTCTTTACTCATTATGCCCTCAAGGTTTTGCTCTTTAATTATCGAAATAGACCTATCTGAATTCAAATTAATGATGATCGCTTCGCCTTGCGTACGATTTTCACCTAAGTGAATTCCTGGAGATGAAGACGGGGTTACGCCAAGTTTCACCTTTTCAACTACTGCGTCATTAGTAGTACCTAGGTGCGGGTCTGCAAAAATATGTTTATACCAAGCCGTTCCAGTGGTGTAACGTAGCCCGTATAAATAAGACTCCCCAAAAACACTGCAAGAAGCCTGTTCTGGTTTGTAAGTCGTTTGACTTAAGACACCCCCTAACACCGACCCTGCACCCATTACCCTTTCACCCACTCTCAAGGTTGTTTTCCAGCCAGACAAGTACGTTGAAGAGTCGGCATATTGCATTTGCCGTACTTCCAGCGCTTCAACGGTATCCGTTTCAAGGGCAGGAGACACTTTCACAGAATTATTCATCAAGCCGCTAGATTCTGTCACTAATGCATTAGAGACATCTACCAATGATTCAGGGCGAATAACTGAAGTCGATGCACTGTAAGTATCCATTGCAAATTCTCCTTGCGCATTCCGTGGTTCTTTCAAACCCAGCATGAGGTTTGACGCATCGCTGTTTAGATCGCCCTCGGTATAAAAACGCCCTGTTCCTACATGTATCCATCGATTTTTATTCTTATCAAAACTAATATTAGGCCGAGTCGTTATCGGCGCATGGGCATCAAACATCATATCTGTCTTCCAATGGTGATTGCCTGCACCTGTGCCGGGATCAATACGTAAACGAAACAGCTTCCCTAACCAAGCATCAACACTACCAGCAGAGTTAACATCATCAACAGCCACACCAGCTGTGACAGTACCAAAATAAACAGCATCTGTTGTTGAGTCCAAATCAATATCTACCGCAACCATATCTCCCACAAATGAGTGACTTTCGCCCAGATCCATTACACCATCATTACCAAAGCCAGCTTCTAGGTTCAAGGTCTTCAAATTGAACATCAATAAATGTGCATTTTGCTCACTGACGACTAGTCTATGGCCGTTATCATTTGGTGAAGGACCAGACCCAAACGCCAAATACCAGTCGGCCCCGTTCGTACTACTAACCGTTAATGCCGTGGGCGCCGACATACTTGCCCCTAATTTTTCATGACTAAATTCAGCCAATAGCTTTGGCGCTTGTTCGGGGTCAGTAATATCAAAAATAAGGTAGGCAGGCCGTACCTCCACACTTGAAGATAGATCATTTGGATCTGGATAAACCTCAGATAAGCCGCCACCACTTCTAAAGCCAATTACTAAAATAGTCCCCCAACCGTTAGGGTGAGTATTTAAACTCGCATTATCAAGTTGCCCGACTACCCCACCCTTACCAAAAATCTGGGCATCAAAAACATAAGGTGTTTGATCAACAAAATAAGCATGATCGCCCCCCTTTACCCCGTAACCTGGTTTAGTTAAATAGCTAAGGTGAGGCAATAAATTATAAGGTACAAATCCCCAAGTTTCCTGACCTAAGGCCCAACCTGTATAACCTGCTTTACTACCATAAAATTGACGATTAACCTTGTCATACCAGCCACCATTAAACGCATGCAACATACCATCATTTCCCCCCACGTAAACGATGGTTCTACGACTTTGATATCGTACAAAAAAATCCCAATAAGACTCATCGTCATAGAGTAGATGTAAGTTTTCAGACGGCGCTCCAACAGGCGTGGGGGTTGAGTAAATGACATCACCTAAACGCTGCGTTGTATTATTAAGTTGACGACTGCGCATTCCTGGCTGGTCAACGCCTCTAATATAATTAACCACTGCCGCCGCTTCTGACATAGTACGCGTATTAAGCATTCCAACTTGGTCTTCGGTAAACGTAGCTGGCATAAAATCTTTCTCTACAAAAGATCTAGTACCATCATCGTCATCACCTAGGTAGAGGTTAGTTCTTATATATCTATTTTTTAATGCCGTAGCGTAAGTAGTTCGCTGCGTAGCTGCTTCTGAGTCTGTCAAAGCGGACAAAGTACTGCTTGCACGCCACAAATAACCAACATCGTTTAGAGAGAAGATATATCCATCCCCCTCCGTACAGTTTTCATCAACTGGAGGCTTAGAAAACAAAGCGTCATCCGTCGATAGTTTTACGCGAACTTTATCGCTTTTCACGTCGAAACATGAACTGTAAATAGGGTCGACAGCAACGCTTTCCAACCGTCCATCACCGTCATCACTTCGCACTCGACCTTGGCCATCGATCATTAATGCAGACACATCTCCGACCCACTTGACCGTTTCACTACCCATGGTAACTGAAGGTGAAAAACTTGCTTGATACACAGCTCCTTCAGCTCTGCTAGAGGCCGATATAACAGATGATGCGCCACCAGAAGAAGACCGAGAAAGCATGTCTGTTAAAGCATTTTGGAGTGATATTGATATTTCGTCGACATCGTCAGCTAAATAAAATGTATCGGGTAAACAGTCACCATCACCATCCCATTCGCTGGTAGGACATTCCGAACTATTCAACCTAGAATAGGTATAAAAGTCAGTATATTCACGACCACTTTTGTCGATAGGCCACATTGGGTCGGGTAAACCTGCAGTACCCTTTAATGTGCTCTTATCATCAGTAAAACCACCGCGAGCAGCGGCTTCCATCATTCGTCGTAAAGAAGTGGAGTTGTTATCATCTAATGCCGTATACACGTAATAAGATACGACATTCTGTTTTCCATCGAGATCCGTACTTCGGCAATCATTCTCTCGTAATGCTAGCGCAACACTATCAAGGGTTTCATTTGCTCCCGTATTTAAGTCGCCTAGAATTTCTTTATAATAAGGTGATATGGTTAAATGGTTCGCTTTACCTGCGCGAATATCATAGTCTGCATTGGGGGCTCCATCATTAAAATGAAGAATAAAGACTTTTTTACAGGTAAGCACTGCCCCTTGCTCCGAATCATAATAAGGGTCCCATCTAAAGCCGTTATCTTGATAACCGCCATCTACCCCATAAACACCGTAGGGGTCATTACCGGAAGTATAATGCGGAGTTTTTTGCCTGATATAGTTACCAATATCGACCATACTTTCAGCAATAGGTGTTGTACCCCAAATCAATGGGTACTCTTCAATAACTTGAACAATTTTTTCATTCGGGGCATGTACTCCCGTTGGAACACAAAGATAATCGCGCATCAAACCGCTATATAAAGTGACGCGCTTAATTTCCATATTGAGATCAGATAAATCCTCACTTAGACGCGCCATAAATCGTTCATGATCAAAGAGCGGATAGCAGGGATGCATGGTTTGGCCATCCACTTGATTGTCATTAACAATTTCAGAATCGGTATTTAATTTATGATCAAAATTATAAACAGATAACCCAAAATTAATGCGAGTTCGATTATTTTGAATCAAGCCTCTTGGCTCTTTTCTAACAGCGAGTTTTATATTAAAACCATCCACCAAGGATAGTTGAGGAGCGATATCTTTGGCCTCAACTTTAATACGGCCTTTCTCAATGGAAATAATTGCATGACCTAATATGGGCGAATAACGGGCGCTATGTGGCTCCTGAAAAGTCATTTTATCGCTCTGATTAAATTCGACTTCACCTTCGAGCACCCACATTTTTGAGCCGTTAATTAACTCGCCTTCTCGGTGTCGCACCTTACCGCCAATCATTGACTTTCTAGCGACGTCGATACGCCTCATCGTCAACCAATTCAAAAAGCCGCCATCCCAAGCAAGGTCATCACCTTGGTTTAATGTGTGATCTTCAAGAAAAACACCTTGTGATAGGTTATATCGATACTGCAAAAGCGGGTCAAAATAGCCATAATATCCTTCACCCTGAATATCAATAACACCACTATTATTCTTGTCACCATGTAATGAATCGAAGCCCGTAGCTAGCTGCCTAAGCGCATCGCTTTCATAAGCCGAATTCAACATGCTACCTGAGATATCAAAGGCTAAAATAACACTTGGCTTGCCTGCAGCCTGTTGCAAGAAAGGGGGAATACCTAAAAAATCACGCGTATCTTCAGACCCTTCTACAAATGACGCAGTACCAACTTTAATACTTGCCGATACGTTTAAAACGACACTTTGCATAATAATCAGGCACAGTAATGCCATGTTTACTTTATTTACAACCATACTTCTTTACATTCCATTGTTTTAGAAGTCACACTTCTATTTTGCATATCGACTATTTTACGTAAGGCCTGTTTTACATACCGACTATTTAACGTAACGATAATCACTTGCCGTCCAAGCCCTTGAATTAGACCTTCCTAGTCCAACGCTTCGAATTTCATAGTATGTAAATGCTCCACCAGCACCCGCTGTAGAAACCCCTGCACCACCGTAACCATTTAATTGAGCAGCACTCGTACCGTGATCGTTATGGGTCGTACTGCCTTTCAAAATATATACATCTCCCTTAATACCCGAATACTGATAGCTTAGATCCTTCTGTAAAGAATCATTATCCATTCGATTCTCCAAACTTCCATTTGCTGATGCTAAAGCACCATTAGGCTGAACAACCGCTAAGCCAGTGGGCATCGCAACACCCATCCACCCTCCTTCATATAAATAGTCATCGATTACTTCTGCCGATATATTGCTAACACTTTCAGAATGATTAAATGCTTCTTCTAGATAAATACTATTGGCACTCATTTTGAAACTTAGACTACTGCTCTCCATGGCTGCCACGCCTAAAATCGTCATCACTAACAACAATAAAAGTGCTATGGCTAATACAGCCCCACCTTGTTTTTTCAACATCTTCCTTGAATGAATTCTCATGATTTCCCTCTATTTCGAATATATACTTCTCGTTGATACAACTTACGCCGAAATCGTTTATCCGAAGTGCTCACGACATAACCACTACCAGGCTCTGCCATATCTCCCTCCATAAGATACTCTTTACCTGATTCGTCAAAATTCGTACCTGCTTTAAGGCTTCTCGCAATTAGACTCAAGCGAACACTGATCACAGCCCCCCAATCAGTCACGCTATTAGCCGATAGATAACCATCAATTTCTTGATTGCCATTCTGATCAACGCCATACGAAAACTGAAGTTGCTCAATACCCTCCACTAATGCCTGCTGGGTAAACTTATTTCTGTTCAGCGTTAGGCGAGTCAAGGTAGGTAATCCACCCACACAATTACCATTTACTTTATTGCTACAGGAACGTAGAAAATATAATTCAGCCTGGTAACGCATGTTATAAGTGCCACTCGCTGGAGGGACCTTCGAAATAGCCTGAGCGCTATCTGAGCCATTGAACACATAGGCTGAAAGCCCTGTCGTCACTCTTACGAAGTACTGCTTGGAATTACGTTTATGTGAAATATCTACATCATTCGTCAGTGATCGCCCATCGGCATAACGCAACATTAATAGGTCACTATTTTCGACATACTCATCAGCATCAATACACTCGGCAGGAAAACCATTCACACTATCAATGGTTGATTCTCCGTCATAGCCTCGTACCGCCTCGCTACTGTTAAATACCCAAGCAGCATTACAAGCACCAAGTGATGAAGTGAGTGTGGTATTACCAAACTCAAGCTCATCGGCAGCGACACCCGCCCAATGGTCAGCCATGCGTAAACTCTCTGCGATCAATGCACCTGAAACCCGACCATTTTCTTGTAGTTCATTCGAGCTATGAATCAGCTCGAATGATTGTTGATGACTATTAAAAACTTCCAGAATACCCATCATAAGTATTAAGCTAAGCCCCATTGCGATCATCAATTCTATTAAGCTAAAACCTTGGTATTTTTTCATAACTGAATCACCATATCGTATGAGCGCCAGTTATTTTCTAGAGTACTATCCTGGCTCTCAATCCAAGAAACTGAGATGGTATGCATTTGATTAACAGTCGTTACATTACCAATGCCATTAGGTAAAGCTGCTTGAATAGTTTGGTTCCATTCGTCTGTATCAACTAAAGCAGAAGGGTTCGCACGAATTTTTTCCGCCATGCTACTTACATATAAACTTGCTCTGCCCATTAGCTCAGCATCACGCGTCATCCTCATTCCAGTCACTTGCATTGAAGCAATACCGAGTAAGCCTATGGAAAAAATCAACATAGCAACTAAAAGCTCTATCATTGAAAAACCAAGCTGCTTATTAACCAAAGTATTCTTTTTAGAGAGGGGTTTGTTCGTGGAATTGAAAACAAGGAAATGGTTCGAGACGAGTACATATCTCAAGTAAACCATACAAAGGCTAACTTTAGAAAACTGATTAGACAGTATTAAAGGCTGTTTTTTGTTTATTATCGACCAGATAATAAACAGCGCTGCAAAAGAGCGGTTTTTGGGCGTGGGCATCATCATTCCTTGATAATTCGCGGTATATATCCGTATACACTGCGTCTACAACACAAGGCTTCTACGTCAATGTAAAAGCGCGCGCATCTTAACACCGAGAAACTTTTGTTGCTATTGATTTAGCAAGAACCTAAAAATTTTTCTTTCTTTTTTATTAGCTTATCTAACTTTGCTTCAAAGCTAGCCCTTACCCTTAAGTAAGAAAACACTCTAACTGAGTGGATTCATACTTAGAGCAAAGTAGTTTTTCGTACAGTAAAAAATAGCTTTTCAGTGGTTATTTATTCCAGTTATTCTCACCTGTACCGGTTGCATCGCCACTGTTGTCTTTATCCCAACGTTTCTGGCCTGTTGATAATAACTCTATGAGCCCATCGCCGACTTGTCCATTTATTGGTGTTGCGCGTAATGTATAGGTGGTTGCTGTTGCTGCCTGTATAGTCAGGTCATAAAATTTTGTGCCACTATCTGCAGGCGACTGCGTCGTATAAACTGCCGGTGCGCCGGTATCTGCTCCCGCAGCACCCGCACCAAGATAGGAGTTATTGGCAGTAAAGTGTCGCTCCATTGCACTAGCAAAACCAGTTAGTGCGCCTTGAACGTCGCTACGCCGCGCACTATTCACAGACTCCTGATAGTTAGGGTAAGCGATCGCGGTGAGTATGCCAATGATCGCCACCACAATCATTAGCTCCATCAAAGTAAAACCTTGCTGTTTCTTTTGGAGATGCATATTAATCCTCTTCCAACCAATAAGTTTTAATCAACGTTTCAGCACTGGTAATAGTTTCACACTCAGTACCGACACAAACAATATCTTGCCCATCAACTCTTAAACGCTGAGGAGTTGGAGCTATTGCAGCTGTTTTTAGCTGAACTCTTCTATCATCCCTAGTCAGCTCAGTGTCGATACCAATACCATCGTAATTTTTTACAGGCGTCGCGCCTGCCACATTTATGTGATAAAGCCAAGGTGTTCCAGGTGATGCGGTACAGCCAACAGTAGTTGATGTCGCCTCATAGGTCGTAAAGAATACGTCACCTGCAACGGTGGTACTGGAAGCCAAAACTTTTTCACCCGTTCCCGTGAGCCTTATATACCAACCATGATTAGTAGATTGGTTAAACGCTGTGTACGCTGCTGTTTGCTCAACCAGCGTATTATCACTACTCACATCACCAAGATTGTTATCCGTCGCATCATAGAAGTCACTTTCGCTTAGCTTTGTATAAGTAAGCGGTTTTTCAAAAACATCAGGGTCTTTAATCGCATAAAAACGGTCATTGGTGCCCAAATGAAGAGGATGTGCCTGATAACCTGAGCCGACAAGAATCATCAAATGCTTTGCCGACCCTTCTGACAGTACTGAAACATCAGGCGCATGATAAAAGCGCCTGTTATCCGCCGCAGTTGCACCACCAAAGTCAGCAATTACGGCTCCAGTAACTAAAGCACCCGCATTACCGCCGTTATTGATATCGAAGCGCCAAATTTGCCCCCCCATATCGCCCACATACATTTGATCTGCAAAGCCATCGCCATTTATATCAATTACTTTGATGCCTGAGGGAATGCTGTACAGCATGTCAGTAAAGCCCTCAGTAAAGTTAGTCGTATTAGGCCCACCTGACCACACAAGCGCACCTGTTAATGCATCAACCATAAAGATTGCTCGCCCGACACTATCAACCGTACGGATCGTATAATCATCTTGGTCTGTATCATACCCGCCCGTGAAAATTAGTACTTCCTTGGTAGTATTACCAATTTCCACCTTCGTTTTAATAGGCTTAGACCAACTTTGACCTAACTCTGCAAAATCGCCCGAGCCACCGGTAATCGTCCATAGCATTTCTGGTGCTGCTCGGTTAGTTACATCTAGTGCATAATAATTATTACCACCACGACGCATACCTGCATACAAGTAGACATGATCGCCATCCGCTGCAACAATTTGACCATCGCCATTATCATCATTAACCCATGTTGTCACTGCACCATCCATACCATACGGACGATCAGAAGATTCTGAGTTTACAAAGAACGTGTTTAGATTAGGCAGTAAAATTTCAGGAATAAAAGCAAATTGTTCGATGCCCGTTGAACCATCAATAGCATGAATAAAACCCTGATTATCCCCATAATAAATAGTAATATCAGGAGAAAGGTCCGTTCCGCCATAGGTCACGAGGTGTGGAACCGAATGTAAAGGATCGGCTAACTCATTACGTGCCACAGCATAGTCGCGAACACCCGCGGTATCGAAAGCCCCAAAACCTCGCGCCCAACTAATTAAGTTTTCATGATAGGTATCTGATTCACCCGTAATTCCCAGCAATGCTTTAGTGATATTCGTATTTGTATCGGTTAAAGCATTACCTGAATCAGTTAAATTATCTGAGCCACCAGCAATATGCGTGAAAATATTACGAGCGTTCGGTGCGGGTAATTGCCCTGCTGCACCACCCAAAGCAACCTCATTGCCATCATCAGCGTCGCCTGCACCTAACCACCAGCTTCTCGCATCGTCAACAAAAAATCCGGTTGTCGCGTCAGTCGCGACTTGGCTCGGTGTACTGTTATCATAAACATCACCACTTACATCTAATCGATATCGTTTAAGGTTGCCTTCCCATACTGGCTTTGTGCCTGGTTTGAATAATGAGAAATATAACTCATCACGATGATTTAAACGGTTAAAGCTATTGACGGTTACCCCTGGTGAAACAAACGTGGCATTTACATCACTCGCCACCCTCAATATGTCTTTAAAATTTGCAAGCAATTCGTCAGCCGTGTCAGAGGTATAATGTGCACTTCCTGATACAGATGCGCCGGTACCTGCATCTGAAATTGTCTGTAAATAAGGGTCAGAGTTATTAAAACCGATGGTAAAGGTTTTGACGATTTGGTCTCCTGCAAAATCAACCGGAGACTGATCTGTTCCATATAAGAATGTTGCGAGTTCTGGGCCACATGCCTCAGAGCCAGAGTCAACGCACGAACTGTCGCCCGTAAGCGTCATCACTTTACTGGCAGAGTCATTTAAAGATGCTTGGCCATCAGATAATAGAATAATATTATTCGTTTGACACTCATTATCGATGGGTGAATCGTAAATAGGTGTACCTGTAATCTCTTCATCTACACAGTCAGTACTATTGAGGTCTTCAACCGTACAGTCAGTGCCATAAACATGCGTTCCACCAGTATAAGAATCGATATGTGAGGCTCTATCATAACGTCTTCTAGATGAGCTATTAGTACCACGCGTTCTACCTTTATCGACATTATCTCCACGGTAATACAACGCCGCTTCATAGTAGGCATCAACTATGGGAGTGCCTGACGAGTTGTACAGTTCATCCACAATATCAAGTAATTCGTCTCGTACCGTTTCAGTTGTTGCAACCGGCTCACCCACACTTTCTGCCACAATGACTAATTTTGCGGCTAAGGCAGGGTTGTCATCATATGCAGCTGCTTGACGTAAACCCGAGCCAGAAATAATAAAAGCCATATCATTACCGGCAATCCAGCCAGCTCTATCGACGATTTCTTTTACAATTGTTGAGATATCAGGCGTCGTATAAGTTTCACCATCCGTCCAACTTGGCACCGTTGGCCAGTCAACAGCGCTTGTGAGCCCACGGCTCGAGATATCTTGTCTATCAGTCGTAAATATGTCTGCGCTATCGGTTGCTTGGCCATTGATGCTAAGCGAGGTAGCACCTGATGTTGAAGTGTCAGCAATAAACTCAAGATAAGCACTTTTAATGCCCGCACCGTTGGGGATATGAATATCTTGGAATCGAAGCCCTACAACCTGGTCATTACCACCATTATTGATCATCGCTAGATCAGGACTTGTCAGAATCGCGGCTCTATTACCAGTTCTTTGCTCCGCATCATTCGCACTCGAGTTAATACCTGATACGTATTCTTTAACAATACAACGATTAGCACTTGCAGGAATATTTACTGAATCATAGGTAATTCTTAGCGTTGGTGAATCTGTAGCATTATCATCAAAGCTTTTTGCAATACGCGTTGAGAGGGCGCTTCGTTCATGAATAATAAACGAAAGACTATTCCCACCACACCAGCCTGCTCTGTCGGTAATTTCTTGAACAATTCCGGTCAAATCAGGTGTTGTATTCACATCACCTACCGCAGTCCAATCTGATGGAGTCCAGTCTGTGACTGCTGTTGTTTGAGGGCGCGCGCTAATATCTAAATTAGTATCCGTAAAAGTATCTGAATCGTCTACATCATGCCCCTTAATCGTATAGCCAGCATTCCCTGAAGTAGTCACGGCAGCCGTAAAATCAAGCGCCGCACTGATTATTGTCACCCCCTGAGGAATCTCAAGATCTTGGAAACGTAAACCAATTAAGTTTGTTGAAGTGGCGGCACCCACTTCGCTATACGTGATCAACAGCCGAGGTGCCAGACTCGAATCACCATCAAAAGATTCAGTTTCTCTGAAAGCAGTGCCCGAGTCTCGCTCCATTAATAAGGTAATCGTTTTAGTTGTTGTATTCCAAGCACCATCAGACACGATCTCTTGAACAACAGCCGATAAATCTGACGTCGTTAATGTCTGACCTATAGAGGGAGAATTACCAGTCAGCGTCCACAACGAAGAAGCACCGGTTTTTGTACGTCCAGTTACATTATTAGCATCACTGAATGTACCAGAATCAATACTTTCACCAAAAATATTAATAGCGACGTCGCCATTACGGACTTGATCTATCGCAAATTCGATTTGAGCTGAAATAATTGTCGCGCCTGTGGGGATCGATAAATCAGGAAAACGTAAGCCTATTTTTTGAACACTACCTCCATCGCTCATAAGCTCTAGATCACTACTATTTAAATACATACTTCCATTAGTTCGTTCTTCGCCGTCATCACTCGTTTGCGAAATTCGTTGATCAACAGCCCCTAATCCTGAGATTTCAGTTGTCATATTGATGAATTCACTATCTAAAGTGACCACGTTCGATGTTGTGTTTTCTTGTGCATCATCTGAACTTGCTGCGATTCTTGCGGTAACCCCACCTAAAGAGGAACTTGATGTAATTGAGTCAATATCTTTAACAGGATATAAGACAGACCCACCTGTACGGATAAAACGCATTATTCCAATATTAACATTCGTCGCATCGGCAATAATTTCTTTTAGGGCTAGTTTCATCCGGTCTAGCCGGGTTAGTGTCCCGCCATCTTTATTTGTCATCGAGCCCGAAGTGTCCATCACAAAAAGCACATTGGGCTTTATTTGTGACGTTGCGGACGTATTAAAAAATATCTCCGTATCATCACCAAAGGTGTAGGGGGCATACAAAACAACTAAGAAAAAACTTAGTGCCGCTGAGCCTATTTTTTGCTTAAGAACATTCATACATTATCTCCGATAACTTCCAACATTACGTGAAGTTAATTTTAATGGTATTCAATACCCTGCGTAATTTGCGTTTCAGCTTCAACCGCTGCAATACGGCCAGTTCCGACAAGTGCGAACCGGTGCCCACTTAAAGCAGTTGAGCTTTCATCAGCATCAATAGAACTACCACTTGTAGCGATAATTTCACCCAGATATTCAATTTGAGCCGTAGCTGTTGTATCACCTGTACCAGTATTAACCGACATTACCGCTCCTTGGCCTAAAGCAGCAACCATCGCCTCGTTCAGGTTGGCGGAGTTACCGCCTAAAATAATACTCACCTGAGTATCGATAGCAGTTTCTGCCGCCTGAAAAGTTCGATTTGTATTTTGTGCATTTGCTGCCATTTTCTCTTGCATCACAGAGGTGCTCATTGAGGCGATCGATAGTAATGTCATCACGAGCATGAGCATTAAACTAACAATCAACACCGCGCCTTTTTGGTGAGTTGCAAAACTCATAGTCTGATTTCTTTTATATTGTATCGTCATAACTTGGAATCTCCACTAAAGCCGGTTACGTAAGTTGATAGTGGCCGAAAAATCACGCCTTATTCGTTGATCAATCGCATGTGTAACGGTTGCCCCCGCCGTACCCAATGGTGCGATGGTTTCGCCAGGAAGTTCATAAGAAAGATTGTCATCTGCTTCTTGTACACGTTCAACACTACTAATTAATAAACCTAACCTAATCCCTTCAACCGTTGTCATATCAGGGCCAACAATTTCATCCGCAGGCACATAATGAATATTGCCATTCGTCAAACGCTCGCCATATAAAATTTGCATACTGTCAACGCCTTCCACCAACTCTTCTCTTAAGAATCGAGCATTAGTAGCGACGCTATCATCTAGTAAATCTGTTTGACGGTATAAGGCATTAATCGCATCACCCCTAGCATTTGTTCTGCCAGTATTTGCCACATAATAAGTAATAGACTCGAATGACATAATTGAAGCATCTGTCGTATAAACAGAACTCAATTTGCTTTGCGTATTCGTTCCTCCAGCATGCGTTAACGTAATATTACCGCCAGAAGGGTTATTCGTAATTCGAAACATATCGGCACTTTCGCAATCGGCAATAATCACGATATCATTTTTTTCAAACCCCATAGGGTTTGTGGTAATTTGAATATTCGCGTTATTTGGTAGCATATTCCCCGTTAATTGTGTATCAGCAACGCTCGCACCTTGAATTGATATCACATCACTACCAATCAACGCGTCAGTTTCAATATCGGTATTATCAAACTCCTCACCATTTGCCCACGTTGCATCATCCACTTCAAAGCCTCTTAAAGAGGACTCAAACAAGTTGGTCGTCGGTGCATTTTGAGCAATAATATTTATTTCCAATGCTGTTGGGTCAACACAACCTTGATAGCCCGCCATACGAATATCTTTTGCTAAAAAATTAACGGCAAAGCGGCCCGTTTCTTGAATGCGTGAAAGTGAAACACCCAATCTATCTGTTTTTCTTGAATCTAAGAAAATGGTCGAAATACCAAGCAATAAGATTGAACTAATCGCTAATGCAACCAACAGCTCAACCATACTGAGGCCTTGATTTCGATAGGGTAATGCTAAATATGGTTTCATCATTAACTGCCTTGCGTTATAAACCGAAGTTTAATGAAAAGGTGGTATTGGCTGTAGCATTCGTGGTGTCGCCAGTTTCCGTCCAATCAATTAAAATTGTAAATAAATTCCCCGCGCCACGCGTAATTGTGCCTTGCGCACCGGGCAATAAAGCAATACCCGCACCGGTACCATTAACACGACTTGCCCACTCAAACATATCGGTATTAGCCTGTTGTGCTGCACTGCACCCTGTTGCAGAACTCATGCAACCAGGGTCGGCTGGTACAGTACCGTCGGTATCAAAACCATTATAATCACCCGCTATGGCTCTTGCTGAGTTGGCACGCATTCTATCGGCCATATCATAGCTCAACATACTGGCTTGTGACCTCAGGTATGCTCCTTGGTTACTACGTAAGCTATTCATTTGAAGGCTCGCCATACCTAATAAGCCTATTGAAACAATTATCAAGGTAATCATGATTTCAATTAGAGTAAAACCAGACTGTTTTTTTGTTAAGGACATGTGACATCCCCTCCCGTATGGCTATTTACAATACTACTCGTATCTTGATCAACCGCCGCGCGGCTCTGACCAACAATACTTAAAACAATCGCCTTTGCTTCTGTCGCGCCGCGGTCATCACATAAAATAAACGTGCCGGCTGAACCCGGTGCACCGGAGTCATCAAATTGAATAAAACCGGCATTACCAAAGCCAAGCGTTCTGAGGGTATTCCCGCCCGCTAAAGCAGGCCCGACTCTCAATAATGCATCGCCATCACCGGCATCTATCGTTCGGTCACCATCAACATCATTAATAACTAACCAACCACTTTCCCAATTACTAGTATTGCACGTCGCCTCATCAGTACTTCCACAAACAGTAATCGTCGTCCCTGTCCGTTTAGATGCTTCACTTCTTGCAAAGGAAATAAGACCAATGGTCTGGTTAATTTGTGAGGTTAACCGACCGTTAGCGATCAACCTATCAAATGCCGGAATACCGACACCCAATACGATGGACAACACAGCTAAAGTCACCATTAACTCAACGAGGGTAAAACCACGGATAAATACTTGTAAAGGTTTGTTTAATTTTTTCATAATTCGATTAAAGTCGTGGAAGCGGAAGGATTCAACTTAAGCTAGATGAACGGTCAAATAGTAAGGATAGACGGTAATTCTGATCCTGCATTTGAGAACTGGCACTATTTTTTATTTTATATCGAAAATTCACCAACAGACCGATGAGTGACTATATGCGCAATCCACAATGCCATCCTGGTTAGTATCCCTAGAAGCTCTCAGCCTCTGTAAACTGATAACGACTTAACTGGGAAATAAAATATCACTTTCAATGAAGAAAAATAGATGTAAAAGAAGGTAACGCAGCAGAAATAGTAATACAAAACACTGCAATGGTAGGAATAATTCTACGAGGCTAAACTTTTTAGTTTGTGAATCGCTAGCGTCACTTAATTATCGTGTGCAACGCTGTATTGGGTTATAACTCACTTCAAAATGTAGTCTTTTACATCCACACCATAAGTTCCATTAGTAATCCCCTCCTTAATAACATACACCGAGCCCGACTTATCTGGGATACCGTCCAATAAATTAATAATATAAGGGGGGCGAATTTTCTTATCGGCAGTCAAAACAAGTTCAACTTTTGGCCTTAAACGAGAATCTACATTGGCAGATACCACGATACCAACTTCACCATTGGTCATTTCAACCAAGGTACCTGGTGGGTAGATACCCACCATGCGAATAAATGCTTCAACCAATTCATCGTCAAAATGCTTGCCACGTTCTGAGAAGAGTATTTTTAGGGCATCAAATGCAGGAGAGCCTACTTTGTATGGACGTGCACTGGTGATGGCATCATAAACATCCACAATCGAAATAATGCGTATATACTTATGTAGGAAAGAGGCATTAAGCTGTTCAGGATAACCCTTACCATCAATACGCTCATGATGATAATGCGCAGTATCAATAATAAGTTTATTTACACCTTTTTGCTCAAGCAAAATATCTTTACCCAAAGGCGCATGCTCTTTCATGATATCGAATTCGATACGAGATAGGCGTGCAGGTTTATTGAGTATTTCGTCAGGTATTTTTACTTTCCCAACATCATGTAACATACCGCACAAACCAAGTATTTCTAGCTCAGACTCATCAAAATCAAGAAAACGACCAAATGCGATAGCGAGTATGCCAACACGCAGAGAGTGTTCAGCAGTGTAACGATCTTGGTTCTTAACTTGAGTTAGCCAAAGCAGTGCATTGGCATTGCGCATGATACTCGATACACAGGACTGAATAGCCTTTCTTGATGAGTCCATATCAAAAGACTCACCATTACTAATACTTTCAAGCACTTCATCTACTTGGTCGCGTGCTTTATCGAATGTAAATTTTGCTTTAGGAAGCTCTTCATGGATATCTTCCTTCTCACGAAACCCAGGGTATTTTTTTTCTTCTTTTTGCTCAATAGACCCCTTAGAGAGTTCAAGCCAAAACTCTTTCTCTATCTCGATATATACATACACACAATGATCTCTGAGCATATCGATATCATCAGGCGTTTCAATCGTTAAACCTTGCATTAACACTGGAACTTCCGTCCAAGGACGGTCTAAACGTGTTACATGCATACCAATTTCTAAAGAGTCTGAAGGAAGCTTAACTTCAACCAGTTTCGAATTAGCATCTTTAGCTGTAGAGAACTTATTTTCCATATTAAGCTTAATTTTCCGACTAAAAAATAATTACATGACTTTTTAGTTTAGACAACAGTTTAATATCTCACCATTAGCATTCGGGTTTTTTTTGTAAAAAAATATTATATTAAACAAGTTCCATGTATTTATTGTTAATAAACTAGCTTAGCTATATACAAATTATCATTAAAATAATTTAGTTCTGTATATTTTCAGCTGGAATTCTAAGCGCTTTGGGCATACTGAATACTATATTTTCTGCTCGACCATCAATCTCACTCACAACTCCTGCGCCAAGCTCTTTTAAACGTTTAACAACGTCTTGAACCAATATTTCAGGTGCCGAAGCGCCTGCCGTGACGGAGACTGAGCGAACATTATCAAGCCAGTTTTCTTGAATTTCTGATTGATCGTCAATGAGATAAGCGCGTGTCCCCATTCGTTCAGAAAGTTCGCGTAAGCGATTAGAGTTTGAGCTATTTGGAGACCCGACAACCAGCATAATATCCGACATACCAGATAATGCTTTCACTGCATCCTGCCGGTTCTGAGTGGCATAACAGATGTCATCTTTTCTTGGCCCTTGAATATTGGGGAACCGAGATTTTAAGGCATCAATTACTTTTGCAGCATCATCAACCGATAAGGTTGTTTGCGTGACGTAGGCAAGCTTTTGTTCATTTTCTACTTGTAAGTCGGCCACTTGCTGCTCATTTTCAACAAGGTAAATATTGCCGCCATTTGCATAATTATATTGCCCCATCGTGCCTTCAACTTCAGGGTGCCCCTCATGTCCGATCAAAACACATTCCATGCCATCAAGGCTGTATTTACTAACCTCTAAATGCACCTTGGTCACTAAAGGACAGGTTGCATCAAATACATTCAATTCACGCGTCTTAGCTTCTTCCTGAACCGCTTTCGATACGCCATGCGCACTAAAAATCACCAATGAATTATCAGGAACTTCTTCCAACTCATCAACAAATATTGCACCTTTATCTTTAAGGTCATCCACAACAAAACGGTTATGTACGACTTCATGACGAACATAAACTGGCGCACCAAAAACCTCTAATGCACGATTTACAATTTCAATCGCACGATCAACACCGGCGCAAAAACCTCTCGGGTTCGCTAGTTTTACATCCATCATTTTTAACTCTATTTAGTTAATTCGCTATTTATTAAAGGTTTGTACGTCAATTATTTCAACTTTGAAATTTAATACTTCGCCGGCTAAAGGGTGATTAAAGTCAATTGTTACTTTATCTTCATCAAATTCTTTTACAACACCAGGTAGCTCAGACTTGTTCGCATCTGCAAAAGACACAACCAACCCTTCTGCCAATTCCATATCCGTGGCAAAATCGGCGCGTTTCATTACCTGAAGATTGTTTGGATTAGGCATACCAAAAGATTTTTCAGGCGGCACTTGCCATTCATTTTTCTCACCCGCACTCATTCCGACTAAGTAAGACTGAAAACCATCAGGAAGCTGACCATCTCCAAATTCAAACTTTGCTGGTTGCTTTTCAAAAGTAGAATCAATGAGATCGCCGTTATTAAGACTTAATGAAAAATTTAATGTAACGAGGGTATTTTCACCCACTTTCGTTGTAGACATAATAATTAATACCGCAAAAAATAATGTGTAATCATGAGCCTAAAATTAACTCATTGAATATTCTTAGCCCTCTTTTATAAAGGACGCTATAAAATGAACTCTCAGACTTCTTCTTTTTTACTTTTAAATACATCAATAATCATTAATCCTGCCCCCAGCGAAATGGCTGAGTCGGCCAGGTTAAAGGCTGGAAAATGACTATCGTTCCAATAAAAATGTAAAAAGTCGACCACATAACCAAGCGTGATTCGGTCATATAAATTACCAAGTGCACCACCAAGAATTAATGCAATCGCAACACCCAACCAAGGGTCATCACGTAATGTTGCTAACCAACGAATTAACGCTATGCTCACAACACTCGCAAGCGCTGCAAAAAACCAGCGCTGCCAACCAGACTCAGTCGCTAGAAAGCTAAATGCAGCCCCAGTGTTATGCAGTAACGTTAAGTTAAAGCATGGCATAACAGCAACGGGCGTTGCATATTCCAAAAGCGTGCTCGCATAATATTTAGTGACTAAATCTGCCACAAGCACTACAGCACTAAGCCATAGCCAAGTGATCATTGACTTTCCTTGCTGATCACTCATGCAAACTTTCTCACTTCGCCGTCACCATCAACGTTTTCAATACATCGACCACATAATAATGGGTGCGTTTCATCTTTGCCGACTTCGTCACTATGGTGCCAACATCGATCACACTTTTCATGTTCAGCAGGCGTTACCGTTAATGACAAACCTTTCAGCTCACTTTCTTTTGCTGCTGAAGCCTTATCATCAGACAATGAATACACAATAGTGCCTGAAGCAATAAGCACGAACCGTAATTCATCACCTAAAGACACAAGCACATCATGCAGGTCACCATCACAATACAAACTAATTTCTGTACCTAATGATCCTTTTACATTGCCTTCTTTACGTTCTTCTTCGATTCGTTTATTCACCGCATTTTTAACAGCAAGAACTTGCTCCCAAAAATCACGCCCCTGATCACTCCCTTCATCGATAGGAGTGAGGTCTTCATACCATGAACTTAAGAAGACACTACTCTCTCGCTCACTTTTCGCAGGCGCGGGCAGTGTTTTCCAGATTTCATCTGCAGTGAAGCTGAGAATTGGGGCGACCCAACGCGTCATGGCTTCTAATACATGATACATAGCAGTTTGGCATGAACGACGCGCCAAGCTGTCAGATTGTGTGGTGTACTGACGATCTTTAATAATATCTAAGTAGAAACCACCTAAATCAACGCCACAAAATTGAACAACTTTTTGAAAAACCGTTAAGAAGCTATAATCGTTATAAGCATCTTTCAGTTCATTTTGAAGTAGTAACGCTCTATCTACGACCCAACGATCAAGTGCGAGCATTTCATTTTCAGGTAGTAAGTCCGTTGCAGGGTTAAAGCCATTAATATTTGATAACAAGAACTTAGCTGTATTTCGAATACGACGATATGAATCCGCTGAACGCTTTAAAATTTCATCAGAGACGGTCATTTCACCACTATAGTCCGTTGCAGCAACCCAAAGACGTAAAATATCAGCCCCTAGCTTGTTGATCACTTCTAATGGCGCAATAACATTACCAACAGATTTAGACATTTTCTTGCCGTCGCCATCGACGACAAAGCCATGTGTCAGTACTTGTTTATAAGGCGCTTGCCCATTGATCGCGATACCGGTTTTAAGCGATGACTGAAACCAGCCACGGTGCTGATCTGAGCCTTCTAAATATAAGTCGGCTGGATACTGACCAAGCTCATCTCGCTGTTTTAATACAGCGGCATGTGTCACGCCTGAGTCAAACCAAACGTCTAGCGTATCAGTTACTTTACTATAGTCATCCGCTTCGTCGCCCAGTAATTCAGCAGCATCTAATTCAAACCATGCATCAATACCTTTACCTTCAACACGCTTTGCAACTTGCTCAATCAATGCGTTTGTATTTGGGTGCAATTCTTGAGTATCTTTATGGACAAACAAGGTAATTGGAACACCCCAAGTTCGCTGACGAGAAATACACCAATCAGGACTCTGCTCTAGCATGCCTTCAATACGGCTCTGACCCCACTCAGGAATCCATTGAACACCTTTTACAGCATCTAACGCTGACTGCCTTAGACCATTTTTGGTCATGCTGATGAACCACTGTGGCGTAGCCCGATAAATTAGCGGTGTTTTCGTTCTCCAGCAATGCGGATAGCTATGCGTAAAGACTTTCTTTTTAAGCAGTTTGCCATGTTTTTCAAGTTCAGCAAGTACACTTCCTTCAACTTTATAAACATGCTGTCCAGCGAAAATTGCCACACTATCTCGATATACACCGCCGTCATCGACATAATTTAAAGTGTTAATGCCATATTTTTTGCCCACATAGAAATCATCTACCCCATGATCTGGTGCGGTATGTACGGCGCCTGTACCTGCGTCAACCGTCACGTGATCACCTAAAATAACGGGTACGTTCATCTCACGATAAAATGGGTGAACAAGCGCTTGGTTTTCTAACGCTCTCCCTTGGCATCGACCTAACACTTCATGAGTTTCTAAACCGTAGCGTTCTACGTTCTCATCCACTAAAGCCTCAGCCATAATCAGTAATTCAGGCCCTTGACCTAAATCGCATTTCACGAGCGAGTAATCTAAATCAGCATTTAAAGAAACTGCTTGGTTTGAAGGTAGTGTCCAAGCCGTTGTAGTCCAAATTACGACAGATAACGGATCACTTGAACTCTCAACACCAAAAGCACTTAAAACTGCAGTTGTATCAACCACATCAAACCGCACATCAATCGCAGTTGACTGCTTATCTTGGTACTCTACTTCTGCTTCAGCCAAAGCTGATCCGCCGACCACACTCCAGTAAACAGGTTTAAAACCTTTTTGTAAGTGGCCATTTTCAATGATTTTTCCCAAAGAGCGAATGATATCGGCTTCGAAATTAAAATCCATCGTGAGATAAGGCTTATCCCAGTCTCCCTGAACCCCCAAACGAATGAAATCAGTTTTCTGTCCCGCAACCTGTTTGGCTGCATATTCACGACATGCTTTCCTAAACTCCGGATAGCCAATTTTTACGCCCGCTTTGCCTTTTTTCTTTTCTACATTGTGCTCTATCGGTAAACCATGACAGTCCCAACCGGGCACATATGGCGCATCATAACCACTTAGTGTTTTCGACTTGATAATAATATCTTTAAGTATTTTATTAACAGCATGACCTAGGTGAATGCCACCATTCGCGTAAGGAGGGCCATCATGTAGAATGAACTTTTCAGCACCGGCTCTTGCTTCTCGAATTTGCTCGTACAAGCCCATGTCCTGCCATTGTTTTAACATGCCAGGTTCACGCTGAGCTAAGTTGCCTTTCATCGGGAAATCGGTTGCTGGCAGGTTAAGGGTATGCTTGTAATCACTCATATTATTATCACTTTTTCTCAACACATAATTCGTTAAATAGTGCCTTATGATTATTTTTAAAATAACACCTGGCATCGCTTATATCTTTATTAATCTGTTCTTTTAGCGCTTCAATATTTTCGAAACGCTGTTCATTTCTTAGTTTTTCACAAAATGTAACGCTTAAATGTTCACCATAAATAGTTGAGCTAAAGTCTAACAAATGAACTTCTAGCGAAGGTAAAAAATTTCCAACCGTCGGCTTAACACCAATATTAGCGACACCTAAAACTTGTTTACCATTTTGTAAACAAACCTTCACCGCATACACACCTGTAAATGCCACGTTTACTCGATGCAAAGCTATATTCGCTGTCGGAAAACCTAATTGCCGCCCAAGTTTCTGACCATGTATAACTCTACCTTTTATGCTATATGCACGCCCCAACACATTTTGAGCCGCTGCAAACTTTGACTGAGCCAACAAAGTTCTAACGAAAGTACTACTAATCCGCTCGTTATTGTCTTCAGATTCAACTAGCGTCGGCGTACTCTCAACACTAAACCCTTTCATTAGGCCCAATGTTTTCAATAAAGAAAAATCCCCCTTCCGATCACCACCAAAATGAAAGTCATCACCAATAACAAGGTGACAAATTTTTAAATGTGATACCAAAACTGTTTCAACAAATGATTCTGCTGAAAGCTGGCTCAGCTTAGTGTCAAATTTTAGGCAAAAAACATAATCTAAACCAAAAGAAGATAATGCCTGAAACTTTTCTCTAAACCGCATCAGCCTTGCAGGCGCTTTATTGCCTTGAAAAAATTCTAACGGTTGTGGTTCGAATATAATAACAACCGAAGGCACACCCAATTTTTCAGCCTTAGTAACTACTTGCTGAATAATAGCTTGATGCCCTAAATGTACGCCATCAAAGTTACCAATCGTAGCGACACATTTCGCCTCTTTTAAGCTGGGGTTATGAAGCCCTCTTAATAACCGCATTGCTACCACTTAATAAGTTCACAAAAATAAGATTTTCAAAAAAATAGTTGCCGATTATACGTGTTCAAGGGCTTACAATTCAATCAACAAGCAAAGTTTCAGAAAAATTTCCATAAAAAAACCCCTATATCAAAATTGATAGAGGGGTTTTAGCTTTGTTTCTACATTTTCAAGTACAGAGCGTCTTATCAAAAAACGTTATTCCCACCAGCCTATTACATTCATATAAATAATCGCAGCAGGTGCAAGAACAAAAGTCATAATACCAATGGTTTCATCTGTTGATTCTTCGTTGTTTTCATTCACGCGAAAGCCATTCTTCTTACCTGATGTATAATAGGTACGACCACCATTACGCGTCAGATATTTTCCCGTTTCATCTTCTACAGTATTAAATTCATCCGAACTATAATTACCTTCATTTTGATAAGCGGGTACAAACTCGTCGTCCGCTGCAAAAACGGAAGTGGTTCCCGCAAAGCAAAGCAGTACAAATAACAAATTTGAGAATAGGTGTTTCATCATTATAAGCTCCAGATTTTTTCGGCCAATTCCCTTAAACCGCTACCCTTTTACAGAATTTCTTAACCAGAAATCGATTTCTCTAAACCAAACATTCAAACGAACAAAAAACAACCAACTATTAATACAGCCTATTAAAAACGTTCCATTACAAAAAATAAAGCCATTTCACATTCAATTACGATTTGATCGCTCAGTACGGGACACGGTTATCAATTTTTAGCACCTCACTGAAAGCCCATCAGTGTTTTATAGAGCTACCCAGCATGCGTTTTAAATTCAACCCACTTAAAACTAATACGATAAAATAAGTCGCAACCCCAAAAACAACCAATTGGGATAGCGAACTCACTCGTGACCAAACATCCATTTGAAACCAACTCTCTGTGGGTACTTGTAACCAACAAATCAGTGAAATCATCACTACATTTGCTAATAATATTCGCAGAATAAACAGCCCCCAACCTTTACTTCGACGGTACACTTTTTGATTCACTAAACCGTACAACAACCAGAGCGCATTCATCCATGAAGATATGGCAGTAGCCAACGCTAAACCGGTATGCTGCAATGGCCAAATCAAAATAAGATTAAGTACCATATTGGCACACATCGCCCAGATTCCAATTTTGACTGGAGTTTTCATATCTTGTCGAGAAAAATAACCTGGAGCAAGCACTTTAATTAACATAAACGCTAACAAACCCAAAGCATAGGCCCGTAAGCTTTGCGCGGACATAAACACATCCTGCTGCGTCAACTCACCATAATAGAACAAACTTGTCACGAGTGGCTCAGCCAATACAATTAACGCTATTGCTGCGGGCAAGCCCATTAATATAATAATTCTTAGCCCCCAATCCAGTGTATCTGAAAATTCTTGTTCAGACTTTGAGGCATGCTTTCGAGATAATGTTGGTAAAATAACGGTTGCTATCGCTATCCCAAAAATACCTAATGGCAACTCCACTAAACGATCAGAGTAATACAACCATGACACGCTCCCTGTTTGTAGAAATGAAGCAAGAACCGTGTCTAACAACAGATTAATTTGGCTCACTGACACACCAAATAAAGCGGGTAACATTAAACGAAAAATACGTTTCACCCCTTCATGGCGGTAATCAAGACGTGGCCGTGGTAGCAAGCCCATCTTCAACAAAAATGGTAATTGAAAAAATAATTGCACCATTCCTGCGATTAAAACGCCCCATGCCAAGCCGACGATAGGCTCAGAAAACATTGGCGTTAACCATATTGCAGCAGATATCAGAACAAGATTTAAAAGTACCGGCGTAAAAGCAGGAATAGCAAAATAGCCATAGCTATTTAGAATCGAACCCGCAAAAGCGGTAAGTGAAATCAAGAACAGATAGGGAAAAGTGATACGCAACATTTCAGTCGCCAGAGAATATTTATGAGCATCATCCAAAAATCCCGGTGCAAATACAGCCGTTAGCCATGGAGCCCCTAATACAGCTAACAATGTCACTACCAGTAAAATAGCACCTAAAACACCTGCGACTGAGTTGGCCAGCAACCGAACATCACGTTCAGTTTTCGTTCTGCGATATTCAGATAAAACGGGAATAAATGCTTGTGAAAAAGCCCCTTCTGCAAATAAACGACGGAAAAAATTTGGTATCTTAAACGCAACAAAAAAAGCGTCCGCCCCTGCCGAGGCACCGAACAAATTAGCCACTACTACATCCCGAACCAAACCAAAAACACGAGAAAGCAAGGTCATAATGCCCACCAGCCCCGTAGACTGAAGCAAGCCTCGAACTTTTTTAGATTTAATTTGTGGGTCTTTATTCTCGGGTAAAGCCATTTTTATCTCAATTACATCCGTTACACGACGGTTAAGTCTCTATAAATGACAGAAGCATACTGGTGTCGCCGAAAAAAGCAAAGTTACGTCAACTGAACTCGCGATTTTATCATTTTTCACTATGCTTAAAGGATTACTACTCATGTTTTCATACGAAATAGGCAAATCAGAATACAAGGAACGTCCTAATGGATGATAAAGATATAAACCGTTTATTATTACAATTTGATCGAATACTTAAACAAGCTAACCGAGAACACATCAACCCTGAAATAGAAGATCTTGCCGTTGAGGATCTCAAGCCTATTGCAAACCTCGTTGCTAAAAGCCGTGCTATCTATCTAAAAGAGTTATACACCTTAAGTAAAAAGCACGACGAGAGCGATACTTTCCCCAGCGCAGAAGAACTAAAAAAATTAAAAGTACTCCGCACACGGTTTTTAGAGCTTGTTGAAGGTTCAAAATCGTTTGAAGTTTCTATCCAAAGAGGCTATTTAGATTTAAAGCTATAAAATACTCGACTCAGACACTTACCCAAACCAACCAAGACGAGTCGCTTGATACCAAGTCTTAGCTCAAAGTCATCCTGCATATTATAATAGTAATCATATAATAAATTTAGCGATCATGACCGTAACAAACAATAAGACAATTGCACAACACGTACCAAGCACAACACGTTTAACAAGCCCTTTTGATATATTAGTCGTTTGTTTGAAAGAAGGCTCCGTACTACTATTTAGAGCCTCAAGCTCTTTTCGTCGCTGAACACGATATTCTGTTAATGATAGGTCGCCATTATGAAAATCGTCATTCAATTCAGATATTTTTCGATTTAGAGAAATTTTCATCATCGAGCCTTCACAACAATAAAAGATACATTATCCTTCGCTTCTTTACTCAAGCACTCACTCATTAACGTATCAGGTATTTTGTTTAGCTTTTCACTCTCAAGCACTTTCTGAATTTCATTTGCAGACAATTCGTTATACAGACCATCTGAGCAAAGTAAAAACAAGTCATTACTTTTAATCGGAAAAGCATTTACATCAACGTCTAATTCATCAAAAGCACCAATAGCGCGTGATAACATATTTTTTATTGAACTATGCTCGGCTTGCTCTTCCGTTAATTCTCCACGGTCTATTTGAGCTTGAACCTCGCTATGATCCTTCGTTAACTGCTCAAGCTGACCGGATCTCAACCTGTACAACCTAGAGTCACCCACCCACAAAGCAACACCAATTGCCTCTTTTAAAATAAGACACACGACGGTTGAACCTACTGTTAAACCGTTTAAGTTTTCAATACTATGCATTCTAAGCTTTTGATTTACGAGTAATAATGTATCTTCTACATCATCAACAAGGTCAGACACATATGCACGACCGGGCAAAGATTCAAGATCAGCTACAATCATCTGACTAGCCACTTCACCGGCCTCATGCCCTCCCATGCCATCGGCCACAACCCACAACCCAGCATCAGGCCTGCTCAGTAACGCATCCTCATTTAATGAACGCACATTGCCTTGGTGCGTTTGATCTTCGGATGTAAATGAAAATACTCGAATCATACTCAAAATATACCCTTTAGCCGCCCACTGATTGAAATAAATTAGGCCAATGCCAATTATCCCATTGCCCATTTAACATAGCCGTATAACTTACAGGTCTTGGCAGCTGGTCCGCTAATAATAATGCAGCTTCAACATGCTCCCCCCCCTTCGTCCACCACAAACTAAAACTAGATATTTGAGGCTTAAGCAAAGCATCACACAACTGTGGTAAAACATTATTAAGTGCTTGCCCAGAAGACCCTAAAGGCACAACACGCTGCAGATTCCTTTCGGACAGAAGCGGTAAAGGCCTTGCTTTGGCAAAGTCTAGCGTCACCATATTTTGAGCAAGCTCGTGGATAAGTTCATCGGCATCAAGCCCTTTTTCCAAGGTCATAATCGCAACATCTTCCAGCCATTGAAACCAAGACTCTGCATTAGATAAATACTCAAACGTACCTATCTGTTCAGAAATAGGAGCTGCTAAAGTAAGGGGGTAATATCTCCCCACTTTGTCAACACTTGGCAACATAATTCCTGCCCATGATTGACCGTTTGCACAGCTACTAGGTAATACGAAACGCCACACGGGGCTAATTAAAAAGTGTGTCAACCATGATTCACCTAAAACCTCCTGGCTAGCTAAAACGGACTGCTGTAACCAATGGTCCCACACCTCCATAAAGTCACTAGGTAAGTTAAGGTTTAAAAAGTCCCCATGTGTTGGGATTTTCCCATAAACGCCAACTGAACCTGCATCTAACATACCTCAGCCCACCCTGATCTTACAAAGTAGTTTTAATTCAACAACAAAACCTCTCATTCTCATAAGACCTTCGGGCACTTGTATTCGCTCAACCATCCAGGAGAAAACGGATTCAAAGCACTCGTTGCACTTAATTCATACTCAGCTTTTCGACTGCTTACATCAAACGTGATTGTGTAGGTATTTGATCGGCTCGCCTTTTTAACCTTTGCCGCATCTAACGCTTTAAAAAATGCCCAATCACCCGAATAACGTTTATTGTGTTTAGTTTCGTTAATGTCTTCAAAAAGTAAACGAACCCCATCTCCTGTAGTACCCGGCCAGCTCAAAGCTTTAGATAATTTTGGCCCATGAGAGTAACGTATGCGACCCTCGCCAAGTGATAATTCAAAGCGTCTAACAGTAGAATCCATTCGATAGGGTTTCAATTTATAATTAAAACTTGCAGCTGATTCATTTTTTCTAAAAAACACATTACGTATCGACTGTGCCTTTTTCATCTGCCCGAGAGTTGCTTTACTAATCCCTAAACGCCTTCCATTAAGACTCTTTTCTTTCCAGACTTTACCTTTCTTAATAAAAGGCCTTAGTTGACCTTTCACATAGATATCTTCTATGCCTTCAGGTTTAAAATATTCAACAAAATCTAGCATCGCGACATCTTGAGACCCTAAACTAGTAAAAGGGTACCGTCCTGCAACTCTACTTTGATAATTTTGATAGACGGTCGCTTTCCAAACTGTATTTAAGTGTTTCTTACTATCGATTAAAACCGTTTTCCAAACTTGGTCAGTCAATTCCTCTACCCAACGTCGTACCGGCTGCGGAAGTTTAGACGCCTGCGCCAGCAGTTTACGTAATGGATCAGAGCCATTTCCCGTAAATCGTTTAGACGAGAATTTCAAAGAGGCTTCATTAGGTATCGGGGCAAACGAAAAACCTTCTAAGGTCTCATAAACCGATTTCGTGGTCGCCAATACATTATCAATACCCTTTTTACGAATAAGCTTATGTTCAGCTTTAAAAGCAATATCAACAACCGTCGGTGGCAATACCTTGGCACGCAATGCGGCAGCGGCATCTGCCATGAGCCCCTTATCAGCTTGTAGTTGGTTTACTTCAGGTGTAAGGGATGTTTCGTTTGTTAACGTTGTTAAAATATTCATTAAAGGCGAAATAGAACGATCAGACATTTTTGCAAGCACATCTCTAGCCTGACTTGAGCTATTAATGTCGCGCACACTTAGCTTTTTGACTAAATTTTTCCATTTTTCTGTATACTTCAACAAATAAATATTTTTGACTTTCTTCGCAATTACTTCAACATCTTTGTCGCTGAAATCTTCAGAATTGCTCGTCCCTAATATCCACTGCTCAGTAGAATACTTTCTAATCAAAGGAGAATTCTTACTCAAATCCATTTGTTTATAGCCAGCCTTTGTAAACATAAACGGAACGGTTAACATTGTCTCTTCAGTATTAATTTCAAAGACACTTAACACATCTCCGCCAACTGCTTGCAAGAAATCACTTTGTAATTTGAGTTCAGGTACCCGCTCAATTTGTTTATAAATGCGTTGTTCTATCGGTATTTTTTGTAACTGTAGCCGACTGGTTTGAACAACGGTTTCATCACGTTTAAAAGCAGGTATTCCATTGCTTACGCTATCTTTCAAATACGTCATCAACTGCTTCTGTTTTGATCCTTGGTTTTTTAGCAAAGTAGCCCAGTCATTTTCAAACCAAGCTATGACTTCATTTTCTTCAAGCCTTGAAGCATCCGCCAGCATAAGATAAACCCGTAGCGCATCGTAGAGCTGGTCATTATCATCTGTTGTCGAAAGAAAAAGCTCTAAGCGCTTGGTTAACACAGGATTAAAATGAGCAAGCAAAGAAGCCTTATACGCAGCATGTGCAGACTCTTGCACACTCTCATCATACAAACCTAAGCCTGACACCCATGGCAAACTAACTTGATCATAAACAGACCTTGCCTCATTCAAAGGCTCAATAATCGCGATCGTTTTATCAAGACGACTACCAGTATCATTCGTTGAAGTTAATGCCTCCTGATGCTGCTTAATAAGTAAGGACACGTCTCCCATTAACGCTTCATTTTTATTCAGACTGCTCGTCCAAGCTAATGCAGAACCCAATACCAAGGCTAAAGCGCTTAACATCGAAAAACGCCTAAACCAACGTAACTTCCCCTCATACTTGGTATTAATACCAACGATATTTGCTTCAGGAAATATCACCTCACTCAACAACTTCTGAATAAAGAAACTTTTACCCTGCCCTGGTGGTGATGCTAAAGCTTTCCCTTGTACGCCAAAGTGAGTCGATAAAGACGTCAAAATACGATCTATTGGCGTTCCTTCCTGAGTCCCACTGGTGAAATAAACACCTCTAAACAGTGCCGGAGTCTGGTATTTATTTTCCCCAAACACATTCTCTACAAACTCATTTAAAATACCGCGCATATTTTCAAACTGACTAGGAAACGCTTGCATTTTTGCACGACGGTAAGGGTCTCTTTCATTATGCAGTCGCGACAGTAATCGCTCATTAACCCTTTTAACTAACGTATCGAATTCAATATCAAATAACTCACTATTCTTCTGGCTCTGAGCATCGCCCATAGGGAATGTTAACCCCCAGACTTGCTCCCTATCAGATAGATTTAAATCTTCAAAAAATTCATTAAACCCCGCCATTAAATCACATTTTGTAATCACGAAATAAATAGGGAATCGAATATTAAGGTCTGTCATGAGTTCTTGAATACGATTACGTATTGTCTCGGCATGACGCATACGTTCATCACGACTTAACATAATTAATTCTTGTAAGCTCACTGCTACAATCGCGCCATTAATCGCTCTTCTTGGACGATGTTTTTTCAATAGAGCCAGAAAATTTAACCATGCCCCTCGATCTGTTTCGGCATGACTATCTTGTGTGGTGTATCGTCCTGCTGTATCAATCAATACAGCATCATCAGTGAACCACCAATCACAATTTCGAGTACCGCCAACACCACCAACACCTTGAAGACCAAATTTTTCTTTTAGTGGGAATTGTAGGCCTGAATTAGCCAGTACAGTTGTTTTACCCGCACCCGGCGGCCCAATCATCAAATACCAGGGTAATTCATAAATTGTGCGTTTTTTCTTGCCACCAAACTGATGTGCTTTTAACGCATCTGTCGCTTCTTTAAAACGACCATACAGTAATTTTTCTTCATCTTTACTGGCACTATTATTCGCCATGCTTTTATCGTTATTCTTCTGATCTGTAGCTGCATCATCAGCGATATCGTCAAGCATCTTTTCATTTTGCTTCGATTTCTGCAGCTGGGTACGCATATTATTCGCCCCCCATAGCAACACAAATACCATAATAATAATTAAACGCGTAATCGCAGACAGCGGTTCTTTAGAATCACCAATACGTATATATTCACCACCAAACCAAACAGCTAAGCCTAGAATAATTAACGTAAACACACCCAGAAAAATTGGGTGCAGGAATAAAGCGAGGATTCGCTTCATGAAAATCTCCCTAATTTTTGAGGTACATTGTCAAAATATGACAATTCTCAAAATAAAATTATTTAAAAAATCACAAGAAAAAAATGGCACAAAGCCACACGTAATTTAACGTGTAAGATCATTTAAGCTCGGCATTTTTGTTATATTCCATAGTCATGGCATCTAATTCTTGAGCAACCGGAGTTGTCGTATGATCAAGCCAAACTCGAAACCCTGAATAAGACAAAACGACTAAAGACAGCGCAATTGTAAAGACGACCCATAAAGGTACTAATTCAGTGACCTTTTTATTACTTTTCTTTGCACCTTTCCAGCGCGGCGATAGCTCTCTTTCATGAGAACCTCTTTGCATTTCAATTGCACGATAGAGGTTTTCTTTCACTTGCTCTAGCTGTAAATGCCCTCGAGGGTCTATTTGGTACTTCCCAGAAAAGCCTTGAGACAAACAAAGATAAATTAATTCTAAGGTATCAATATATTGAGCTGGAGTTTGTAGCAAGCGGTCTAAAATCAGAAAAACCTTTTCGCCACCCGAAGTTTCGTTATGAAAGGTGCTAAGTAGCGAATGCTGAGCCCAACCACTTTCCGGCCCCCAGGGAGTATTTAACACGGCCTCATCCAGTGCTGCGCATAATACATACCGTGCAGACAAAACAACTTCAGAAGCCTGACCTTCCTGCTTTGCGTTAGTTTCAAACTCACGCATTTGATCAATAATGCTATTGCGAAGTTTACTCGGATCAGCATGCTGAATGGTATGACGCAACTCGCCGACTAGCGCAATTAACTCAGTTGCTGCACCAACAAGTTTATTTAAACTACGCTTAACATTGAGCTCTGTCGCAGCGTTCGTCTGACTCCCACGATTATATTGAGGATTCGCTTGCGAAGCCGGCCCCCTTTGTGGCGCTGGTGGTACGAAATTACCGGTATTTCCAGCTGGCGAAGACTTTCGCCCCGGAGTAGGAATAATAACTGTTTTATCGCCGTTATTAGAATCCATTAATTCCCCCCTTAAAATACTTAAAGCTATCCATATTCATTGGCATTAGTCCCTTATTGCCCAAAATTCAATTTCTAAACCGGGAAAGTCACCACCAAGATGCAAGGCAAAGCCACCTGATTGTCGTAACTCGCCCCAGAATTCATTATTTCTATCTAACTGAAAGTACGCACACCCTGAATGATATGGTATCTGTCGAGGTGCAACAGGCAATGATTGCATTGAAATACCTGGTAACTGAGCATTCACTAAGTCTCGGATACGCTCAACAGGTGCAACCTTCACCTGACTAGGAAATGATGCACGAAGTTGCTCTAACGGCATATTTGCTTTAACAGCAAGCACGAAAGACGCGCCATCAATGAGGCTCCGGTCATTAATTGGAGAAACCCTAATTCCGTATTTACGCTCAACTAGCTCCAAAGACGTTGCAGATTGCTCTAATACAGCACTTAAACCCTGCCTCAAACATTTTATAATTGGTGCAAAAGTAAGCTTCAAATCATCATGATTATAAGCACCAAAATCTGGAGGCCTTTTATTTGCAGAAGTAAACGTCGAAAACTCACCTGCCATCTGCAATAACTGAAAATATAAATCTACGGGATGAAGTAATCGACTATGCTTTAAATGCTCAGTTATAGGCCCAATACGATTAAGTAGCTGCAACATTAAATAGTCTGATATTTCTGCCGAACCACTTCGACCACCTTCTTTTAAACGCCCCGCCAAGGACTCACCTCTTTGATGTAACAAACCCGAGAGTTCATTCAAAAAACCACCGGTCACATTATTCTCATGCGTATCAAGCAGTGGTGGAATATATGTTTCATCCAGTAATATTGTTTTATCTTCTCTACGTTCTTTAATCTTAAGTAAACCTAATAAGGCATACCCACTATGGTCTTCATTTTCCAACAACAACCTCAAACGCAGCTGACCGGTTTGTATTGTTTCGTCACCAGCGTAGCCTGAAACAGTATCAAAGACTTCGCTCTCAACAGCTTTATAACGGGTTAAACTTTGGTCATTATCATCCAACTGAACTTCAGCAGCACCAGACCGTCTCAATGGAAGACCTAAGTAAATAGTTTCGTTCGCTAGGTTTGCAGGAATATCAATAATATCAGGCGCTGAATTAGCGTCAGGCACTGAAATAGGCGTACCATCAGGGAAAACAGCTTGGCAACGAGAAATCGAAATTTTACCAAGTTTTAGTAACTGTGCGTCAATTTCTAGAGTTTCAAACCCCCAGAAATAAGACTGCAAGGTGCGACACCGCCCCTCTACATAACTCTCAAAATACCGGTCTTGCTGCTGAAAATGCTGAGGGCGCAGAAACATCCCCTCAGACCACACAACCTTACTCTTAGTCGACATTTCTTTTCCTTACTATATTGGTGCAGCGAAATCGGCCAAAAGAGGCTTTTTATCTACTTGTCAATTAGTGAAAATTCATCAAATCACTAATCAATAATACTTATTGAATCCTTATCTACGGACACTCTAAACTCATTAGAGCTATGCCCTTCTATAGGTAAAATCAGCTTTCCTTGCGCATCTTGATACTGAATAAATTCAGCAATAACACCTACATAATTCACGCCTTCTGGAAGCACATACGTTATCTCACGAACTTCTGAAGGAATGAATTCTTTTAATCTTATTTTCTCAATTAAATCTTTACCTAATCGATCTTCAGGAGACTCAAGAAGCGCAATAAAGTCTTCTTGTTCAAACTGTCTGTTATCCTTTAAATACAATAAGTTAAGCACTACCGGTGACGTCCGCCCATCCGAGTCAGGATTAACAGTCGACGACACTTTTAACTCAAGTTCCACTGATGTCGTTAAATCAAGTTTCTCTCTCGTATAAGCACAGGCAGTAATTACTGCGAGCAACGATATTACAATAGAAACCTTAAGTAATTTTTTAAAACTTTGCATGTCTAACCCTATAATTAATATGATCTGTTATCACTATTTAAGCATAGCATCTAGTATTTACCCCATACGGCAATAAAACCTGATAGGTTTATTTACCTGAGTTATTACTTGATGAACTATTACGATTCATTTTTAACGAGTGCATCCTTCGTTCATAAGCATCGGCAAAAACTTCCCCAAACAAACGCTTAAACGTTAATTCATTATCTTCTTTATATTCTTCAAAAAGCGCCTGATAGGCATCCCAATTTTTTCCTTTGCCACTACCCAGAAAACGTTTCGCCGTTGTTTTTTCAAATTTTCGTGCCAATAGACTAGGATCAAACTGGCCCAAAATATGTTCATAAGCCGCTTTCATTGCATCAAACAACGCAACTTGATGATCCGATATATCAGCAAAGCCGTCATTCATTGCATCAGTAGGAGACAAGTATGCTTTCCCCTCCTTAGCAAACATATTTTCAATGGCATCATCAGGCGTGACTGAAAATTTTAAAGGGTTATTTTCAGCCGACTGAATGGTCGTCATATTCATACGAAATTCACTTTTGATCTCGCTTCGTGCTCGTAATGTTCGCATCATACCGGCTACAGTTTGTTTCACTGTGTTAGCGACCGTTTCATTTAACACGCCTTGCTGTTCGACAGACAATCGTTCCAAACCCAATGCTCTAGCTAAATTAGCGCCATCGTCTAGTTGAACACTTTTCTTATCAACCTTTACTTCTTCAGTCATCTCTTTTGGTGCTGAGGGCGCTACATCAGTCTCGACCCTGCCACCTAAATCATTCCCTGTCGATTCAGCACTATGTTTAGTTTGTAATAATTCTTGTGGTGTAGAGAGAAGCTCACTTAGTGCTAATTCTTCAAGCGCTTTCGGTACTGGTTCAGAAGCTGGTTTAATTAACTCAGTAGGTGCTTGCTCTTTAGTATTAGGTTTCTCTGAATCAGGTACAGGCTCTATAAAAGTTGTTTCATCAGGATCAACCGGTTCAGGTTCAAATATTTTATTCTGAACTGATAAAGGCGCTAGCTGAATTGATTCCGCCTGCTTTGGTTCCAACTGAGCTGAAGAGTGGCCGCCTAGCAGATCATCCCAATCGTCCGGTATTACACTCGGAACTTTCATCATCTGCTGGTCAAGTGCCGACGCCCCCCCTAAAAGGTCAGACAATGAACCTGACGCTGAACCAGTAGATACTCCTGCAGCCCCGCCCGCTGTTTTCACGACCCCTAACAAAGCTAAAGGATCCTTTTCCTCCCCCTTTAAACCTAAATCAATCGCATCAGCCGGATTAACTAAAGGAGTTGATGATATATTAATAAACCCTTTGGCAGGAGGTGCGGGTTCAGATACCGAAGCTGATGGCTCTAACCATTTATCAAGATCATCAACGAATACTGAATTAGCAGACGCTTGTGTAGCATCCATTGAAGGCCCGTCTACTTTAGTTGTAGACTCAGAAGGTGGTATATTCGTTGTTTCTTCTATATTTACTTGTATTCGATAATCGCCAAATACAAGTAAATCATCATTTTTTAAAACTGTTTGCTGTGCAGACCCCAAAGGTAAAGAGTCTCCGTTCACATAAATACCATTCGTACTTTCATCAATCAGTAAGAATTGATTGTTCTCGAAACGAATGCATCCATGGCGCGAAGAAACATAGCGGCTCGGGTCAGGCAAAACCCAACTATTGCCTGGAGCACGCCCAAAGCTCCCTCCTGTTATATCAAATTGATGCGTTTGACCCTCCATATTGCAACCTGCGGGACACAAAGCAATAGAAAGCAGTAATTTCATATTTGTCCGCCTACATTTTTCAAAGTAACCAACCTTTACAATTTAACTTTTTTAATAAAAGTAGTCTGCTCAGTTGACTCAGGAATAAAACTTGCCAACTTACTATAAAACTCATCAATATTTGACGATTGTTTGAACACTTTTTTTACTAACCGACTCGCAAGCGGACCAATAAAAAAAGTTAGCTCATTCGTAACTGATTGAAGTTTTTCTGGCGACAACTGTAACGCTTCCATACTTGCAGGATTTATAGCAACTTTACTCTGGTTATCAATCCCACCGTGTGTAAATCCACTTTTTGACTCAGCTTCTTTAGATAAAGATAACTCACGCAGTCCCGAAGTTTCAAGCGAACGTAAAAACTCTGACCGCTCACTATCATTTGGTATCTTTCCTGCCAAGGTCATTGAAAGCGCCTCTAAGGATTGATTACCCTTATTGTGCCTTTTTATAAGTGCTTTAGCTGATGGCCCCACGTAACGTATTAAACTGTTTTCTAGCGTTGAAAGCACGTCTGGATGAATTGCGTCACCTTCAACTCCAGACGTTAAAGAGGGTACAACTCCTGTATTTGATTTTGCAATACGTACAACTTTTGCAGGTTGATAAATAACAGTACCCTGCTCTGAACCAGACTCAGACATAATATTAATTAACTGATCAAGAAACTCAGACGCATGCTGAAACCTTAATTCTGATTTTGCTTGTAGAGCCTTGATAATAACAGGTTTAATCTGAGATTTTCTATGTACATCAAAATGACCGCATTCATCAAGTGGCGCAATTGCTTCTTCCAGGGTAATCCCGGTATAAGGCCTATGTTTTGTTAAAAGTTCAAAGAGTAAAATTCCAACACTATATAAATCAGACCGATTATCAACTTGAAACCCATGCATACCTTCTGGCGACATATAATTAGGTGTCCCCACCATCATACCTGTACTGGTCAAATCAGAGTTATCTAGCCGGGCAACGCCGAAGTCAGACACTTTGACACGCCCATTATCCATCAACATGATATTCGCCGGCTTTATATCTCTGTGTACAACACCATTAGCATGCGCATAAGCCAAAGCCTCTAGAATTTGCGTAATAATATCGAGCACCACCACAAAGGAAAACTCTTTTCCTGCTTGCAGCTGATCTTTCAGTTCCACACCATCAACATACTCCATCACAATATAAGGCATGGCCTCATGCACACCAAAGTCAAACACAGTGACAATGTTAGGGTGCAAACAACGTGCAGCTGCTTTGGCTTCTTGAATAAAACGTTGCTCAAAATCACTACCTTGCTCACCTTCCAATAAGTGGGCATGTAACACCTTTAATGCAACAGTTCGATCAATACTTGAATCAAAAGCGCGGTACACCAGCCCCATAGCGCCTTTACCCAATACACTTTCGATTTTATACTTGCCAATTGACTCTGGTAATTCATTTTGTAACATAGTACGGCTTAGCACCTATTCATCGTCATCAAGCATTTTTAATGCGCTATCTAAACTACGGTGCATTCGATTAAACGAGCGACCAAGTGAAGCAACTTCATCGTTTCCGGTTATTTTGAGTTCTTCTACATTCAAGCTTCCCATACTTACTTCATCAGCTTTAGTCGACACCTGCTTTAATGGTTTTATCACAATAAAATGCAGCATTAAATTCAACAGCACCGCCAATATTACAAATACACCAACCAAAACACCCATGAACACATAAAACGTTTCTTCAGCGCGATTTAAAGGCACAGACATAGGCACAGACACAAGTTGAGCACCCACCACTTCATTATGTTTCCAGCCAAAGCCATTATTACCCCCATAAGTTTCAATTAATGTTTCGGGTGCTTCTGAGGGCTTTCCGTGACACGCTAAACACGCAGGGTTTTTAATTTTTATTGGATGCCCTAAATATAACGAACGCCCTGTTGCAGTGTCTCTTTCTCCTATAATTTCACTTTGCGTTTCACTATTGCGAAAGAAAGATATGACATCAGACTCCCACTCTGTCGCTCTATTGGCAGGATTAGTAGGATTCAAAGTTGCTTCTTTATAACTATAATCTGGATATTTACTCTGCAAAGTTTTCACATATGCATGGGCAGCGTAGGCCGGAACAGTTTGCGGTAAAAACTTGCGACGCTGTTGAACAGCCAATAATGGCTTAATTTCATTGACTGTATAGTGCCTAACAGCCAATGCACTCTCCATCATAATACGTGCTTTCTCTAGAACCTCTTGCCGTGCATTGTCTTGTAATATCTGATTCCCAAATATACTAACTAAAAACAAGCAAACCGCGGTCGTTATACTTAATACCAGATTAAATTTTAAACGTAGCCCCATCATCTTTCCCTTTTATTTGAGTTCTTTTTCTAATTCTATACAAGTCATTAAGGCCTGTTGAGCAGCTGAAAACTCTCCCAAACCCAGACTTATCGAGTAAGTGTGCGTTACAGGCCATGAAGGCCAAAAACCAAGTGTTAAAACGAACTGTTCACCCATCTTCATGCGGTCAACTACAGTTTGATATTGAGTTTTATAAGTAATTGAAAAGTCATTATATAGCTTTTCTATGGGTAGCTGAGGCAGGTCATCTATCGTAAGGCCTGTTTGCTTGTACGCCACATCAATATTTGATTTTGTTTTAAACAATACTTCATCGTGGGTGATAATAACAAAAACTGGCGTTTCTCCTTGACCATCCTCCATTACAACCTTTCTATATGACAAAGCGCATTGTTCACCCATATCCGCATCACGATTTAGCGTCCAATTAGCATCTATCAAAAGGGGTAGCTTTGCTAAGTCGACTTTATATTTAGGTTCTTCAACAATTGAAATACCTGCCGGTTTTTTTATAATCTCCGCCTGATCTACAACCATTTTTCTCTCGATCGGTTTTTGGACAACAATCGAGGTTACTGGCTTCTTCTTTTTCACTGTGGTTTTTTTAGTGACAATTTTTTTCTTTTTTACCGGTTTTTTGTAAACCTTTTTCACAATTTCATTACCCGTATAAGGCTTCGGCGTTCGTTTTTTCGTCACAGGCTTTACAGGCTCCACCTTAGATTCTGGTATAACAACCGAAGATTCTGAAACAGGAGTAGTTGAATTTTTCGCAGAGACCGTATCTGAATTTCGTTCAGGATTTGTTGAGCAAGCACTCAATATTAAAACCGAAGACAAAACCACCAACAAAAGAACTCTTATTCTTACGATGCCAGCTATAAAAAAATCTAATTTTTTAGTTATTGCTATATTCATGATTTAAATTCGTTTTAAAAGCCATTTTGGCTAGTTGAAATTAGCTAATCCATTGCTCAAATTCTGTAACGACATATAACAGACTTAGATTTAAGTTTTGCGATTATACGCAAGCACTATAGACAATAGTATCCACTTAATAGATTAGTAAGAGAATTAGTTCAAACAATATCCATGTTAATTAATTTAATCACCTCTCAATTGAGAGCAGACCTTACAACTAAGCTTAGATGATGATTAAATCTCTGTAGTCTTATTAAAGGCAGGAAACCCTAACATCACAGAAAAGGCTAATATTCTTATATTGAATTACTAAACCTAACACCTATCATCGCTCTGTTTTGACACACACCATATCAATTCACGAAGCCCTATAGTATTAAAACAATTATAGATAATATAGCGCCCAAACAACGAAGTGCTTGTTTTTCATACAGAGCAGGTATTTTTTTGTTCTTGTGCTAGACTGATTTATAGCCCTGTTTTGTTCCATCACAGATCATTTTAAGACAATGATTCAGTATTTTTTGTGACATTCTCATCATTCCTAGCGGTGTTTAATTTTATTTAATTGGTTCCACATTTACAAAGAAAGATTTGTTTTGTATTTTGTATCAAGAAATGAGCTGGGGACAGGGAAGATAAATATTTAAAATGACGTAAGAATGGGTAAGCACCATATTTTCGTTTGATTAGACCACAGTTCAAAGAAACTACAAAAGATGACATAAATGGAAAGTCAAGATATACAAAGTTTATTAACCCCTATTGACGGGGACAACCCATGCGGTATCGACTTGAGAGAAACCTCAAGTTCCGACTACCAAACCTTAAAAGACGCAAGAAGGACCATTGCAAGCCTTGTGCGTGCCAGAAAGTTCGACAATGACTCAGATGGAGAAATCAATAAGCACTGGGAAACCATTTACAACCTAGCGCCAGAAGTCATTAAAACACACTCCAAAGACCTTGAAGTGGCAGCATGGTATGCAGAAGCCTCACTAAAGCTCCATGGTTACGCCGGTCTACGTGCTGCGTTTTCGCTAAATGAGGGTTTAGTCGAACATTTCTTCGATAACATTTACCCTCTACCAGATGAAGATGGTATCGAAACAAGAGTCTACCCTTTAATCGGCCTAAATGGAGAAGATGGTTCAGGAACACTCATCCTTCCATTAAAGAACGCACCTTTAAGCGAAGACTATGACAGCCCCTTCTCCTATAATCTTTATTCTCGATGCATTGAAGCTGAAAAAATTACAGACATAGACACCAAACAACAGCGTCTAAATGAAATCGGCATTACAACTCAAGAAATTAACAATCAAGTAAGCGCATCATCAATGACATATTATCAATCATTGATTGAGGACCTAGACGCTTGTTTAGCGCACTTCAACAACATGACAAACTTACTCGATACCAAGTGTGGTCTAGCTGATTCACCACCAAGTTCAGCCATTAAAAAAACACTTGAAGCCGTCCTCGATGCGATCAAATTACTCACAAAAACCAAACTAGCCGCACCTCAAGCAGTCGAAACTACAGACCCTACGTTACAAAACTCACAAGAAAACACGATTAACACGATTAGCACATCCACTATGCCCCAGCATTCGAGCGTGTCAGTGGGTGCTATTAACTCAAGATCTGATGCACTCAACCAGCTACTTTTAGTCGCAAATTACTTTCGCCAAACTGAGCCACACTCGCCACTTTGTGGAGCGCTTGAACGCGTTGTTGAATGGGGCAATATGTCATTACAAGAATTAATGCTGGCATTAATTCCTGACGCCTCAGCCAGAGCTAATTACACTCAATTAACAGGCATTGACTTAGGGGAAGACGCTCTCCCTATCGGCCAACTTTCACAATCTGCAAAAGCGGTACAATCTGCACCTACCGCCGATGAGGCTCAGGTACCAGAGCAAACCAAACAAACGAATGATTTCGGCCAAAGTGATAATACCAGCGGCTGGTAAATAATTTTTTATACTCGGTTCTTTGAGTAATAAAAGAACTGCTTTGAATACATAACGAGGGAACAAAAAATGTCTGATAGCTTACAAGATAAACTTTCGCGAGTGAGAAAGCCTCGCGTTCATATCACATATGATATCGAAACAAACGGCGCTCAAGAGAAAAAAGAATTACCATTTGTTGTGGGTGTCATGGGTGATTACTCTGGTGACAATACTGCCTCAAAAAAGGCATTAAAAGAACGAAAATTTGTTCAAATTGACCGCGATAATTTTAATGACATCATGGCTAAAGTTGAACCAACTTCTGAATTAAAAGTCGATGACAAACTGTCTGGTGAAGACGGCAAGCAAATGTCTGTAAACCTTCAATTCAATGGAATTGAAGACTTTGAACCACAAAACATCGTGAAGCAGGTCGAGCCACTAAAGCAATTATTAGAGGCTCGTAATAAACTACGCGATTTAATGAGTAAAGCTGATCGCTCAGAAGAGCTTGAAAGCGTGCTTGAAGAAGTACTTAAAAACGCAGACTCAATTGCCTCGTTATCAGGCGATTTAGGCGTTGAAGATAAGCCAGAAGGAGAATAAGAATGAGCGAAACCGAAGCGCAAGGCCAAAGTGCAGAAGCCCAAGAAGGTGAAGCGTTAAGCTTCCTGGATCAAGCGATTACAGCCACTAAACAAACTGAACCAGATACCACAAAAGATTTACTTGCAAACTTAACTAAGCAGGCAATGTCTGGAACCTTAACTTGGGACCGTAATCTTACGGTAACAATTGAGAGAGCGGTTAGTAAAATTGACCAACTAATTTCTGCTCAATTAGCAGAAATTATGCATGCAGAAAAATTCCAAAAGCTCGAAGGCTCTTGGAGGGGTATGCACCACATGGTTATGAATTCGGAAACAGGCTCATCACTAAAAATTCGAATGCTGAATATCAGTAAAAAAGAATTATTCAAAGATCTTGATAAAGCAGTTGAATTTGATCAGAGCCAAATTTTTAAGAAGGTTTATGAAAGCGAATTCGGTATGGCTGGTGGCGAACCGTATGGCACTCTAATTGGTGATTATGAATTTTCCAATCACCCAGATGATATCGATTTATTAAGTAATATGGCTGGTGTTGCTGCGGCAGGTTTCTGTCCGTTCATTTCAGCCGCAGGTGCAGAAATGTTTGGTTTTGAAGACTATACCGAACTGTCCAACCCCAGAGATCTGGAAAAAATATTCGAATCTCAAGAATACATTAAAATGCGTAGCTTCCGTGAGTCTGATGATTCACGCTTTGTTTCCCTTGTTATGCCGCGTGTACTTTCAAGACTACCTTATGGTGACGCCTCTAAACCCGTTGAAGAATTCCGTTATGAGGAATTCCCACTTGATGCAGAAGGTAAGTCATTAGACGTTGATCATGACCAGTATGCATGGATGAATGCTGCTTATGCTATGGGCACAACGCTAACACAAGCCTTTACCAATTATAGCTGGTGTACTGCTATTCGTGGTGTTGAAGGCGGCGGAAAAGTTGAAGGATTACCTTCACACTTGTTCAAGAGTGATGATGGCGATATGGATCAAAAATGCCCAGCTGAAATTGGGATTACTGAGCGCCGTGAAGCAGAATTATCTAAACTAGGCTTCTTACCATTATGCCACTTCAAGAATACAGATTACGCCGTATTCTTTGGTGCTCAAACTATGCAAAAGCCTAAGAAGTATGATGATCCAGCAGCCACAGCAAACGCCGAGATTTCAGCAAGACTTCCTTACGTGATGGCAACCTCTCGAATCGCCCACTACCTCAAAGTAATGGCGCGTGACAAAATTGGTTCTTTCATGGAAGCACAAGATGCAGAACGCTGGTTAAACCGTTGGATCAATACCTATACCAACAGTAATCCAGATGCCAGTGCAGAAATGAAGTCTAAATTTCCGCTAGCAGAAGCACAAATCAAAGTTCAAGAAAACCCAGGAGCACCAGGTTGTTACAGTGCTGTTGCACACCTAAAGCCTTGGCTTCAAATGGAAGAACTGACTGCATCACTTCGAATGGTTGCAGACATACCAACATCTGGCTAAGTTCAGGTAGATATTGGTACGAAGGGGCGAAGCATAGCTTCTCCCCTTCAATTTTTCTTTATACTCCAGACATCAACGAACAACAACTCCATGCTTTCAGTAACGACAGAAGAAATATTGCAAGCGATGGAATCTGAGTTTGCTTTGGGGAAAATTTCAAGCGACTCAACTAAACTCCTCATACTCGATTTACTCAATAGTATTGAAGCGTCAGGATATAAAAGACCTAGTACGTGTGAAGATTTTTGGTTATGGGTGAACACCGCTATTGCGCAAACAGACAAAAAAATCACCAATCAACTTAATGAAATATTACACCACCCAAAACTAATTCAGTTAGAAAGCACTTGGCGTAGTTTATATGACCTTGTAGATTTTTCTTCTGGACGTAAAAGTATAAAAATTAGAGTCCTCGATATAAGCTGGGCAGAAATAAGTAAAGATGTGAATCGGGCTATTGAGTTTGATCAAAGCCAATTATTTAAGAAAGTTTACAGTGATGAGTTTGATATTCCTGGTGGCGAACCCTATGGCACACTGATCGCTGATTTCAGCATTGCACATAGACCCTCTAAGAATTACAGGTTTGATGACATTCCAACACTTGAAAGACTCGCCGAAATTGCTTCAGCATCCTTTTCTCCCTTATTGATCAATGCAGCACCTCAACTTTTTGGTCTTGATAATTTTGACATGTTAACCCAACCCATCAATTTTCAAGATATTTTCAAAGAGTCAGAATATAACGCTTGGAACAGGTTACGGACTTACTCCGACACTCGTTTTCTTGGCGTCACATTACCACGAATTTTATTACGCACACCTTACACGCTAAAAATAGATAGTATTGGAGGGATTCGTTATGACGAATCAAGTGCTCATGCATCAAAACAACATTATGTTTGGGGTAAAGCCAACTTTGCATTTGCAAAAGTGCTCATTAGAGAGTTTTCTGAAGTCGGCTGGTTTTCCCATATCAGAGGTGTACCAAGAGATGAATTTGCTGGCGGTGTCGTACCCGATCTAACGATCGATTATTTTACTACAGACAGTAAAGAAGCAGCAGACAAACCCATTGCCGACATTATCATTTCTGATAGTAAAGAGCGTGAGTTAAGTGAATTAGGTTTTATTCCTTTTTGTCAATGTTATGACCTAACAATGGGCGCTTTCCATACCACGCCATCACTTCACAAACCTAAAGTATATGAAAAAAAACACATAACAATTAATGAAAAAGTAGCCTCTTCTTTACAGCATGTACTATGTGGGTCACGATTCGCACACTACATTAAAGTGATGGCTCGTGACAAAATTGGCTCTTATGTTCGTGCTGAGGAATGCGCCTCATTGATCCAAAACTGGTTAAACGAATATACTGTTTCCCAAGAAGATGCTGAATGGCAAATGCAAGCTAAGTATCCGCTCCGTAAAGCAGCAGTAGAAGTAAAAGAAAATCCTGACAAGCCGGGGTCTTATTGGGTAAATATTGATTTACAACCTCACTACCAAGCAGACAGTTTGATTTCTGAGCTTCACTTATCAACAGAGTTGACGCCTCCGCGTGCAATGTAAGTCAAAAGAGGCTGTTTGAAGGGTAATTATGGATACAAAGCGATGAGTCAACGACAAAAAGGGCAATTACTAAGAGCGTCAATATTAGACCGCTTAATTGACGAGCGCCCAGATCAAAAAAAAGAAAATGAGAAGCAGAAACACCAGTTGATGAACGATATACGTGATGGCGTACGTAGAGACTTGGAACAACTGTTGAATACTCGTTTTCGGTCAATATCGCCACCTCAGAATTGTCACGAATTAGAAAAATCTATAATAAATTATGGCCTACCCGATTTGAATACCTTTAATTTTGTCAGTGGCACCAGCCGTGATCAATTTTGCACCATTGTTGAAGATCACATTAAAAGCTTTGAACCTCGATTTAAAACAGTGCATGTTAGTATCCCAGACCACGACTCATTAATGGGTGACTGCTTGAATTTTAGAATAGAAGCGATTATGTATGCAGACCCAGCCCCCGAAGAAATTGTATTTGACTCGTCATTAGAACCCATTACCAATGTCGTCCAAATTGGCGAGGTGCACTGATGTCAGATGAATTATTACAGCTCTACGAAAAAGAATTAGCCTTTCTCCGGCAATCAGGTGCTGAATTTGCTGACGCTCACCCTAAAATTGCTGGCAGACTACGAATTAGCGGCGATGTTGTTGAAGACCCTCATGTTTCTAGATTATTAGAAGGTGTTGCTTATTTAAACGCACGCATTCAAAAAAAACTTGAAGATGATTTTCCAAGTTATTCTGACGCGTTACTAACCAACCTTTATCCGCATTATCTTCGGCCGCTTCCCGCGATGGCTATCACTCAATTTCAACCAGAAACTGATCTTGATGCCGTCATGGACATTCCTAAATCAAGCCTAATTGAAACTGAATCATTTCATGGAAAGAGCTGTCAATTCCAAACAGCTTACGAAAGCCAACTAGTGCCAATTAAAGTTAGTAAAGCGAGCTTGCAAGAGCGCCCATTTGTAACCCCTGGCGTTAATGATATACAAAATGCAGAAGGTGTCATCCACCTTCAACTTGAAACATTTTCAACTGACGTAAATTTCAGTGATCTTAATATTGAGCACTTGCGCTTTCATTTAAAAGGCCAGCCTCAGCATATTTACCCACTCTATGAACTACTACTAAATCAAGCTGAACAGATCGTAGTCACTGTAAACTCATCAGAAAAAAAGAGCGATAAAAACACCCATATTCCTTATAAACTTATAAAGCCAACACGGCTAAAAGCCGTTGGATTCGAAGAGAACGAAGGCTTATTGCCCTACCCTCCCCATTCATTCATTGGCTATCGTTTACTCACAGAGTTCATGAGTTTTCCTGAAAAATTCATGTTTTTTGATCTCTGCGACTTAAAAAAATGGTTACCACAAGATACTAACAAGGTTGACCTTTACATCTATACAAAAAGTGGAAATCAAGAGTTAGAACGACACCTAAATAGTGAATACTTCGCCTTAAACTGTACACCAATCATTAACTTATTTCCGCATCGCGCAGAACCAATTAGCCTTGAACATGAACACTCAGACTATAAAGTAATTCCTGACGTCCGTTACCCTGAGCACTATGAAGTGTACTCAATTGATAAAGTGATTGGACTTAGTGGTACGGGCAAAAAAGTTGAATACAAGCCATTTTATGGCCTAAATCATAGTGACATCCAACGTAATGAACAGTGCTTTTGGCATAGCGAACGAAGAATTACCAATGATGGTGAGTTTGGCAATGAACCAGGTTCTGAAATTGATATTTCCTTAGTCGACCTTAATTTTAAGGTCGCCGAAGCAACTGACGAGACTATCTCGGTCCATACATTATGTTTTAACCGGAACACACCCGAAAAGCTTCCTTTTGGTAACGGCCAGCCACATTTCAAATTTGTTGATTTAGGCATCATGCTTAAAAATATTGACACGCTAACCCGTGTCACAAGCACGATTAGACCACCACAAGGAAACGGGGCACGCTGGCGATTAATTTCTCACTTATCTCTAAACCACTTATCATTAGATGGTGAAAATTCTGCCGACAAACTAAAAGAAATACTCTCTTTGTATGATTATAGTGACACAGCGGCCAGTAGAGCATTAATAAACTCAATACAAAACATACAAACGCGCTCAATTACTGCGCCTATAACGCTACAAGGTAGAACCTCTATTTGTCGAGGTACCGAAATCGAAGTACTATTCGACGACTCACTTTTAGCGGGCAGTAGTGTTTATTTATTTTCATCAGTACTTCATCGTTTTTTTGCAATGTACTGTTCAATTAACTCATTCACTCGCTTGATTGTAAAACTAAAAGGTCGAGCAGAGGCATATAAAATTTGGCCACCCCGAATCGGCGAAAAGTCAGTGATCTAACAAAAAAAATTGAATCGTCTCCGTGGCGGTTTGATTTTTTTCAGTTAGTTAAGCTGCTCGAAAATGAAACAAATACTTCAAATGAAGTAGGCGATTTTACGCCCGTTAATCTCGAAAAAATCAAGTTCAAAACTAACCCTCAACTTAATTTTGAACCCGCTCCGATTAAATCTATTCAACGCGTAAAAAAACAGAATCAACAAAGAAAACGTAGCGAAGCTGCACCGAAAGAAACGATGCAAAGCGAGTTGGAAGTTAATTTCTGGGGACTCAATGGCAGCGCAGGCACTCTCCCTTTCCATTACTCAGAACTAATTACTCAAAGAATGCGAAATAATGATTACGCATTAAGAGATTTCATTGATATTTTTAATCACAGAAGCCTTTCATTATTTTATAAATCCTGGCAAAAACATCGCCCCTGGTTACAACACCCGAGTAAAGATGAAGTTGTTTCAAAATATAAAGTTAACCATCACCAAGAAATATTAAAAGGCCTGACGGGTTTATCTGGTGAACACAACGCCTCTTTTAATAAGCCTGAAGGGGCGTGGTTAAACTATGCAGGGTTCGCCTCTGCACGTATCTGCAGTGCATCGACGTTGAAACAAGCGATCAACCATCATTTTGATTTATCTGTACGCATTAATGAATTCAAGGGCCAATGGGAGCATATGCCAGCAGATGTCAGAGCCCGACTGGCAGATAGAAAATCAAATGGAATGAACAACGTTTTAGGTGTCAGTGCTCTCCTAGGAGCTCGCTGCTGGAATGCCCAAAATAGATTTGAGGTTGAAATAGTCGAAATTGAATACGAACAATTTATGACTTTCTCCCCAGGATCAGAAAAACTAAATGCGCTTTATGAATTAATCAAATTTAAGGTAGGTACAGAACTGGATTTTGATCTAGTCTTAAAGGTTCAAAAGAGTAAATTACATCCCGCCAGTTTTAAATCTGGAAAACAACCGCAATTAGGGTGGAATTCACGACTACAAGGCCGCACAAAGAATAAAAACGAATCTAACGATATTATTAAAGTCAGTATATCAAAACACGGAATGCATCGATTAGCTAATGCACAGCAACAGGTAGGATAAAAACCATGTTCAACGTAAATTTAAAAGCACTTGTAGATAGGATGAACCCAACGCTTAAAGAAGCATTGGATAATGCCGCTGGGCTGTGTCTCAGTAAGGGACACTACAATATTGAAATTGAACACTGGCTACAGAAAATTTTAGAAAAATCCGATACTGACGCCGAAAAAGTAATCAGTCACTTCGGCCTAAATGTCGGTAAAGTATTATCTGAATTAAATAGCGCACTCAATAAGCTTAAGTCGGGCAATACCCGTACGCCGTCATTGTCTCAGACATTGCAGGATTCAACGAAATACGCTTGGATGATCGCTTCAATTGATATGTCCCATAACAGCATCAGCTCAGGGCATTTACTGGCAGCAATGTTAAATGATGAAGCGTTAAGACGACAATTAATTGAGTCTTCACCTAGTTTAGGGCAGATCCCAGAAAATGATATTCGTGCAACCGTTCAAAGTACCTTTGGCACAACAACAGAGTCTCGACATGAATCGCGCTCTACAGCAGTACAAGGGGAAGCTGTAGCGCCCGGTGCTGCAGGAGGAACAGCCTTATCTAAGTTTACAATCAATTTAACTGAGCGTGCCAAAAATAAAGAAATCGACCCAGTTCTAGGGCGAGACTCTGAAATAAGGCAATGTATCGATATACTTACACGAAGGCGCCAAAATAATCCTATTTTCACAGGGGAAGCCGGTGTTGGTAAAACAGCCGTCGTGGAAGGTTTAGCTTTACGTATCGCCAATGATGATGTGCCCACACCGCTCAAAGGCGTGTCAATATTGTCGCTCGACTTAGGTTTATTACAAGCAGGTGCAAGTGTAAAAGGTGAATTCGAAAATAGACTAAAATCTGTTATTGAAGAAGTAAAATCTTCACCAGCTCCGATTGTATTATTTATAGATGAAGCGCACACCTTAATTGGTGCCGGTGGGAAAGAAGGTCAAGGCGATGCGGCTAACTTATTGAAACCAGCACTCGCTCGTGGCGAGCTACGAACTATTGCAGCAACCACTTGGGCAGAATACAAAAAATATTTTGAAAGAGACCCTGCTTTAACTCGTCGCTTCCAAGTCGTCAAAGTAGAAGAGCCATCAGAATCTGTTGCAATTGACATGATGCGGGGTATTTCAAAGTCACTCCAAAATCATCATAAAGTAAGAATTTCAGATGATGCGATCGTCCAAGCCGTTAAACTCTCAGCACGCTATATTCCTGGACGCCAATTACCAGATAAGTCTGTTAGTTTACTAGATACAGCTTCAGCACGTGTAGCCCTTAGCTTAAGCGCTACACCCTCTATTATTGAGGATACAAAACGCCGAATACAGCAACTTGAAACAAACCTGTCGATGCTCAACCAAGAAAATGCTTCAACAGGCACTTGTGGTGAACAAATTGAAGAAGCTGAAGCTGAAAAAGCAGAAACGTTGCAAGAATTAGCGATTCAAGAAGCGCAATTTGAGCAAGAAAAAACGATTATCGAGCAAATTCGAGCGATTCGGGATGTCATCGAAGCTGATTACTTTGCCGGCATTGATACTTCCACTAATAAAGAAAATGACCCAGAAGACGACACGCGGTTATCAGCAGAAGAGCTAGCAGACAACCAAGAAAAGCTTAAAGCTTTAGACAAAGAACTTGAAGCAATACAAAAAGATACGCCACTAATGCAACCACACGTAGATGGTCAAGCTGTCGCAGATGTCGTAGCTAATTGGACAGGTATCCCGGTAGGCAAGATGGTTGGCGATGAGATCAACTCCATTTTAAAGTTAAAAGATCATCTCGAAGAACGCGTCATTGGACAATCTCATGCACTTGAAGCTATTGCTCAAGCAATTCGCACCTCAAGAGCCGGCTTAACAGACCCTCGTAAGCCAATCGGAGTATTTATGATGGTCGGAACAAGCGGGGTAGGTAAAACTGAAACAGCGCTCGCTTTGGCGGATAAACTCTTTGGCGGCGAACAAAATATGACCGTCATTAATATGTCTGAATTCAAAGAAGAACATAAGGTTTCAATGCTTTTAGGTTCACCTCCCGGGTATGTTGGTTTTGGTGAAGGTGGTGTTTTGACAGAAGCCGCACGTCGTAAACCTTATTCTGTAATTTTGTTAGATGAAATGGAAAAAGCACACCCTGGTGTTCAGGATGTTTTCTATAACCTCTTCGACAAAGGTACGATTAAAGATGGTGAAGGACGTGATATAGATTTTAAAAACACCGTTATTATCATGACATCTAATGCTGGTAGTGACGCCATCAGTGCGATCTGTGCTCAGGAAGAAGAAAAGCCTGATCCGGACTTATTACTGGAAAGTATGCGACATGAACTATTAAAAACGTTCAAACCTGCATTCCTCGGACGAACCAATGTCATCACATATTACCCGCTTGACGATGAAAACATGCTTAAAATCTGTAAGATCAACATGAACCGTATTGCTAAGCGTGTTCAAGAACACTATAACGCTGAATTCAGCTATCATGAAGATGTACTGCTACATATTGTGGCACGCAGTCAAGAAGTTGATACGGGCGCCCGAAATATCGAATCGATTTTAAACCGAACGTTATTGCCAGAACTTGCATCAGAATGTTTAAGTCGTATGGCTGAAGGTGAGACGATAGCAAAAATTCATGTTAGCGTGAGCGATCAAGACACATTTATCTATGAAATTAGTTAATACCTAAAAGTATTAATAAAGCGCCCGTTTAAGCAAAAAAAGTGCTTAAACGGTAAAAGGCTTACTTCGTACAACATCTTTATCATCAATGTTCGTACTCAGTAAGCCTATAAAATAAGTACCACTAACAAGTAACGCATCTTTATGGCCCGAAAACCTAGATTCAACCTGAAAGACCACCCGCAATATATTATGCAGCGTGGCCACAACCGCCTTCCTTGCTTTTTTGACGAAAAGGATTACGGTTACTTTTTAGATTGTCTAGAAAAGGCAGCCCGCCAATATCAATGTGAAGTTCACGCTTACTGCCTACTTGAAACCGAAATTCATATTCTCGCGACCCCTAGAATTCAAAGCGGCATATCCCAAATGATGCAATCATTAGGGCGAAGATATGTTCAATACATTAATCATCGCTATCATCGAAGCGGCACTTTATGGGAAGGCCGATACAAATCGAGTCTCATCGATTCAGAAGGTTATTTACTTACCTGTTATCGATATATCGAGTCTCTGGCTGTTGATAAAGGCTTGGCGGAGTCAGTTGATAAACATAAGTGGTCTAGCTATTTAAGTCATGCTCAAGGAGCGGAAAGCAATCTTATTACTGAACACTCAATGTTTAGTCAATTAGGTGAAGACCTAAAAAAATGCCAAGCCCAATACCGAGACCTATTTCAGTATGAAATCGATCCGGGCACAAAAAATCATATTAATGATACATTAAATCTCGAACTGGTCTTGGGCGGCGACTTATTCAAGAGCAGAATTCAAAGTTTAGTAGATCGCCCTGTTCGCCCATTAAAGCGAGGACGCCCCCCTAAAAGCAAAGAATGGTAAGCATAGTAAGTTTCTATTTTTTGTTGCTTATTCAAGTAATAGCTTCCCAAAAAGGTGAAGTTTGTACATCAATGTAGGAGATTGACTATTGACCGTTCTTAACCATACACATAGAATCTCTCGCATCAGGATTATATCGATACCAAAACAATAACACGGATGCGTTAAAGTCATAATAGTTTATTCAAATAGCTGTTTTGATGGTGAATTAAAAATAGTTTTTGTTTTAATATACCCCTATTTGCCCTCCTAAAATTTCGATCAGAATACCATACAAATTCTATATTAAGCGCGTAATAAGTTGGCCCATGTCGTTTATTATTACTTAATCATATTGGCTGTTTAAGACAAAACATAGAAGTTAAGTCGCCAGCCAGAAATTTTAGATACGACATTAGTCAGGGATGAAGCATGTCAGCAGTACGTGTAAAAGAAGCACCGGTTAATCACTTTTGTGGCCACACAAGAATTTTATCTGAAAGAACTGAAATATACCGCGCTACCCAGCGTAAAGCATCTGAGCACGTTGATGAGTCTTGGGCAGTACACTTACTTGATAACAACGAGCTGAACGAGAAAGAGTCTGCCACACCATCAACCCCCGTTAAAAAATTAACACCATCGAGCAAGAGTTCGATCGTCGCTTTCAATAAAAAAGCGAGTACAGAACACACTACAAGCAACTCTCTCACAGTATTCGATAACACTAAGCACTCTAATAGTGTCGGTATTTTAGCCGCTCGAGAGATTTTTGAGAAAGCCTTACAAGACAAAGGAAAGGTACTCAATAAGCGGTTTGTTCTAGAGAGTGTCTTAGGGTTTGGCGGCATGGGTGTTGTTTATCTCACAAAAGACTTACGCAGAGTGGAAGCTGAAGACCCCTACCCATATGTCGCGACAAAAGTATTAAATGATGATTTTAAAGATCATCCCGATGCTTTTATCGCACTGCAGCAAGAGGCTGTTAAATCACAAAAACTATCTCACCCTAATATCGTCACGGTGTATGATTTTGACCGTGATGGGAATACGCTTTACATGACTATGGAGCTATTAAGAGGTAACCCTCTAGACAAGTTAATTAAAAATAATTTTCCAAAAGGAATGCCTTTAAATGATTCTATCTCTATTTTTAACGGCCTATGTTCAGGCCTTTCATGCGCTCACAATAACAAGTTAATACATTCTGATTTTAAACCAATGAATGTATTTATTACCTATGGACAAGAAACCAAGATTCTAGATTTTGGCATTTCAAGAATATTTTCAGACAATGATATAAACCAACCACGATTTGATGCAGGTGATCTAGGTGCGATTACCTTGGAATACGCTAGTTTAGAAATGATTAAACAACAAACACCCCATTTTAGCGACGATATTTACGCTTTAGCCTGTGTATTTTATATTATACTTTCTGGCGTACACCCCTATAACAAGGTACCAGCAAACAAAGCATTACTAGAAAAAATGGAACCAGAGCCAATAGAAAGTTTATCGAAGCACCAATGGAAAGTGCTTAAAAAGGGCCTAGCGCTTGAAAGTAAGAATCGCTATCAATCCGTCGAAGAGTTTAATCAAGACTTCCACAAGATTACTAAACTAACACTCACCAAGATAATCACAATTGCGAGTGTCACGATCTGTTCTATCACAGCAGGTTTAAGCTGGATGTTCACTTAAGCCAAAAAAGTACTTAAAAATAGAGAGATTAATAATTATTCTAAATCTCTCTATTGCAGACTTATTAGAAAGGCATGAGGCGCGCATCAATAGACGATATTGAGGCCAACTCTGGCACCATCACACTATCACTATTAAGTATTGATCTAACTGTCATTAACCCAGCATCTCGTAATGCACTTGCCGCAGAATCATACATATTAATTTCTGCACAAGGTGTTACACACGACCCATCATCGTCGTCAAACACATGCAATGGTAGCGTTTTAACTTCTTGAATCTGGTCAATATATTTCGCACCTGACAAAGCATAATTTTGCGCGATTAATAAAGCCACTAACCAAGCACCATTACTCCAAAGATAGTAGTCATGTTTATCCTTTTCAGGTAATTCTTCATACGAGAAACTATCTATCGGAGATGTTTTTTTACCATAAGGCATACGCGTTAAATAACGAGGCGCAACTAATGCAATATGGCTAGCACACGCTGTTTTTCTAAGCTCTATCCACGAATCATAAAGCGCTGCTTTAGGGGTAAATGCCCAGTCATCTTTATCAGGCGTTAATCCTAGATTCTCACAACCCGCTAACTGTGATGAGCCACCCGTCATTAATGAAGCATTCATCACTGACACTGTTTCTCCCAAAGTATTTAGTGCCTTAACTCCTTCCTCTGTCTCACCAAATATCGCATCAACCATTACAAAGCTAAACGGCTTAGCACCCACAGTAGATCTTTTATCGTGTAGTAGCTGGTAAAGCTGACTCTGCTCAAAACTTTCAGATTTGACCGCATCATCAATAATTTCTTGTTCGCTAATATCAACAATAAATACTTTTAAGTTTGTATTCGTTTCTATTCGTCGCACCAATAAATACAAACTACGCCATGCGGACTCAATTTTATGAAACTGGGGGTGATGCATAATGGTCCGCATCAAACTACTCGTTGCATGATCCACACTTTGCATCAGTTCTTTCTGTTGAGGATCAGGCTTAGCTGTTACATAAGGCGCGACAATATCCCTGACCAATGCTTGTAACCCAGACTGTGAGGTTGACACTGATTCCCCCCCACCAGAGAGAATACTGTCTAGCAGCGAGGCATGATGATCGACATCATTTTCATTACCGGCCACTACAACCGTTTCAGCCTTAATCGATGAAGCATGCCATTGGTAAATCTCTTGTGCAGCAGATGCAAACGTAGACGAATTTTTGAGTTTTTTCTTTAACACTTTAAACTGATTAAATAGTGGTACACGCTCATAAATAAAATCAGGATGCATATCGTCGAGTTCTGTAAAACGCATCGGTTCATCCGCCAGAGGCAAGTCGCATTGCACATCTAACTGAGCAAAAATATCATCAAAATTATCTCGATCCACCTCTATTATTTTTCTATTTTTGATCGTTGTAATATCATTGAGTTGACGATGATCCCTACCACTAAAATCTGCAAGAATAGCAATATGACAACTACCCTCACCACTATCACCACGAGCTTTCTGCTGGGAGCGGTCCGTATTTAAAGAAACATTTCCGGTGGAGATGGTAGCGCGCGACATATTTTCTTTCCTTGTTAAAATAGTAGTTTGATTATTGTAGGCCTTGAACGGCAAAAAAATCAGCAATTATCGTGCAAGCACCCCAAAATATATGCGTAAAGTATGAAAATTCACCCTGCAAGTTTTAACCAGAACACCAAACAATTCAATGTAAACGCACTTGGTAGTTCGCATAGCTTTTTGCCACCACCTCACCACTCATATTTTTTATTTCACCTTGCAGCACAAAAGCACAACGACCATCATTTATTGTGTCACGTTCAAGCTGTTTTAGTTGTTTTTCTGATATTTCGAATTCAACCGTCACATCAGTTTTAGCTACTTTCAGAAACTCAATTTTTAGATCTTTTAAGATTGGAAAAAAGCGGTCATCAAAACTTAGAATTGAAATAATGCCACCAGGTAGCTCTGCCACCGTAAATAGCGCTCCTGCATACATCGCATTGAAATGGTTTTTATTTGGTTTAAGTGGAATAAATGCCTTAACGTAGCCCTGCCTATAATCAATAACCTTAAAACCATTTCGTGAAGCGAAAGGAATCGATTGACCTACAAACTGCGTTAACAGCTTTAGCGCTGCCGACATTTTAAACTTATCTACCATAGAACCAGATTTTTGAACCATTGAGACTTGATTTACCCAATCTTTAGCTTTCTTCTGAAGCTGGTTATTAAATGTTTTAACGGTACTAATCATATTCATTACCTTTTTATTTTAGTCGTTTGGTTTCCACTCCGTAATTCATCTAGCTTTCCTTACTTAATATTCCGTAAAAATATCACATCAGTATATCGGAGACACTACATATAATTTATCAATATTGCGTTATTATCTCAGTTATTAGGGAGCCATAAGGAAATAGTTATGAAATACATGGCCAAAATTTCACCCTTTAATAGGTGTTTAATCAATATTTCAGAAACCGGATATTATAAGGTATAAGCCTTGTTCAAATAACGAATAAGGACAACTCTAACTCCCATACACAGACTCCATTTCCTATGAAAATTCTAAAACACTGCTATGAAACACTCAGCGAGCAATATCCAACGCTAATCGCCGAGATAGAAAAAAATGAGTACATGTATGTCTATACTTCTGAAGATTTTTTTAGTCTCAAGCCTTTTGAATATGAATTAGAAAATATGCATAAAGCAGACATTAAATTTTTTGAGTCTGATGAAGAAGTTCAAGGTGAAGCTTTATTTCTGTGCGCAGTAGAAGATGGAAAAATACACTTCTGCCGAGAGTATTTTGCTAAAGGTATTTACAATGACAATTTTTTTCTCTACGGCGACAACATTTCTCAGCGCTTATGTTGTTATGTCAATAAAGGAAAGGTCGAAGCTAAAAGCGCTGAAACACTCATAAAATCACCTAACGGAACCCCATTAGAGTTCAAACGATTTGGATATTTTGGTAATGAATTAATCCGATACACGGCTTCAACTGAACATCTAGACGCTCAGAGTAAAACCTATGACACTCACCTTCAAGAAATTTCATCATCCCGACTCCTTCTAGAAACACTTAGCATGAGCAAATTACAACGCGCTTACCAAGTTGGATCTCAAGGTGAAAAGTCACTTATATTTGATTGCAGCATGAAAAATACCATTTAATTGCTAACCATAAACACACTTTGCATACATGCTTGATAAAAACGATGCACTTTGTGAAACCGAACAAGATTACTTTCTAATGCCTATAGTTTTCAATCTAAGGCGATATAGTTTTCAATACCTTTAATCTTATCTTCCGGGTGGTGGTTGACATAGACCACCGATATTTCACTGCCTGCACAAATTTTCTCAATCAGGGCGAGTACCATCTGCCGATTCATGTCATCAAGGCCTAAGCAAGGCTCATCCAAAATTAACAGTGGCGGGTGTTTTACCATCGCCCGAGCAATTAATAGTAAACGCTGATCACCATAAGATTGCTTACCAAAAATCTCATCGCCTTTATCACTCATACCTAGTAATTCTAGCCACTCATTAGCGATGGATTTTTGTTTGTCAGTGGATCTGCTATACAAACCAATACTGTCGTGAAAGCCGGAAAGAATGACGTTGCGCAGACCTGTGGTGCCTTTATATTCCCATTGTAGAGCGGTAGATACATAGCCAATAAACTGTTTGATCTGCCAGATACTTTCACCGCTACCTCGTTTGAAACCGAACACAAAAATATCGTTAACATAACACTGCGGGTGGTCACCATTGATGATCGACAGCAACCCTGTTTTTCCACTACCATTCGGGCCGCTTAACTGCCAGTGCTGATTTGGTTGAATAGTCCAGTTAAGGCCGTCGATGACTTTTTTGTCGTCATACTTAATCGTTAAGTCAGTCAAGCGAACCAGTGGTTCATCGGAATTTAATGCTGGAATGGATGTATCAGGGTCAGCAGGCGGAACGACCAAGTCGGTGGTTTTAAGATGTAATAATTTATAGAGCTCATCATACGCAGTGGCATCATCACGACTCACCTGAAGCTGCAACTGTCCTTGATCAATATAAGCAATGTCGGTAATAAATTCGGGAAACTCATCGAAGCGATTGAGAACCATAACCATAGGAACCGTTTCAACAAGTGTTTGCAAGTGCGCTTGAAGCATGGCCAGAGTGTTTGTATCCAAGCCATCAAAGGGCTCGTCAAGAACCAATAGCTCGGGTTTACTGGCCAGTGCTCGAATCAACATCACTTTGCGTGATTCACCAGTAGATAGCTTCCGAAATGAGCGATCAAGCAACTTGATAAGGTCAAACTTTTCAGTGAGTTCTTTAGCTAATTCAAGGTCCTGACAGCCTTCAAAAAGGATTTCGTGGACCGGCGTACCTTCGGCGATAACATCCATAATATCGGCGTCATCTTTTTTACGTTCCAATTCAATCAATTCAGCCTGAGCTTCAAACGAGACCAACCCCACCCTCGTAGGCAAACCATCAATCTTACCCGATACAATATCCCCTACGCTTGCGCCTGTCCCTTCACCTGCAAACAAAGCCGCCAAAGCCGATTTACCTGCTCCATTGGTACCAGTAATCACCCAATGTTGCTGGGGCTCAATCAGCCAGTTGATATTGTTGAGTTGAAAGCGATCCTCGAAATTAACCGTTAATTCATCAAAGCGAATGGGGAGATTGGTTGTCATATGAATCCAATATAAAAAGTCTATGATCAATATATTTTGCTAAAAAAAAGGCCAAGACAGACTGTTTATACCAGACATCTTAGCCTATTCGTTATTATGCCGAGGCAAGATAACGGGTCGTTCAACTGCCCATATTAATGGGCGAGTTCAATTAAACGATTTTTTTCATATCAGCCATGTGGCCACGTAGAATCGTACCAATAGCTTCAACTGGGTGAGCACGTAACTCAGCGTTCACTTCGATCAAACGAGCGTTATCAACACCTAGATCGTCCAGTTCAAGACCTTTACCAATTACGTCAGTCTTAATGTCTTTCATGAAGTCTG